>Ga0302236_1000914_pt1 | contig 22846 bp, 19 predicted proteins | sample AAG_UR_Gly_MG_FD_193509 | JGI IMG/M metagenome (GOLD analysis project Ga0302236, IMG submission 193509) | Enriched activated sludge microbial communities from anaerobic digester in WTTP, New Holstein, Wisconsin, United States - AAG_UR_Gly | ecosystem: Engineered > Bioreactor > Anaerobic >...
TGTAGCCAGAAGAGGAATATTATCATTGCCAAAGTGCCATTCGGAATATATCATTATAATTCCAGTTATCTGGTTTTGTCGTCATATTTAGCAAGATAGGTTGTAGCCACTTCTTTTGCCAGTGCTCTAATTCTTGCAATATAGGCAGCTCTTTCCGTTACACTAATCACTCCCCTGGCTTCCAGAAGATTAAAGGTATGAGAACAATGCAATAGATTATCATAGGCAGGAAATACAAGATTTTTAGCAAGCAATTCACGGCATTCCTTTTCATAATCAGCAAAGAGGTCAAAAAGTAAAGAAGTATCAGCGGCATTGAAATTGTATTCCGAATATTCTACTTCCCTTGGGAAATACAATTCTCCATAAAGAGTATGATGGTTCCAGCGTAATTTTCGGTAGTCATCCACATCCTGAATATACATAGCCAGCCTTTCCAGACCATAGGTTAGTTCTACACTGATAGGAAATACATCAAAACCTGCTACTTGTTGAAAATAGGTAAATTGACTTATCTCCATTCCATCCAGCCAGACTTCCCAGCCTAAACCCCAGGCTCCTAAGGTTGGGGATTCCCAGTCATCTTCAACAAAACGTATATCATGCTTGGCTATTTCTATACCAATAGCTTCCAGACTTTGTAAATAAATATCTTGGATATTATCTGGTCCTGGTTTTATAATAACTTGGAATTGAAAATAATGTTGCAGTCTATTAGGATTTTCTCCATATCTTCCATCTTTAGGACGACGGCAAGGTTGTGTGTAAGCCACAGAAACGGGTTTTCCACCTAAAGCACCAAAAAAAGTTGAGGGATGGAAAGTTCCTGCACCCATTTCCATATCGTAAGGTTGCATCAGATTGCATCCTTGTTCTGACCAATAATTTTGCAGGGTCAAAATGAGGTCTTGAAAATTCATATTTTTCTACTCCGTAATTGATGACACAAATTGCATATTTCTTTCAGGTTTTGCCGTAAAGCAGCAAGATTTTCCTGGAGTTCTGCAGTTATTGCGTTATTTTTTGAGGAAACTGGTACTGGCTTCTGGGAACTTTTATTGCGGAGTTCCTGTTTCAATTTTTGTCTCGCTCCTTCAATAGTATAGTGTTGATTATAGAGTAAATCTTGAATTTTACGCAGGAGCTCAATATTTTCCTCGGAATATTTACGAATTCTTCCCGATTCCTTGCGCGGTTTGAGAAAACTGAATTCGCTTTCCCAATAGCGTATTACATAAGGTTTTACACCCAGCAAGTTACTTACTTCCCCAATAGTGTAATAATATTTTTTCATAATGTTACCCTCCAGGTTTTTTTATTCTGGCAATAAGCGCCAGAAGAAGGGCTATCCCAACAAAGATGAAGGGATATTTATATATTCTTCTAATTACTGGTATCTTGGGAGTAGTATAAAGTGGAGCGGTGATAACACATACTTCATTTAATTTGGTCTGTGCCAGAATTCTACCTTTAGGGTCAACAATGAGAGAAATACCAGTATTAGCACTACGATAAATCTGGATGCGATTTTCTATGGCTCTAAATCTTGCCATCATAGCATGTAACCATGGACCATAAGAGGTTCCGAACCATCCATCATTAGTAATATTAACCAGAAAATCGCATTTATTAAACTCACCAGAAAGAGAATCTCTTGGAATAGCCATACGATGAAAGATTTCAGGGAATGCCAGTTCATAACAGATAGAAGGCGAAAAACGATAACCTCCGCTTTCGTAATAAGCCAGTTTAGTGCCGAATTCCCAGTTTGCCTGACCTAAATCCAGTTTCCATAAGAAGGGAAATATATCCATCCAGAGCATTCTTTCCGCTACGGGGACAAGAATATTCTTGAAATATAGTTCATTATGAAAATTATCTGGCTGAAATAAGGAGGCAGCATTATAGCTTCGTTCTCCCCGAGGATGATTTACATCTGTTTCGTAATGCTGAAAGCCAGTAAAGATATCAACTTGAGCTTCATCTATAATTCTCTGAAGGTCGCGTTGAGCAGCATAATCACTGGCTAAATCACCTATCATAGCTCCTTCTGGCCAGATTACAAGTTTAGCAGAATCTGCAACTGCCTCCAAAGTTAGTTGACGGAAAAGCTCCAGGGACTTATCATATTGTTCAGGTTTCCAGCGTTCTCTTGCGTCAATGGAAGGTTGCACCACAAATATTCCTGCCTCATGCTTTTCTAAAGGCAGATTTTTTAAACAGTATTCTCCATATCCCCACCAACTGATTAAGATAATAACTATTGCTACCACAGAAGTTATCTGCCTTTTTCTTGGTGAAGTATTTACATAATGATTGCGACCGCGGTTTTCTAAGAATTTTTGACTAGTGGGAAGCAATAAATGAATCAATATATTTATTAACAGGATTAAAGCAGATAGACCGACAACACCTCCAATATCAGCAAATTGAATAAGATGAGTATAATCAGCTAAAGAATAGGCTAAATTGAACCAGGGGAAACGGGTCTCTCCAAAATTCTGAATATACTCAAAGGTTATCATAATTGATATAAACCCCAGATATCGCCATTTAGGTAAAACAAGGAAAATGCGATTTATAGCATAAAAGAGGATATAATAAACGAAACCATAAAAAGCTATCATTCCTATCAAACCAGGTATGGTAACCAGAGTTACCCAGTAGAATACAATACTCACATAGACGATAGACATAATGAAGCCCATCCGAAGTAAATCACCACTTTTTGCTTTTCCTGTCTCAAATACATAAAGTAAGGGCACCCAGGCAAAAAACACCATCCATCCAAGATGAAATGGTAATCGTGAAAGGGCTAACATTAATGCACTTAAAAAAGTTAAAAGTAGATTACGGCGTCGCATCTATACCTCTTTTGTAAACTATTTTAACCAGACAGATTTCTTGAGGATAAAGTAAAGTAAGCATCTGAGCATTTGTAGTCATTAATTTTGGGGGTGTTTGACGACCAATTAATGGATATATATTATTAACGCTTATAGGATGATTGATCAAGTCATAAACAAATTGACCGGTTAAAGTTTCCTTATATTGCCCATAGAGATAGAAAACATAAGTGACATTTTTTTTAGAGTTATAGGCAAAAAGAAAATCGTTATTGCAATCAATATACATAGGTTGATCTATCTCAAATCTACCAAAACGGTAAAGTTCCTTTGTATCTAAAGGAGAGATTGAGATGATTTCTGAACTGGTTGAATCATAGACAAAAATAGTGCCATCCTTTCCAATGCAGAAAAGTTCAGGTTGATTAAGAGTATCAAATTTGATTTCAGAAATGAAAAGACCCTCAGGTGAGAATTTTCGCAAGACCTTCGTAACCTTATCCAGAGCAAGTAATCCTCCATCAGTATCAATTCCAATATCGTTTAACCTCTGGAAATTGGTTCGGTCAAATCCCAGACCTCCAATAGAATTTATCCTTTTGCCATCCCTATAGATATGAATCTCTTGACTTGCCCTCTGCATAGCAAAGACCGAATTAGTTGGAGCACTGTAGATTGCTTTATCATATTCAATTCCTACGGGGATAGCTCTTATGAATTCAAAATGGTCTATATCTCTTCGCGCTATGAAGCTATTATCAGCGCAATTTCCCAGGAATAAAAGAGAAAGGAGAATAATGAAAATTCCAAAGCATCTTTTCATAAAAAACCTTTACTTAGACCAATGGATATCTTTTAGTTTGCCCTGGATATTAATTTTATCCCCAAAGCGATTGTATTCCAGAGTATAGACAATATCAATTTCCATATTCTTTTTCAGGAGAGGAAGATAATCTCCTAAATTATAGCCAATAAGGTCAAGCTGAACACCATCTTTGACCACTTTCAATTTCAGATGATTTCTGCCTACGGTGTAAGGATAACCAGCAATAGTAACATTACGAGTCAGCATTACCGGGCGGCTATTTTCAGGTCCGAAAGGAGCAAATTGTTCAATCCAATCCAGCAGAAATTCGCTGATATCATAAAGCTCTATCTCATGGTCTATTTCCAGAGATGGTTTTATTTGTTCTAATTGAAGGTGGTCTGCAATATAACGGGATAGTTCATTCTCAAAACGGTCCAGGTATTCCTGTAATATAGTGAATCCCACGGCATATTTATGACCTCCATAACTGGGAAGATTGTGTTCTACGGCTTTTAAAGCATTGAATAGGTCAAAATCTGCCACACTTCTTCCAGAACCGCAACCCCAGCCCTCTTTGAAAGAAATCATTAAAACAGGACGGTAATATTTTTCTGCCAGTTTGGAAGCAACTATTCCTATAACTCCAGGGTGCCAATCATCAGAAGAGACAACGATACAGGGAACAGTTTCCAGCTTAGAGTATTTTTTTTCTATGATCTCACAGGCTTCCTGGAAGGTTTTCTGGTCTTCTTGCTGTCTCAGAGAATTCAATCTTTCAATACTTTCTGCCAGTTCCTTACTTTGTTCTATATCCCGTGAAATAAGGAGTTCTACCGCTAAAGAAGCAGAACCCATTCTTCCGGCAGCATTAATACGAGGAGCTAAGCCAAACACTATATCAGAACTATCTAAAACTTTACTTTTTAAGCCTGCTATCTGAACTAAAGCATTCAAGCCGAGATTTTTCTTTTCTATTAAATGCTGTAATCCTATATGGGCAAAAATTCTATTTTCTCCTATTAAGGGAACTATATCAGCAATGGTTCCTACTGCTACTAAATCCATATATTTTAAAGTGTTTTCAAGGGATTCTAATCCTCTGGCTTGGTAAATTGCTATTAAAAGTTTATAAGCTACTCCAACTCCTGCTAAATAAGGGAAAGGATAGGTACAACCTGGAAGTTTTGGATTTATAATAGCTACTGCTTCGGGAAGTTCTTCCTTCGGATTGTGATGGTCTGTAATTATAATTTCCATACCTCGTTTATTGATAGCTTCAATCTCTTCTAAAGCGTTAACTCCACAATCAACACTTATAATCAACGCAGTACCATTTTCCTTTAATTGGTCTAAACTTGAAAGAGACAGTCCATAACCATCAATCATCCGATGAGGTATATAGTAATCTATATTAGCCCCTATCCGATTCAAACCTAAATATAGTAAGGTGGTAGCAGTTGTGCCATCAACATCGTAATCACCATAGATGGTAATTTTTTCACCTTTATCTATAGCTCGTATAATCCGCTGAACAGCTTTCTCCATATCAGGGAAAAGAAAAGGATCAAAGAGCCCATCTAAACGAGGATGTAAAAAGGCATCTATTTCCTCAATTGTTATTAATCCTTTTCTATAAAGTAATTCTGCCACAATCTTTGGACATTTCAAAGAAACAGAAATATCTTTAATCTTCTGTTTATCCTCTTCAGAGAGCTCAGGTGGCATTTTCCATTCCTTCTCCATATAGCCTCTTTATTTATATATTATAATATTTATCAATATATTAGCTTATCCAACCTAAACCAGAACTTGCGATTTTATCTCCTACTTATCATCTATATGGTAAGTTCAAAACCACAACTGACCATTATCACTATTTAGCTTATCCTGTAAAGAAAAAAATTAAGTAAGAAAATAGCAAGATATTTTGTCTATCAAGCTTATCAAGATTGATATGCTTTATTTTATATGGTAAGAAAGACAGTTCTGAATGGGCTTTTTAATGGTTTTTTACTTAGACTCTCAAAAAGAAAAGAAAATCTATTTTAGATTCTTATGGTATCATTATAGGTTTTTTTAGTATTGAATCAGGAACGGGTTATTTTAGCCCCAATAGCATTTAATTTTTTTTCTATATGGTCATAACCACGGTCAATATGATAGATACGAGAGATAACAGTTTTTCCTTCAGCTGCGATACCAGCAAGCACTAAAGCAGCGCTCGCACGAAGATCAGTTGCCATAACTTCGGCACCGCTTAATTTCTTAACACCCTTAACTCTGGCTATATTTTGTTCCACTCTAATATCTGCCTGAAGACGATTTAATTCAGCAACATGGGCGAATCTATCAGGGAAAATAGTATCTTCTATAAAGCTTATGCCATCTGCTAAACACATCAGCACCGTGAACTGAGCTTGAAGGTCGGTAGGAAAACCTGGATAGGGTAATGTGATAATATCAACTGGTTGGATAATTTCAGGGGGATATACAGTTATAGAACAATTTTCAACTTCCAATTCACATCCAGAAGCTCTGAGTTTTTCCATGGGAAGAGTTAAGTGATTGGGATTACAGTTTGTAACCGTAACCGGGTTAGTGCTCAGGGCTCCTGCTATAAGAAAAGTTCCTGCTTCAATCCGGTCAGGTATCATTTCCATTTCCGTAGGGTGGAGCTTTTCTACTCCCTCAATTACCAAGGTGGTAGTGCCCTTACCTGAAATTTGAGCTCCCATCAGATTTAAAAAATCAATAGTGGCATCAATCTCTGGTTCCATAGCAGCATTAAATAAACTGGTCACTCCCTTAGCCAGAACAGCAGCCATCAAGGCATTAATAGTTGCTCCAACACTGGATTTTGGGAAATATATATCAGCTCCTACAAGTTTATCAGCTTTAGCATTTATATAGCCATGTTCAACTGTGATATGAGCACCAAGAGCTTCCATTGCCATAAGATGAAGGTCTACAGGACGAGTACCTATGGCACAACCTCCAGGGAAAGAGACTTTGGCAATGCCCAATCTGGCTAAAAGAGGTCCCAGCACATAAATAGAAGCTCGCATCTTATTGACCAGTTCATAAGGCGCCTCATAAGAATCAATATGAGAAGCATCTATGCTCAAAACATCATTTTCCATCTCCACTTTTGCACCTAATACTCGTAGGAGCAGGGACATTGTTTTCAAATCTATAAGGTGAGGGACATTATGTAGAGTAGAGGTTCCAGGCGCAAGTAAACAAGCAGCCATAGCAGGAAGGATGGCATTTTTAGCTCCACTAACAGGAATGGTCCCGCTAAGATTGCGATTTCCCTCTATAATAAATTGTTCCATAATCATTCCTTATTTCTGATTTGCTCGGATTAAATCTGGGATTAGAATTATTTGAAGCCGAGATAACGCGGATATCCAGCTAAATCATCTTTTATCAATATAGTTTCCCAACCATATGTTTCAGCTAAATGGATAATATTTTGTCTTTGTTCATCCCCATGTTCAAAGAAAATTAATCCCTCTGGTTTTAATTTAGATTTAGCTTCTTTCAGAATGCGACGATAAAAAATCAGTCCATTTTCTTCTGCCCATAGTGCCAATTTTGGTTCGTATTCTTTTATTCGGGTATCAAGTTTTGCATAGTCAGATGGGCTTATATAAGGAGGGTTACTAATAATGAGGTCAAAACTGTCTTCAGTTTCAGGATAAAGGTCTGTTTGATAAAAGGAAATTGCGCAGTTATTGTAATCAGCATTTTGCTTAGCAATTTTAAGTGCCGAAGCTGAAATATCGGTAGCAACGAGTGTTAGGTCTGGTCTTAATGTTTTCAGAGTAACGGCAATAGCACCGCTTCCTGTGCCTATATCCAAAACTTTGGCATTTTCAGGGATAAATTGTAAAGCCAGCTCAATTAGACCCTCGGTTTCTGGACGTGGAATTAGCACTTCAGGGTTTACAGAAAATTCTAAACCATAGAACCAGGCTTTACCAATTATATATTGCACAGGTTCTTTGTTTCTAAGACGAGCGTAGTTAGTAAAAAAATTTTCCAGCAGCCTATCCGAAAGCTCTTCTTCTTTTCTTAAAGATAAAGTTAAAAAGGGACAATCCAACAACTCACAAAGCAGCAGAGAAATATCGTGATACTCTGCTTCTTTTCGGTGTTTGTTCAGTAATGCTCCAACCGTCATTCAGCATTCCTGGAGGGGAGTTTGCGAATTATTTCAACTTTTCGTCCTCCTTTGGAAAATACCAAAGAATCAGAAAGATGATAAAGCATAGTCAATCCTCTGCCATAACAATCCAGATTTATAGAAATAGGTTTAGCAAGTTGTTGTAACCAGTTTTTGTAATCAAATCCCTTGCCATCATCTTCAACGGTTATGCGAATGCTATTTTTTTCTTTATTTAGAGAAATAGTGAAACGAATACGACGGGAGGCAATAGCAGGTTCAGTCAATTTTTGGCTAATAATCTTTTTCAGTTGGGTAAATTCCTGAGTTCTTTCTTCTTTTGTAAGTTCTAATATACCATGGAAATAGGCATTGGTTAGCATTTCATCTGCACAGATTAGAAGCTCATTTAAGGTATCTTGAGACAGGTCCAGATATTGAGATAAAAAAGGATTCATTATCTGATTAATAGTTATCTGTGAAAACTTTGTAGGGTCTATCACATATGATAGCTGGGCTTCTTCAAAATCTTCTAAGGGTACCATCTGGTTTTGTTTGAGAAGAGATTTTTTCTTTACCGCTTCAATGGAGTTCAATAACTGTTGACCATCAATAGGTTTGCTGATAAAATCAGCTGCACCTAAGCGTATAGCACGAATAAAATAATCCTGTTCTAAATATCCTGTTATGATTATAACTTCTTGCGTCCAATTATGCTGGCGAAGTTTTTCTAAAAAATCAAGACCATTGATATCAGGTATTTCAATATCACAAATAACCAAATCATAGCATACTTTTCGTAATCTTCGGATAGCGTCACAACCAGAGGTGGTGGTATCAACTTGATATTGATGAATCGTCAGTAGAGTTGCAAGGTCATTTAAAATCTCTGGATTATCATCAACAACGAGGATACGATTAAGTTCTACGGTCATCCTAAATTAACAGTAAAAAGTTGATTGAGTTTCAGCATATTAAATAGTTCATAAATTGGAGTGGAACAACGAATAACTTCCATTTCTCCACCTTTACTAATAAAATCTTTATAAAAAAGGAGTAGTTTGCCGATTGCCGTGCTACTAATATTATCACATTCAAAGAAGTCTATATCTAAATATTTAATATCAGACTCCAGAACCTCGTTCAGTTTTTCTTGCAGTTGTGGTGCATTATCACTATTAAGGCTACCACGAACACTTAGAAGAGCACGGTTTTCAGAGACTTTCAAATCAATATCCATAATATCCTCCTTTAAGGTAATTATTTATATTTACTATAATATTTTTAATTAAAGCTGTCAAGTTTAATATCAAGCATAACCACGAATCCGTTTTAAAACTGAACTTTGTACTTGAGGTGGTACGATTTCATATTTACGAAATTCAAGTGTGTATATGGCTCTGCCCTGGCTGAGGGATCGGATTCGTGTGGCATATCCAAATAATTCCGACAGCGGAACTTCTGCTAAGATCTCCTGTTGAAATTCGTTGTGCTTCCGTAAAGCAAAAATGTGACCTCGTCTTGTATTAATATCAGCAATAATATCACCCACAAAATCGTCAGGACTGATTACGGTGAGTAGCATAATAGGCTCCATAAGCACCGGTTCAGCTTCTCGTAAACCCTTACTGATAGCGATAGAAGTAGCTATACGAAAGGCTAATTCATTGGAATTATCAGGGTCATAATCTCCATCTATTAGCTCTATCTTCACTCTTTCAACAGTGCCACTGATTAGTGGTCCATCATTTAAAGCATTCATAGCTGCTTCTTCAATGGGTTTATAATATTCTGGAGGGATTTTTTCAGGGGAGATGTTATTGATAAAGATATTTTTCACATCCCTATCTAATTCCTCTTGACTAAGAGGAGAGAGACGGAAGCGCACTTTTGCATAGTTACTCTTACCATTTAATTCCCGCATAAAAGTTTCTTCGCATTCCACAGTTTTTGTTATTGTCTCTTTATAAGACACTTGAGGTGGTCCCACATTAACTGCCACATTAAATTCGCGAAGTAACCTATCTACAATGATTTCAAGATGCAATTCACCCATTCCAGATATAAGAGTCTGTCCAGTCTCGGGATCAATTCGGACATTAAAAGTTGGATCTTCATCTTCCAATAAAGTTAGGGCATTCTGGAGAGCTTCCTGATCTGCTTTAGTCCTGGGTTCTATAGCTACAGAGATCACACTTTCCGGAAAATGCATCCTTTCCAGAATAATATCTATAGCACCATCGGTGATAGTGTCTCCAGTACTTAGAAAACGGCAACCAGAAATTGCACCGATATCTCCTGCATGAAGTGCATTAAGGTCATGTTTACGATTACTCATCATCTGTAAAATGCGTGAAGCACGTTCTCTTTTTCCATTGGTTTGATTTAGAAAACTGGAACCTTTTTTCAAAGTGCCAGAATAAACCCGAACATAGACCAATTTACCAAGATATTTATCAATCTGTACTTTAAAAGCTAAACCTACAAACGGGGCTTTGGGGTCAGGTGCTAAAGTTATAATTTCTTTTGTTTTAGGATTAATACCTTTACAGGGTGGAACATCCAATGGAGAAGGGAGAAAATCACAGATAGCATCTAAAAGAAGTTGTACACCTCTATTTTTTAAGGATGAACCACAAAGAACGGGCAAGAATTTGTTCTCAATGGTTCCTTTCCTAATGGCACGACGAATCCATTCTTCTTTTATCTGTTCCCCTTCTATATATGCAGTAAGCAGCTCATCATCAAATTCTGCTATGCTTTCCAGCAAGATTTCTCGTTGTTTGTGGGCATATTCTTGTAAATGTGCAGGAATCTCTTCTTGATGAATCTCTGCTCCTAAGGTAAGGGGATCAAAAAAATAGGATTTCATAGTGATAAGGTCTATCACTCCTTCAAACTCATCTTCTTTGCCGATAGGAATATTTATTGGTTTTGCCAGAGGTGTTAGACGCTCATGAATCATTGATATTACATTTTCATAATCCGCACCAAGACGGTCCATTTTGTTCACATATGCCAGACGAGGTACTTTATAACGATCAGCTTGATGCCAGACAGTTTCAGACTGAGGTTGAACTCCTGCCACAGCACAAAAGATTCCTACCGCTCCATCCAGAATGCGAAGACTGCGTTCCACTTCTGCAGTGAAATCTACATGACCAGGTGTGTCTATTATATTGATTTGTTTATCTTTCCAAACACAGGTGACAGTTGCAGAATTAATTGTTATTCCACGCTCCCTTTCTTGTTCCATCCAATCCGTAAATGTATTGCCATCATGAACTTCGCCCATCTTGTGTAAGAAGCCTGAATAATAAAGTATTCTTTCAGTGGTAGTTGTCTTTCCCGCATCAATGTGAGCGATGATACCAATATTACGTATTTTTGATAAATTACTATCTGATTCCATAATAAATAGTTTAATTCTTCTCCAAAATTATACTTGTTTTCCAAAAAAACAGATTAAGCAGTTCTGTCCATTAAAAAGTTTTTTACTTATTAAAAAATTAAAAGCCATCATAGAATTTTATCCAGACTTTTGAGTACGAGTAAAAAATCATTGACAGAGAAAGACAGAAAGAAATAGAAGAATAAAAGAGGATAGAGATTTGAAAAAGATTGTAATCACTATAATTGCCCTTGTTTGTGCAGGTATGGTCCTGGGAGAGACAACTAAAAATCCTAATAAAGCTGCACTTTATTCTGCTATTTTTCCTGGAGGAGGGCAACTTTATAATCATGCCTGGTGGAAAGCAGGCGCAGTGGTCGGAGTGCAAAGTTATCTCATTAGTGCCGCTATCTATAATAAAGATAAACAGGAAGATTATAAAAAATTAGCAGAGAACACTACCGATCAGTTTCAACAGCAAATTTATCAGTCCAAAAGTAAAACCTATCGTGATAAATTTAATAATGACCTCTGGTGGATAGGTATTACTGCAGGGTTATCCATCTTAGATGCCTATGTTGATGCTCATCTGTACAATTTTGAAAGCGAAAAGGAGAAAATTCATCTACACTTTTCTGAAAATGAGATTGTGCTGCAGTATAATTTTTAGTTTATAATATCCTCTATCCAATTGCTTTAACGATAATTAAATATTAATAGTGAATAGGTAGGGCAGCTATTTACATTGTAATACCACACAATAAATCAGTAAATTGCAATTGATTTTATAACTATTATATAATCATTATAGTTATGTATGCCTTAATGTAATTATTCTATCATCAATAGTTCTATTATATTTTATTTATTTTGCTTATTTTACCCGCTGATTTAGCCTAAGCTCCTACTTGCCACTCTCTTAGCACTTTAGATAAAAAAGAAACAGGAGAGAGCTAAGGGAGACTTAATGCTTAAACCGATAAAAGCAAAAATTGAAAAAATATGAGACAAATATGAGTCTAATTGCTTGAATAATAATTGGATTTGAATCTTATAATTTGATAAAAAACGATAGAAATTTAATAAGTGAGTTGTAATTTTTTCAATACAAATGATGTATAAGGGAGACATTTAATAATCAAGAGTTCTCGGAGTTGGGAATAGAATTTATATATTTATTTTTTTTGAGTTTCAAACATATTGCTTAACTGAGGGGGAATATATATGATTATAACTACTTTTTTCCTCTAAAAGGGGAATTTCAAACTTCAATCTCAGCTATAACTTTTAAAATGGATTTTGTAACTCATTTATTTAAAAAATTTATTATTTATTTTTTGTTCATTTGCGTGTACTCTGGTCTCAGATATTTAATAGTATCGTTCATCTTATTTTATATCAATTATAAAGCTAAGTGTAATATATTATTTATTCTTAGGTAGGGGAACTCTAAGCTATATTTTATATATCTTTTAAATAATTATGAGGGTACAGAGATACGTAATGTCACTGGACAGTGGTCTGAACCCATAATATCATCACGAATATCTGCATCTATAATTCGGTCTTTTGCTTCTTCATTAACGAAAAAATAATCAATACGCCAGCCTACATTTCTCGGCCTGGCTTTTGTTCTATAACTCCACCAGGAATAGCGTTGTGGTTCTGGATGGAACATACGGAATGTATCAATCCAACCCATTGCTACAATTTTATCTAACCAAGCTCTTTCTATAGGAAGGAATCCACTGGTTTTTTCATTTTCCTTTGGATTCGCCAGGTCTATTTCTTTATGAGCTGTATTAAAATCTCCAGTTACAATAACCATAGGTGATTTTTTTCGGTCTTCTTCCATAACTTCCAGACACTTATCGTAAAATCTAAGTTTATAATTTAGCCTATCATCACTCATTTGACCATTGGGGAAATAAATATTATAGATGATGAAGCTATCATAAAAACAACGGATTATTCTACCCTCACAATCAAATTCAGGGACACCAAATCCATATAGAATTATTCTGGGTTCTCTCTTAGTAAAGACAGCTACTCCAGAATATCCCTTTCTCTCAGAATGTGACCAGTACATATAATAATTGGACAATACTCCTAATTCGGAAGGAATTTGATGTTCTTGTAGTTTTGTTTCCTGCAAACCCAACCAGTCCGGCTGTTCCCTTAAAATGGTTTCTATAAAACCTTTATTTATAGCTGCGCGAAGACCATTAACATTCCAGGACCAGAGATTAATTTCCAAGGTTCCACCTCAAAAGTTTAGAAATAATTAGTTTAACGAATATTATTAAATATCAGAATATGTAATTTGTCAAGAGAAAATAGCTTGATATAGGTATCCATCCTTTTCCTTAAAAATCGTAGAGATGCCTATACAGATTTTAAGATTGACAAATTCTGATATCTTTTTAGAATATAATTAAGGTAAGATAAATGAGAATACATGCTACATTATCTTCGAGCAAGGCAAATGGTAAGGGTAACCGATATGTCATTTGGACACAGGGTTGTAGTATTTTATGTAAAGAATGCTTTAATCCTCAAACTCATAGTTTTACAGATGGTTTTGATATTTCTGTCCCTACCTTAGTAAAATCAATTATTGATGCTAATGTTGATGGTGTCACAATAACAGGTGGGGAGCCTTTTGATCAAAAACGGGAGTTATATAAATTAGTTCGATTAATAAGACAGAAAACTAATCTTAATATAATTATTTATTCAGGTTATAATTATATTTTTCTGTCAAGTAATAGATTGTGCAAGAAAATAATTGATTTAAGTGATGCAATAATCGCAGGTCAGTATGATATGACTAAGAGAATACAGCATTCTCTATATGGCTCTTCAAATCAAGAAGTTATACTAATTACAAGTGCATTCAATAGCAATGATTTTAAGGGTCCCAGTATTATGGAAATTATTATAAACCAAGATGGTCAATGCGTAATAACAGGATTTCCAGTAATGGAGGGAAAATATGGATATACTTAAAAATCTATTTCACAAAGAGCCTAATACAGTAAAATCATACAATTCGGATACCAATGAAAGCTATGAACTGAAGTCAAATTCAGCAGCTATAGATAATGAAACTCATTCAGACGAAGTTCTTGATGGATATATTTTGACGATTGATACTAATTGGTCATCTGAGGATAAACAAAGACCTAATGGTAAATTAGATCATTCAAAACTGAAAGGCACTATAATAACACCTTCCTGTGATGTTTATAGCTTTACATACAATCAGTTAACATTTAATATCACTGAGGCACAAGTAGGTATGCATGTGACTTTCAAACCCGTACATGGCAAAAACTGCAACCGGGCTGAGAATATAACAAAAGATGCAGCATGGTATGGTTTCTTAGAAGATTTTGATGGTAAAACTGGACATCTTTCAGGATATTATAAACCAGTGGTATTTAGTAAGCAAAAACTTAGAAAAGATTTTGAACCGTTTTTTGATACTATCTATAAATACGATATTGCATTAAAGCAAGAAGACCTACCTGATATATATGAGTTAGTAGAATTTGATCAACACACATTACAAATTGACCAGACGGGATATGGAATAGTAAAAAAAATTGAATTAGAAAAAAAATATATATTTAGTGAAATATTACCTTCTATATGGGTATTGTCTCTTTACCCTTTAAAGCTTCAAAGAAATCTTAAACTTAAAATTGGTGATCAAGTTGTGATAAGGTTAACTGATGTGAGTTTTGAACAAGGTAGATGGATGATAAAAGGATCAATCTTGAAAAAAGTTAATAAGGATAACTCAGATGAATTGATAGCTGTTAATGTTTTAAGAGTTGATAACCTAAACATTGAAGGGATATTAGAATCCATAGATGATATTTCAAATAATAGTAGTATTGATATCAAATCGAAACTATATATGTTAAAGCTTATATCATCAAGAAGAGATTTATATAAAGCAATAACTACCGAAAGTTGGAATAAACTCGTGTCAGACTGTAAACAAAAAATGGATGAATTAATACTGAAGCGACAATACTCTGAAGCATATGAGATACTTACTGACTTAGCTGTTTACGATTTCTCGGTTATAGATAATTTACAAGAATTTCCCCAAGAATTCATAAATAGTATTAAATCATGTAAAATTCAATTTGAAAATAGAGATTTAATAGACGACGATCAAGCCGAATTTATATTTGCACGAAAACATGGATGTTCAATTAATGATGCAAAAAAGTATCTGCAAATGACTCATGAATGTATTTGGAATGATGAATTTGAAAAATTGCATTTATCGCTTGGCATTAAATCTGTTATTACACTACCTCAGGAGGATAAATGAGAGAGGAGCTCAGAACACATATTATTGCAAAAACTGGATTAATCTATCTTGTATCAAATGAAGAAGAACGGGTAGAAGACGAGTTTGAAATTTTATGTAACCAATTAAATTATGCATTATATACATGGGATTCTAATAAGGGTTTCAATGCTATTCGTCTTGATAAATATAATACAAAAATTCAGAAAGAAGATGCTGTCTTACCGGGAGAAGGAGATGATGATCCAATTACTCAAATACAGAAATTTAAAGGCGACGGTGTTTTTATATTAAAAGATTTTCATTATTTTTTGGATATCAGTAAATATGGATATGCTCAAAAAATTATAAGATCTTTAAAAAACCTTGTTAGAGATCTTAGAGAACAAGAGAGGAATAGAATAATAGTAATGTTATCATCTATAGTGCGTATTCCTGATGAACTTGAACATGATATTTCCTTAGTAGATTTTGAATTGCCAAATCAACAAATCTTATCACGTTGTGTAACTGAGTTCATAGCCCGTAATAATTTCCATAAGAAGACATATCTTAATGACCAATCTGAGTTTGATAAAATAATAAAAGCTCTGCAAGGATTGACTACTATTCAAGCTGAGAGAGCCATTGCAAAAGTGTTTATTAAGCATGGTAAACTTCAATCTAACTTTGTTCAAGATATCTATTATGAGAAGAAACAAATCATCTCGAAAAATGGGATCCTTGAGTATATAGAAACATCAGAGAGTTTAGATAATATTGGAGGATTAAAAGTACTCAAGAACTGGTTAAAGCAAAGAGAATTAGCATTTTCAGAAAAGGCTCGTAAATTTGGGTTACCTATTCCTAAAGGTATTCTTTTAGTTGGAGTTCAAGGGGTTGGTAAAAGTTTAACCGCAAAAGCTGTATCAGCAGCTTGGAAATTACCTTTAGTAAGGCTTGATGTTGGTCGAGTATTTGGAAGCTTAGTCGGAGAATCAGAAGAAAGAATACGCCAAGCTATCAAAGTTGCAGAAGCAATAAGCCCATGTATATTATGGATTGATGAGATTGATAAAGCATTTGCAGGTATATCTGGTTACCAAGGTGATTCTGGAACTTCAGCAAGAGTTTTTGGCTCATTACTTACATGGATGCAAGAGAAAGAGAAACCAGTCTTCATAGTTGCTACAGCTAATAATGTTGTTAGAGTAGAAAAGAGAGAAAATAAGCTTAATTATACACCTATTCTCCCTCCAGAATTGTTGCGTAAAGGTAGATTTGATGAGTTATTTTTCCTTGATTTACCTTCTAAAGATGAACGGAATGAAATATTCAGGATAATAACTCGCAAATATGGACTTGGGAGTAACTTTGATTATGATATGCTTTCCGATAGAAGCGGTGGTATGGTTGATCAGAAAAACGATCTTGGTTTTAGTGGTGCTGAAATTGAACAAATGGTAATCGAAGCTATGTATAATGCTTTTTATGATGGTGAAAAACCAGTAACTACAGAATACATTCTCAAGGCAATGAGCGAAAGTAATCCTCTCTACAAATCAATGTATGATCAAATAGAAGGGTTAAGGAGATGGGGATCTGATAATGCTCGCCAAGCTAATTGAGGAGATCAATTATGTCGCATTTTACTACAATTAAAATTGCCATAACTGACAAAGAAGGGCTTATTACAGCATTAAAAAACATGGGATTTGAGAAAATTGTTACTAATAAAGCTATAATCAGGGGATATAGAGGTAATAAACAGCAAGTTGACATATTAGTTCAGCTTAGTGGCGACTATGATTTTGGTTTTATTAAAGACAAGGATTCCTATCAAATTGTTGCTGATTGGTGGGGGATTGCTATAGCACATCCTGAAATTAACCAGCAGAATCTTATAAACAATTTGAATCAACAGTATACTTTAGAAGTAACAACTCGAGAACTAAAAAACAAGGGATTTTCTATATCTCACGAGAAAATGCCAGATGGCTCGTTACGCATAATTGCTAAAAGGATAGGTTAAATGAAAATTGAGAAACTGATTATTGAAATTGATACAAAAGGGGCGATATCAATTAAGGCAGAAGGTTTTGAAGGTAAAAAGTGTTTATCTGTGACTGAAGATCTCGAAAAGAAATTGGGTACGGTTATAACCAAAAAAATTACGAATAATACTAATAATATTATAACAAAAATAGATAACTCTCAATCAATAAAATCATAGCAATAGATATAATTATACCGTTCCTTTGGATTGAAATTTATCCATATCCATAGTGTAATAAATTAACCTATCCCTATATTAAATATAGGTGTATTGCAAGAAATGTAGGTTATGTCTTCATTAGTGGTGTAAAATTGGTAAGGCTGCAGGAGAAAAAGGTTGAGCCAAATTCAACTCATTGTTTTGTTGGGAACTAACAAAATATAAACAAAAGGAGAAGAAACATGGCTCAACCCAGGATAAAGAAAGATAATTATGAGGAATTAGTCAAGTTAATTCGTCAAGTTTCTGGGTGGTAAAGGTAAAAAGTATCCTCCCTTTGACCTTATTCCCTATAAGAGGGATATAATTGTCAACCACAATGAGTGGTATTATGGGGATAGCTTTGTCTGTATTCAGTTCTGTTTGATAGATTTGTTCAAGATTTTGATTATCTCTACCCCTATTGGTTCTATAGGAGTTAAACCATATTTGATAGGAAAAAGTTTTAGCCAGGAGTTCTGTTTCGTTATTTGGTTTTTCCGAAATAAAAAACTCCTCCTCAATAAGATTATGAAAAGACTCTACATCACTATTATAGGTAGGTCTTTGGTAAGGGATAAGCTTATGTCTTGCCTTATATTTTTCTGTTATTATCTTTTCAAAGAGAGTAAGTTTCTGACTATGAGGGTTACTGAACTCTTTACCATTATCAGTTTGGATAGTAATAGTTTCGGGATTAATACCATAATTATGTAGAGAAAAAAGCAAATAATCAATAAAGATAGCAGTAGCAGTAGATGATTTCTTATGACTGTAAGCCAGATAGGTAGCTCCAGATTTATAATCTCTGGGGGTGATAAGATACTCCGGAAGATGGTGTTCCCATCTTTCTGATTTCGTATTCCGGTATATCAGCAAGATACTTTATATCTACCTGAAAACGACTCAACACTCTCTTCTGCTTCCTCACTTCTTGCATATCCTTTCTTTTCTTATAAGTTTTCCTCTTAGCCTTAATCAATCCTGCTTCCTTAATTACTCTGTGAATGGAGACATGAGAATAATTAAGCTCCAGCACTTCCTTAATACTCCGGGAACCCCAACCCGGATGCCTTTTTCTACATTCCAGAATCTTTAGCTCCGTCTCCTTATCAATCTTGATAGAACAGTGCTCTTTCTTCCGGGGAAGATCTGACAAACCAACCTCCTTATTCTCCTGGTATCGCTTCACCCATTTACGCACCGTCTTAACTGTGGTTTGATAGGCTTGGGCACAGGGCTTTATCCCAGACTTTAGTGCATCTTGAGCCATTCTTAAACGATATCTCTTGACATCTTCCTTATCCATAAAGATTATGTTTTCCATGTATGTGTTCATAAAGGTTGCATATCCCGATATCTTGTCGAGATGGCAACCAATTTTTTTGTTATATAGGTGTTCATAAAGGTTGCGCACCCTCTATCTGTCTCAATAACTACCATTTATATACCTTTAATTTTATTCTTTATAATTTTTCTTTTGCTCTTATTTATGGGGATACCCTTTCCCTTTACTAACCAAAAATATCTTGATAAAGATAAATAATTACCAAGGGTTGTGGTAAATTCAAATTTTTTCACTTGACATATTGGTTATGTGGATATTTTGAAGATTACGAAGTAATATTATTCTTTTGTTATTACTTTAATGTTTTGAACTGTAAAATGATACAGTAAATAAGATAAGGAGAAAACTTATGAAAAGACTCACTTTACTTCTGGTGATGATAATCACCGTATGTCTGGCTTTTGCAGGTATTGATGAATACTATACCTTCAATGCCACAACCGGGACCTACACTCCCATCACGGGAACAAATGCAGCTATTTCCTCTGATGATATTATTTCCTCAGCTATTCCCATTGGATTTACCTTTCATTATGGGGAGAACACTTATACAGAGGTTATAATCTCATCAAATGGATGGATTGGTTTGGGTACTTCTCAGACGAGTAGTAACCTGACCAATAATTTAGCTTCTACTACCTATGTTCCCGTCATTGCACCCCTATGGGATGACTGCAGCCTGGCAGAAGGTACTTGTGAATATCTGCTTTCAGGCACAGCTCCCAATCGCATTTTTACCATTCAATATTCTAACTTGAAATGGAATTATTATTCCACTGCTATGTTCAATTTACAGGTTAGATTATATGAAAGTGGTAAGATTGATTTTATCTATGGCTCAACCGATGGGACACCCAATAACCCTTCTGCCTCCATTGGAATCAATATGCTTCCAGGAGGATCGGGCTGGTTCTATAGTGTGACACCAGGTACTCCGGCTACTGCTTCTACTACTACTGAAAATAATGCTGTTAATGTTTGGCCCGGTGAAGGAACTGTTTATGAGTTTAATCCCGTGGTAGCTGTTCCTAATGATTTAGCGGCTCTTTCTGTTACTGGAAACACAACTCCTACTGCAGGTCAGAGTTATAATTACATCGTAACTGTTCGTAATCGTGGTTCCAATCCTCAGAGTACCTATCAGGTTAAGCTGTTATTAGGTACTCAAGAAGTTGCTTCGGTAAATGGAACTACCATTCAACCTGGTGAAATTTTAACCTATACTATCCCCTGGACACCTACTACAGCAGGTCCTGGAGTCCTTTATGGTAAAGTAGTCTTAGCCGGAGATCAAAATCCTAATAACGATCAAACTCCTCCTCTTAATATTTCTGTCCAGCCTGCTGGAGTACAAGCAGTAACCATAGGTGCAGGAGATCAAACAGCTCGTATCCCAATGGATTTCTGGTGGTTAAATTCTCTTTATGAATGTCTTTATTATTCTGATGAACTTGGTTTTACCAGTGGAACAATTACTTCTATAGCTTTCTACAATCAGTTTGCTGATTCTCCGGCAAACGGAGCAACCAAGATCTGGTTAGGATCAACCAATCAGGCAGACCTCAGTGCTGGCTGGATTCCATCTACTCAATTAACTCTGGTTTTTGATGGCAATGTTACTTATCCAGCAGGAAACAATACTATCACTATACCCTTACAGACTCCCTATATGCATACTTCTGGTAATTTGGTGATGATGGTCCAAAGACCTATGGATACTGAATATTATTCTGCATCCGATTATTTCTTAGCTCAGACGGTAGGCTCTAATAGAGCACGAAAAGCCCAGAGTGATAGCGAAGCCTTCGATCCTGCCAATCCTCCAGCAAGTGCAAGTGTGTCTGGTCAATTCCCTAAGACTACCATTTACTACAGTGGACAAACAATTGTAAATGATTTAGCTTGTCTGAGTATTAGTGGCAATACTACACCGAGTGTAGGTGCAGCTACACCTTATACCATTACTGTGAAGAACAATGGTACTGCTACCCAGAGCAACTATACGGTTAAATTGATGAAAGAAGGTGGAGTACTTCTTGGTTCCGTTCCTGGGACTACAATCAATTCGCTTCAGACTCTGGATTTCACTATTTCCTGGACTCCCACTGAAACTGGATCTACCTATATCTATGGTGAAGTAGAATTAACAGGAGATGAAATAGCAACAAACAATCAGACTCCTCATCTTGATATTATAGTACAAGCTGCTGGGGTTGTCTCTGTAACTGTTGGAACAGGAAATAGTACTGGTCGTATGCCTATGGATTTCTACTATTATAATTCTCTGTTTGAAACCATTTACCTTGCTTCTGAACTCAATATTGGCGGGTTGCTTACCGATATCCAATTCTATAATAACTTCTCAAGTAATCTAACCAATAAGCCAACTAATATTTGGGTAGGAGAGACAACTCAAACAGACCTTTCAGCTGGTTGGATACCTTCCACGCAATTAACTTCTGTCTTTAGTGGAAATGTGAACTATCCCAGCGGACAAAACAATATTCTTATTCACCTCACTACTCCTTATGCCTACGGTGGAGGCAATCTTGTAGTGATGGTTGAGCGTCCTATGGATACAACTTGGTATAGTTCCTCTGATGTATTCAAAACTCAAACTGGAACAGTAGCAAATAGGACTCGCAATGCCTATAGTGATAGTATAGATTATGATCCTGCTAATCCTCCTACAGTTACACCTACTGCTATGTTCCCAATGACCACATTTATGTTTATAACAAGTGGACTCGGCTCTATTAATGGAACCGTTTATACCACAGGGAATGTTCCACTTCCAGGTGCCACGGTAACAGTGGCTGGAACCACTTTATCCTACACTACTGGTGCTGATGGAACCTTTACCTTCCCCTATGTTACCCAGGGTGTACATCAGGTTACTGCTACCAAACATGGTTATAATGAAGTTACTAACACTGTTACAGTAATAGAGAATCAGACGGTTACTACTAACTTTACTCTCACTCCTCTACCTCAGGTAACGGTAAGTGGTAGGATTGTAGGAAGTGATCAGCCTACGGTTGGTTTAGCTAATGCCACCATCAGCTTAACTGGTTATGAAAGTTATCAAGCTACTACTAATGCCAGTGGACAGTTCACCATTCCAAATGTCTATGCCAATCATACCTATGACTATGTTGCCCAAGCTACAGGATATCAAAATGCTACAGGACAAGTAGTGGTAGGTTCAACTAATGTTAATATGGGAGATATAGTTCTTAATGAAATTGCCTTTCCTCCCTATCAAGTTGTGGCTACCGAAGTAGCTGGTGGTTCCAGTGTTAATTTAACCTGGATGGCGCCAAATCCTGGTGCTGTAGGTGAATGGATTCACTATGATAATGGTCAGAATTATGATAGTATAGGTACTGGTGGAGCAGCTGATTTTGATGTAGCAATACGTTTCCCTGCTTCTGCTTTACAGGATTATGCAGGAATGAGTCTCTATGCAGTGAAAGCCTGGCCTGCTCAAGCGGGAACATTCTCTATTCGCGTATGGACTGGTGGTAATGCTTCTGCTCCAGCTACTATGGTTGTAGACCAACCTTTCACACCTACCTTAGATACATACAATACCGTAATGTTAAATAATCCAGTGACCATAACTGGAACAGAGGAACTCTGGTTTGGTTATCGTTGTAATGTAACGGGAGGATATCCTGCAGGTTGTGATTCAGGTCCTGCGGTAGATGGTTTTGGAAATA
>Ga0302236_1000917_pt1 | contig 22825 bp, 21 predicted proteins | sample AAG_UR_Gly_MG_FD_193509 | JGI IMG/M metagenome (GOLD analysis project Ga0302236, IMG submission 193509) | Enriched activated sludge microbial communities from anaerobic digester in WTTP, New Holstein, Wisconsin, United States - AAG_UR_Gly | ecosystem: Engineered > Bioreactor > Anaerobic >...
CCCTATCCATATTTCAGGTATAAACACGTAAAATATATCATCAAAAAAGCAAGAATAAGAGAAGGGACTGCTAATGCCCAAATAGGAAGGATTGTGAATATTGATAATGAAGGTATTTGGATTGAATCACGAGATGGATATGTAATAATAAATGAGCTTGCAACTGAAAAAGGGGAAGATCTTCCAAAGGATGTTTTTAAAATAGGCTCATTTATTGACAGTTATACCAGCAATAGAAACCGACTTTAATGACGAATTGCTTTAGATTGGGCCACCAAATAAGTGGTTATAGTTAGAGAAGCATTGTTTGAAATGAGTCAGAGAATCAGGACTAATATGATCGGATTCATTATCAGAAATAACTTCAGAGGTTGTCTTGTTGCATAATAAGATGGTAAGTGAGCAGACTAAGTCCTATTATGACGATAGCCAAGAGTATGGATATCCTCCAACCCATATAGGTGAAAGTGCTATAATTCGGTCTCATTCTATTATCTATACAGACGTAAGGATAGGGAAAAACTTCCAAACTGGGCATCGTGTTACCATAAGAGAGAAGAGCGAAATTGCAGATAATGTACGGATCGGAACATCCTCAGATATTCAGGGTTTTTGTAGTATTGGGAATTATGTAAACATCCACAGTAGCGTCATTGTAGGGCAAAAAAGCGTTATTGAGGATTATGTTTGGTTATTTCCTCATGTTATTCTTACCAACGATCCCAATCCTCCTTCTTTGCAATTAATAGGTGTTGTTATTCGAAAGTATGCCGTTGTTGCCTCTGCCTGTACCATTCTACCAGGTGTCGAGATAGGTGAGGGAGCTGTGGTCGGTGCCCATTCTCTGGTAAAGAGGAATGTCTCCCAAGGGATTTTGGTTTCTGGAAATCCAGCAAGGGATATTTGCCCAGCGAACAAGATAATTGATGCAACAACAGGGGGAAAAGCTTATCCCTGGCAAAAGGTTTTTGGACGCGGAATGCCGTGGGAAGATATTGGTTATGATGAATGGCTAGAAAAAGAGAAAGGGAAAAACTAATTGAAAATCAAGACAACTGATTTTTCCATTAAAGGCGATTCTCGCGGTTCTCTGATCGCGATAGAATCCAATAAGGATATACCCTTTGATATAAAGCGCATCTATTACATTTTCGATACCAAACCTGGTGTAGTGCGTGGTCATCACGCGCATAAGACACTCGAGCAAATGCTCGTCTGTGTCAGCGGTTCTTGCACGATTGTTTTAGATGATGGCGAAAATCGAAATGAAGTAGTGCTTTCTGATCCATCATCGGGGCTCTACGTTGGTCCGAATATCTGGCATGAGATGAAGGATTTCTCAGAAGGCGCGGTGCTTCTGGTATTGGCGAGCGACTTCTATAATGAGAACGACTATATAAGAAATCATGATGAATTCATGCACTATATAAGATCGATCCATAGGGAAGGGTGAGGCGATCATGGTCCCATTTTTGTCGCTAAAAGATGTTTCTGAGTCGTTTGAACCTGAATTGAGCCAAACAATCGAAAGAGTGGTGCGCTCTGGTTGGTATTTGCTAGGCGATGAAGTCAAGAAATTTGAAACTGAATTCGCACACTATTGTGGAGTAAAGCATTGCATTGGTGTAGCAAACGGGCTCGATGCGCTAACGCTTATCATGCGGGCTTATAAAGAGATGGGCCTTCTGCATGAAGGCGATGAGGTTATTGTCCCCGCAAATACATATATTGCGAGCATTCTCGCTGTAAGTGCAAACAATCTAGTGCCTGTCCCGGTAGAGCCATCGCTTGAAACTTATCTCATCGATCCTGCCAAAATCGAAGCCGCGATAACGGATAGAACAAAAGCAATTATGCCCGTGCATCTCTACGGACAGCTTTGTGACATGGAGGCAATTCTTAAGATAGCGGATCGATATAATCTGCTTATAATTGAAGACTCTGCCCAGTCGCACGGCGCACAAAGAAACGGCATTAAGGCAGGTGCGTGGGGTAACGCCTCAGGTTTTAGTTTCTATCCTGGCAAGAATCTTGGTGCGCTAGGAGATGCAGGCGCAGTAACAACGAATGATGATGCGCTTGCGGAAGTGGTTCGCCAGCTTGCAAACTACGGATCAGAAAAAAAGTACGTGAACAAATACAAAGGAGTTAATTCGCGGCTCGACGAAATCCAGGCTGCGGTGCTCTCGCTCAAACTGAAGCGCCTTGATGAAGACAATGAAAAAAGGCGCGCGGTTGCGGCACAATATTGTCAGGGCATTAAGAATCCAGATATCGTACTTCCTCAGGGGACGCAAAGTCCCGCGCACGTTGTACATATCTTTGCAATACGCTCAGCACATAGGAACGCTCTTGTAGAGCACTTAGAGCGCCATAGCATTCAAACTGTTATTCATTATCCAATACCACCACATAAGCAAAGAGCGTATCGCGAATGGAATGCGCGAAGTTACCCTATCACGGAAAAAATCCATAATGAAGAACTGAGCCTGCCTATGAGTCCTACCATGTCGGTTTCGGATGTTGAAGAAGTCATCGCTGCAGTCAATAGTTTTTATGTTTGCTGAAAATGGAAGAAACCATCGATCTCAAGGAACAAGAACACAACAGGGCAATTCTGAAATCGACCGCATTGCTCGGTGGTTCTTCACTTATCACCATGCTTGTCAGTATGGTGAAATCGAAAATCATGGCGGTGTTGTTGGGGCCCGAAGGTGTTGGATTCTTGGGAGTTTTGACCAATCTACAATCGCTCATTATCACTGTCGCAGGCCTTGGGTTGACTTCGAGTGCAGTTCGCGAGCTTTCTCACGCGATCGCGTCAGGAAATGAGCGGCGCATTGCAACCACTGCAAAAACAATTCGCACCATAGTATGGTTAACAGGCTTCTTGGGGCTCTTCATAACCCTTATCGGCGCGAGAAGTTTTTCCAAATTTTCGTTCAATTCATATGAGTACACTGCGCCTATTGCACTTATGGGCATTTCAATTCTATTGACCGTAGTTTCATCCGGCCAATCGAGTATTATCCAGGGATTCCGCAGAATTGACCTTGTTGCGAAGATCAACATTATTGGCGCTGTACTAGGTGCCTTGGCCAGCATTGTTTGCTTTTACTTTCTACGATTGGATGGCGTGGTTCCAAGTCTTATCGCCACAGCAGCGGTAAGCCTTGTTTTCACCTGGTTCTATTCTCATAAAATCAGTATTGCAGATGCGTCGTACGAAAGAGCTGAGTATAAGGATGAGAGTAAACGACTTCTTGCGCTCGGTATGCCTATTATGCTTTCGGGTGTCCTTACCACAGGAACGAATTATCTGATTCGCGCTTTTCTCGCCAGAGAAGCAGGGCTTGGCGGTGTCGGGCAATATCAAGCGGCTTTTAGCTTTGCAAGCGTGCTGGTCAATTTCGTACTTGCTGCAATGGGTACAGACTATCTTCCTAGGCTTACCGCAATAGCCGACGATAACGAAAAGGTCAAAAAAGAGGTCAACGCTCAAACCCAGATTGCCCTCTTGATCTCTGTGCCACTACTCGCAGCAACTATGGTTTTTATGCCCTTTATCGTGAGGCTCTTCTATTCGTCACAATTTGAGCAAGCAATCCCTATCTTGCGTTGGGCAGTGCTGGGTATTCTAGGAAGGATTATTTCATGGCCTATGGGATTCATAATGCTTGCAAAGTCAAAGAGCAGCGTATTTTTTATTACAGAATTGATCTCTGACGCTATGAATATCGCAGCAACCATAGTTTTTTATCGAATATTTGGCTTGGAAGGTTCAGGAATGGCTTTTGCTTTTCTTTATTTATTCTATATTGGTTTGATGTTGCTCGTATCGCGCCATATAAGCGAATTCAAATGGGATAAGGTGAATATCAGGACAATCTCAATCGCTGTAATTGTAGTTTTGGTGCTATTCCTTAACAATTTTGCACACATAAGTATGACTTTGCGATATGTTCTCGGTATAGTGATCTTCTTGGCTGTCACTTTTGATTTCTTGTTGAAACTAAGGCGGGTTTCGGGCATAAAATTGGCTCACTTCTGGAAAAGATAGAACGTTAGTCTAGAAAGAATGATTATATGAAGATAATTGATAGGTACTCGCTAACTCCTAATGAATGAAGTATTAGGATGGAGAATTGAATGCTTACAATGATAGCGTAAAATTGCATTCAATTGTCGAACAAGGAGAGTATAGAATATCAAAATGGTCAGATACTTGTTCCGGTATGAAAAGATAGAACTAGTATCAAGGAGGAGTCCTGTTGAAAATAGTCTTTTTCTACCCGAGTCATACCGTTGGAGGAGCAGAATATCTAATAATCAGGCTTGTGCGCTATATGCGTAGATTCCATCAATGTTATGTAGTTGACTATAGAGATGGAATTTTCAGAAAACTCGATCATACGCTTGGTTTCAATGAAATGATAGATTTTGAGGACGGGTTTAGGATTCCTCCAGAGTCTACTATCGTGACGTTCCCGTCAATGATTGTAGTCTTAAAACTCAAAATAGATAATCGTTGCAATAATACTATCCTGTTATGGGCTGTACAGGCAGACAATTTTGAGGGTCTAATTTTTCTAAAAAATAAGTTGCCCGAAGCTTTTGTAAGTGCGGTTTATCATTCCAAGATTAGCCAAACAATTAGTTACCTAATCGACAAGGAAGCACTCATCGTAATGGATGGTGGGATAATCCAAAGATATAAATATCTTTATAATTTCACTGCTGATCTTGAATCTCAATTATGTCCCATACCGATTGAAAGTAGCACCTTAATCAAAGAATACAATGTTAATTCTGGAAACCAAGTAAAATTCGCATGGTTAGGAAGATTATCCAGGGAAAAGATATATGCTCTTCTGAAGGTGCTTGATGATATCAATTCATTGGATGTTGAAACCGTCTTTGACGTAATCGGTGATGGAGATTGTGAATCTATTGTTAAAAGTTTTAAGCCAAGAAAGGGGCTAGAGATAAGATTCTTAGGTACGATTGTCACAAATCTAGACGAAATACTCCTAGAGCATGATGTTGTTTTTGCAATGGGTACTTCAGCCCTTGAGGCTGCGAAGTTGGGAATACCAAGTGTCTTGATGGATGCATCATATTATGAGTTTCCTAAGGATTATAGGTACCGATGGTTATTTGAGAGTGAGGAATACGTTCTCGGATACATGCTCCCGAGTGAAAAGATCAGAAAATCTAAGCTTGTCATGGCTGATATCGTTAATACTTGTTGTGATAGCAGCAAGTACAGATCTGTCGCTACTCAATGCTATAGCTATGCTATGACTAATCATTCAATCCAGAGTGTGTATGGATTACTATCGAAGTTCATTGCTAATACGAAGCTACATATTTCGGATATTGATAAGCTGCCAATATTTAGGGGAGCAAATAGGAGTTTTTACATAGCACTGAATAATATCAAGAAGAATGCTCTAAGAATACGGAGTAGAATTTAATTCATACTTTTTAGGTGGTTCAATAGGTATGGCTAGAAAAATTGTAACTATTTTTGGTACAAGGCCTGAGGCAATAAAACTTTGTCCACTAGTTTACGAACTGAGACGGCATCCTGATGAATTTAAATTGATTGTCTGTGTGACTGGTCAGCATAGAGAAATGCTTGACCAGGTTCTTGATTTCTTTCAGATAAAGCCGGACTATGATCTGAACCTGATGAAGCAAAACCAGACACTCTTTGATATCACCGCTGATGGACTCAAATCAATTGGTTCAGTTCTTGATGCGGAGCAACCAGACTTGGTTATCGTACAGGGAGATACAACAACGGCGTTTGTCGGAGCACTTGCAGCGTTCTACAAGCAGATCAAGATCGCTCATATAGAGGCAGGCTTAAGAACATATGGAAAGTACTCACCCTTTCCTGAAGAGATTAATCGTGTTTTGGTTAGCCATTTAGCCGATTATCATTTTGCTCCGACTGAGAGCGCAAAGAAGAATCTTGAGAAGGAAGGAATTACTAAGAACGTTTGGGTAGTTGGCAATACCGTTATTGATGCATTATTCCTTGGTTTATCAATCATAAGACAAGAAACTGATCAAAAGTACTATGATTTCTTTAAGGGGATTGATTTTACAAAGAAGATTATTCTTGTAACAGGTCACAGAAGAGAAAGCTTTGGTGAACCTTTTAGGAATATTTGTAACGCGATTAGGCAAATAGCTGAACAATTTCCGGATGTGGAAATTGTGTATCCCGTACATTTTAATCCGAACGTCAGGCAGCCAGTAAATGAAATCCTCGGTGGTCACGAACGAATCCATCTTATTGAGCCTTTGCCTTACCCCTATATGATATGGCTTATGGAAAAGTGCTACCTAATACTTACGGACTCCGGGGGGATTCAGGAAGAAGCGCCATCACTTCACAAACCAGTACTAGTTATGCGAGATGTAACAGAACGGGAAGAAGGTATACAGGCAGGTACAGCTAGACTATTAGGGACATCAAGTGAGAACATTGTATTGCAGGTAAGTAACTTAATTCAAAGTCAAGAGTCGTATACTGCGATGAGTTCTCATATCAATCCTTACGGCGATGGCAACGCCAGTAAGAGAATAAGCCAGTTGCTGAGCAGTATAAAATGAAACAGAGAATACTCTATGTAATGCACATCTCATGGCGCTGGGCCAAGCAAAGGCCTCATTTTCTTGCAGAAGAACTGTCGAAAGATTATGATGTTATAGTTTTGTACCGGTTTTCGTACAGACGGCGCAGACTGAGTGGTAACCTTGGCGGGTCGACTATTTCTCATCGACTACCTTACTTTTCTCTGCCGTTTTTGAATCGTTCTATGAAGTTCCAAGAAATTGACTCAATCTTTATCAGTCTCCAACTATTCTTGGTTAAATATATTTATCGACCATCAATTGTTTGGCTAACAAGTCCAAGTGTTTATCCATATATCAAAAGGTTGCGATTTGCCAACGTAGTATATGACTGCATGGATGATTTTCTGGAATTTCCCAAGATACGGAATGTGGAGAGTAGGCGTGACTATTTCGCTAAACAGGAGCGTGAATTATGTGCAAGGGCTATGTTAACGATTTTCTCTAGCAACTACTTATCAAATAAGGTTACTTGCAGATATGGCTTAGAGCGGCAAAAGACCGTTGTTGTAAACAATGGAATTGCGAGTCCAACTACGGATATCGAGGAGGGATTGCCTGGTTCTATTCTTTCGTTGTTTGAACCTAATGGCAGGGGAAAAATCGTATATATTGGAACGATTTCAGAGTGGTTTAATTTTGATCTAATTATTTCCTCTCTGAATAGTGTTAAAGATATTGACTATATTCTTTTTGGTCCAGCAGAAGTTATGATTCCTGAAGTGAGCCATTTGGCTTATTATGGGCCTGTAGCGCATGAATATGTTTCAGCTATCATGAATATGTCCGATGTAATGATAATGCCATTCATTGTAAATGAGCTTGTTCGCAGCGTTGATCCTGTAAAGGTATATGAATACATATCCTCTGGGAAACCTTCGTTGATACCAGAGTACGGTGAAACTTTAAAGTTCAAGCAATTCGTTCATTTGTACAGCTCAAGCGAAGAATATATTAAGAAATTGACGGAAATTCTAAACGGGCAACTTGCCTTGGATGTTGCGGAAAGCGACAGAATGAGATTTCTCCAAGAAGCCCGATGGTCTAACAAGAGGAAGGTGATTGTACAAGAAATAAGGAAGAGGCTTAAAGAGTTAGAGGAAACATAGGGTTGTGATCTGCTCCCCAAGAACTGGACACGCATAAAGTTAGTAATCGCATTTTGGTGCGATACTGCATGAAGGAGCGGTCCGATGAGAAAATCGAGTTTTACTCCGGAGCAAATTGCCTTTGCCCTGAAACAGGCGGATTCAGGAATCCCTGTTGCGGAGATTGTCCGGAAACTGGAGATCAGCGGACAGACCTTCTACCGTTGGAAGAAGAAGTATGGCGGCCTTATGCCAAGCGAGGTAAAGCGCCTGCGACTGCTTGAAGACGAGAACAAACGTTTAAAGCAAATGGTTGCCGAGCTTAGCCTGGACAAGCAGATGCTGCAGGATGTGCTGTCAAAAAAAGCATGACGCTTAAGCAGGAAACATGAATTGGTCGATGAACTTGTGACGAGCTACCGGGTAAGCATACGAACAGCCTGTAAAGCCCTTGCGATAAATCGGGCGACCTACTACTACAAGCCTCATGGCGATGATCAGGCACTCCTACGGATGAAAATCAGAGACTATGCCACTTCACGGGTAACGTATGGCTCTCGTAGGATCCATGTGCTTCTCCAACGCGAGGGCTTTCATAGCAACAAGAAGCGCGTCTATAGACTGTATTGCCTGGAAAACCTGAATGTCCGACTTCCATCACGGAGAAAGCGGGTTGCAAGGCCACGTATTGAGATCGTAAAAGAGAGTCGGCCTAACGAAGTCTGGGCAATGGACTTTGTAGCAGACCAGCTGTTCAATGGCAAATGGTTTAGAACGCGTACCGTCGTTTTGGGTATATCGTAGTGAGATTAAGCTATGTTTTTCACGTCCCGGGAAACCAACGGACAACCCGCACATTGAATCGTTTAATGGCAGTTTTCGGGAAGAGTGCCTGCAAACACACTGTTTTTTGTCTCTAGAAGATGCAAGAATGAAAATTGAGTCATGGCGCAAAGACTACAATGAGTTTCGGCCCCACAGTTCCCTTGGGTACAAGACGCCAGCAGAATTTGCGTCCCTGGCATGTGGTCCCACCAGCCTGTCAGGCTGATTTTCTAACTTTAAAAGTGTCCAGTTTTTGGGGGACTATCAACCTCCACGATTACTAACATTATGCGTGTCCAGTTCTTGGGGAGCAGATCAGACTATATACTGTGTTTCCTATAAGAGGCCCTTTGCTTCTCTAGTATTTTATTTTAGTAAAAATAATTATACCAGAAAGCTTGGTCTCTTTCAATTACCTTGTGAGAAATATGGCCTACCCACTCGTTTTAGCAAAGAGCCAAATTTAGTAAAGGCTGAAAAATGAATAACCAAAAAGTCTATATTCTCCTCCTAAACTATAACGGTTGGCAGGACACCATTGAGTGTTTGGAAAGTGTAATAAAAACTGATTATCCTAATTATCAGGTTATAGTTGTAGATAATAATTCTCCGAACAATTCTATGGAGTATTTAAAAGCTTGGTCTGAAGGTAAACTTGATGTGTGGGTTAATCCACATAATTCATTAGGAAGTTTATCCTTCACGCCTGTTGAAATGCCTATTCCATATGTTTACTATACACGAGAGGATGCAGAGAAGGGAGGCAATGTAGCTTTAGAAGAATATCTTAAGGAAAAAAATTCAGAAAACATAACTTTAAAATATCCAATCGTATTTATTCAGAGTGGTGGTAACTTAGGATTTGCAGGTGGAAATAATGTTGGAATTAGGTATGCTCTTGCAAAAGATGACTTTGATAGTGTTATTCTTTTAAATAACGATACAGTAATAAAAAAAGATACTATTTCAAATTTGGTAAATGCAAGAATGAAACTTAATGAAAAAGCAATTTATGGAGGCAGGATATATTATTATTCAGAGTCAAATAAGATATGGTACGATGGTGGAAAATTTAATGAATGGACGGGACGCAGCATTCATATTAATATAGGAAAGTTAAAAAGTGAAATGAAAGAGGATTTTCTTATTAAGGAAGTAAACTTTATCACTTTTTGCTATGTTTTAATACCAAAATTTATCTTAAAAAATATTGGGTTACTCGATGAATCTTACTTTATGTATGTTGAAGATTTAGACTACTCATATAGAGTGTGGAAGGCTAAATATAAGTTATATAATGTTAGTAATTCCGAGGTGTGGCATAAAGTCGGTGCAAGCTCTGGAGAAGATGAAGTGAGTGCGTTTTCGGCATATTGGTATTATAAAAATAGTCTCAATTTCCGATATAACAAACTTATGGGTATTCGCAAAATTACTTCCCTATTATATTATTTTTTAAGATTTCCTTTATTAGTTTTAAAGTGGTCTTATAAGAACCCTGCCATAATAAAATCTTTGTTAAATGGTGTAAAAGATACGGGCAATAAGTGTTAATAGAGGTTTTTGAATGACACTATTTAAAATAAGCTTATTTCTTACGGGTTTCTTTTCTCTATTTGCTATACCTTCCTATAATGGTGTTCTTTTAGTACATATCTTTCTAGTTATAAGTTTATTTCTTTCTTTCTGCTTGCTATTTACAAAAAAAAATATCTTTTTATTAAAGGCAGAATATTCTCTGTTATTAATCGGTATTTTATATTACGCTTCTGTAATGTTTGGAACAATAAATTCGGGCGCTTATGAAGGCTTATTAACATCCCAACTTTTTTTCATGTCTTTTTTATTGGTTTTTATTATGCATAAAATAGGTGATAATTATAAGTTAATAAATATTTTTTTAAAAGGTTTTGTTTGTAGCGGTATAGCCACCTCTTTATATTGTATTATTGATTTTATTTATTTTTATTCTGGTAATTTTAATACACTCAATAATGTGATTTGGCCGCAAATGTTATTGTCAAAATCAAATGAACATACTTTTCTAAATCAAATAAATTTATTTGGAATAATTTTGTTTAGGCCTTCTGGATTTTCATGGGATCCTGGACTTTCAATTACTGGTTTAATTATAGCATTTGTATTTGTATCTGAAAGTATTGTAAAGTTAAAATTGAGAAAACTCGTTTTACTCTTATTTAGTATAGCGATAATTATTTCAACATCAAGAACTAGTGTAATAAGTTTATTGTTTTATTTATTTATTGTAAAAAAGGTTCAGAATTTATATATTAGATTTGGTTATGATAAAGTTTCAGTGTTGAACTATTTAGCTGTTTTCATATTATTTTTCTTTTTGTATATAGGACTATTTATTCCGTATGACGGAAGTATTTCAAATTTAGGCACTGCAAGACATCTGAAATATTTTTCCTCAACTTTTTATTTTTATAGACAGAATATATTTGAGTTTTTATTTGGATATGGGTATACAGGTGTTGGTCAATATTTTAATGAATATGTACCATGGTTAAAAAATACTGGTGATTTCTATTTTGATAATAATTTAAACCCGGAAAGTACACTTACGAATGTTTTTTTCTACGGAGGATCTATTGGTTCTCTTTTTTGGGTTATAACATATTTACAATCTTTTTTAAAAGGTGCTAAGGAAGTAAAAACTATTTTATTAATACTTCTATTATTATCTAATGGTTATGCAATAAATTCGGTTTGGTTTAACATGATATATAATATTCTAATTATATATGGTATAACAAAATGGAGACAAAATGAAATTATACATTGATGGCTTATTTTACAAAGGCTCTGGAATAGGTAGGTATTATGAATCTCTTACAAAAGAGTTTACAAAAAGAGGTATAAAGGTATATACATGTGTGCCTGAGAAATTAAAAGATGATTTTGAGAAAGATTTTGCTGGAATTAACAATATAGAACCGATATTTGTAGATTACGGAAAATTTTCTGTAAAAGCCTTTTTTCAGCAATCAAGAATTTTAGAAAAGCTTGAAAAAGAAATAAATTTGTTCTTTTATCCGCATATAAATTTACCACACTACATACCTAAAAACACAATTGTTACTATACATGATCTTATACCATTAACACCATTTTGGGATAGAAATGAAGCAAAGCGTAGAATCTTTATCTTTTATCTAAAAAGGGCCATGAAACATGCTACAAAGATTGTTGCTATCTCAAATACAGTTGCTAAAGAACTACAACAAAATTTCAAAGGTATAAGTAAAAAGACTGAAGTTATATATGAATTTATAAATGATAAGTTTATTGATCATAATGACCAAAATAAAGGAATAATTGAGAATCCGTATTTGTTATTTATAGGTAATAGAAAAAAACATAAAAATTTAGAAATTTTAATTAAGGCCTTCGCTATAGCTAAAGATAAGATCCCCCATTATCTTGTGATCGCAGGAGTAAAAGACAAAGAAAAAGATGAAGTAGATGATTTAGTTGACAATCTAAACATTAAGAATAAGGTGATACAATTAGTAAAACCTGCTGATGAAACAATAATCAATTTGTACTCTTTTGCTGATTTATTCGTTTTTACTTCTTTGTTTGAAGGATTTGGATTGCCACCCCTTGAAGCAGTAAATTTAGGGTGCCCAGTAATTTTATCAGATATTCCTATATTGAGAGAGATTTTTGATGATGCTGGATTATACTTTAACCCATACAGCGAAAAAGAGTTGGCCGATACTATATCAAAAGTAATTTTGGATTACGATTTGAGAACTAAACTTTTAAAAAAGCAAAAGCAAAGAGTAAATATGTTTGATAAAGATAAAATTATAACTCAGCATATACAACTATTTGAGGAGGTAATCAGGTAAAAGCATTACGGCGCTTCTCCTTTTTAATGGATGCTTTTAAGCAAAAATATATGGCTTTATCCTTTTGACTGGATTTTACGAATACAACTGTTGAGTCCTTCAATAAAATAACTATTTATAATTAATCTAGGGGCTGAAGTAGATAAATTTGTTATATTTGACACCATTTCTTTAAAATCTTAAGCTGGTTTGCTGGTGTTCCGTAGTTAAATCTGAATTCACATTCCTTTAAGAATAGAGGGAATGATTTCTTATCTATTCCATTATACTTTCTTAAGAGGCGCTTTGCTTGGTTCCAAAAGTTTTCAATTCCATTAATGTGATTCTTCTGGTTTGCAAATACTTCAGAATGATTAATTCTGTGATGATGAAATTCACTAACATCCAATGCATCATAGCTGCGATAAGTGTCTGTATAAACAACGCTATCAGGCTTGATTTTATTGGCTATAACAGGCATCAAGGTAGCTTCTTTAGTATTCTCAACAATGACAGTGTAAACCTTGCCATGACGCTTTAGAATGCCAAATACAACAACTTTTCCAGCAGCGCCTCGGCCGCGTTTGCCTTTCCTGACTCCTCCGAAATAGCTTTCATCTATTTCAATGTCGCCATTGAATATTTCTTGTGCTTCGATTGAAAGTTTTTCTGCAATTTCTTGACGTACTTTACGGTAGAAAAGAATGGCAGAATTAGCTTGGATTCCAAGCAAGTTTGCTGCAGATCTTGCAGTCACTTCTAGCACAAAGTATTCTAGCAAGCGTAACTGCGTGCTTTTACTTAATCTGCAATGACTTATAGCCATATTGGCAGTATATCATGTCATTTTATCTACTTCAGCCCCTTAATCTATTATAGAAAAATTATTATAAAATATGATAAAAATGAAATAATTAAAAATATAACATACTTTCTGATAATATTATAAAAGGAGATGATCTATGATATTACAAATTAATAAAATGTATGAACCTGATATTGGTGGTGTTGAAACAGTAGTAAGAGATTATTCTGAATTACTAAATAAATATGAAAAAGTCATTGTACTATGTATATCAAAACAATTTACACTAAAAACAAAAATAGAAAATATAAATAACGTCAAAATATATAGATGTTCATCATTCGGAACATTTATGTCAATGCCTATATCTTTAAGTTTTTTTATTATTTTTTTCATTTTAGGAAAAAGGGCAAGAATAATTCATTTTCATGAACCATTTCCTTTAGGAACAATTTGTGGTTTGCTCTTAAATAGAAAAAAACGGGTATTTATTACATGGCATTCAGATATTATAAAACAAAAAAAATTAAAATATATCATTGAACTAATTCAAAAGTACCTTTGTAAAAAAGCAGAAAAAATCATTACTACATCTCAAAATATGTTGGAATTTTCAAATATATTATATAGGTTTAAAAACAAAACAATAATAATACCACTTTCATTAAATAGAGATGACTATACCGATAATATTAATTTAAACTATATATCAAGAGATTTAATAAATTTAAAAGATAATTATGTTCTATATTTGGGAAGATTTTCGTATTATAAGGGTCTTGATGTTTTAATTAAATCAATAAACTTGATAAAAAATGAAATATTATTTGTTATTGTAGGTGAAGGTGAATTGTCTGAATATATAAATAAAAATATAAAAAATAGAAACAATGTTATATTAATAAATAGATTCGTTAATGAGGAAGAAAAAAAATATTTATTAAAAAAATCTAAATTTCTTGTTTTCCCGTCTATTTTGCCTAGTGAAGCATTTGGTATTATACAAATAGAAGCGATGGCTTATGGAAAACCAGTAATTAATACAAGTTTACCAACAGGTGTACCATGGGTCAGTGTCCATAACGTTTCTGGTTTAACTGTTGAACCAAAAAATATAAATGAACTTACAAAAGCTATAGAAAAATTATATTATGATGATGTGTTGTATAATGAATTGTCTAAAGGTGCTTTTGATAGATTTAATAAATATTTTGAAAAGGAAAAAACTGATAAGGCTTTATTAAATCTTTACTTTGATTGAGAAGCAATAATAAGAGGAAGGGGAATTGTTCATGATTATTACAATCATTGGTGGTTCAGGCTTTGTTGGTACAAGATTGACAAAACGTTTATTAGGATCTGGTCATAGTGTAAAAATTGCAGATAAGCAGGATAGTAAAAAGCATCCTGAACTAAGACAATTTGCAGATGTTAGAGAAATAGAATCTTTAAAAAAGGCATTAAAAGATACTGATCTTGTTATAAATTTAGCAGCAGAACATCGCGATGATGTAACACCTAAATCACTTTATGATGATGTCAATGTGAAAGGTGCAGAAAATGTATGCACTGTCTGTGAACAATTAGGTATTAAAAAAATTATTTTTACAAGTTCCGTTGCAGTGTATGGGTTTGCACCTATTGGAACCGATGAAACAGGAAAAATCAATTATTTTAACGATTACGGCCGTACGAAATGGCTTGCAGAAGAAAAATACCGAGAATGGCTACATAAAAGTTCAGAACATTCATTAACTATAATAAGACCTACCGCAATTTTTGGTGAACAAAATAGAGGAAATGTCTATAACCTATTAAAGCAGATTGAAAGCGGTAGATTCTTAATGGTTGGAAACGGAACCAATAAAAAATCTATGGCATATGTAGAAAATGTAGCTGCTTTTATTGAATATTGTTTGCAAAATGGACCTGGTGAGCATCTTTTTAATTATGTTGATAAACCTGACTTTGATATGAACACCCTTGTATCTGAAGTTTATAAAATGCTCGGCAAACAAAAGAAAATTATCCATTGGCCCTACTGGATGGGATATACCGGTGGTTTGTTTTTTGATGTAATCGCTAAAATTACTGGTAAAAAGCTTCCTATAAGCTCTATCCGAGTAAAGAAATTTTGTGCTAATACTATGTTTGAAGCAAATAATATAAAGAACACCAGTTTTAGTGCCCCCGTTTCTTTAAAAGATGGCCTTAAAAATACAATTCAATATGAGTTTATAGATAAATATCAAGGAGAGGAATTTTATACAGAGTAAGGACTCCCTTTATGAAATCCATCATCCTTGCCGGTGGTTCCGGCACTCGATTGTACCCGCTTACCTATTCGGTTTCTAAACAGATCCTTCCCGTCTACGACAAGCCGATGATCTACTATCCCCTGTCGGTGCTTATGCTGGCAGGGATGCGGGAAGTGCTTATCATTTCTACCCCTCGGGATCTGCCAGTGTTTAAAGCGCTCTTTGGGAGTGGTGATACCCTTGGTATGCGTTTTGAATACGCCATGCAAGAAAAGCCTCGGGGCCTCGCAGATGCCTTTATTGTAGGTGAACATTTTATTGGTAACGACAACGTAGCCCTCGTACTGGGAGATAACATCTTTTATGGCCAGGGTTTTACGGCCACCCTGCAAAAGGCCGCAAACCGCAAAGAAGGGGCCACCATATTTGGCTACTATGTAAAGGACCCCACCCAGTATGGCGTTGTCGAGTTTGATGCCCATGGCAAAGCCCTGGGTATAGAAGAAAAACCCGCAAATCCTAAATCCCACTATGCGGTTCCGGGCCTCTATTTTTATGATAACCAGGTTGTCGATATCGCAAAGAACGTACAACCCTCCGCAAGGGGAGAAATCGAAATAACCTCGGTGAATAACGAATACCTCGCCCGGGGCCAGCTTCATGTGGAACTTTTAGGTCGGGGCATGGCTTGGCTCGATACCGGAAGCTACGATGGCCTTCTGGAAGCCTCTAACTTTGTAGAAACCATCCAGAAGCGGCAGGGCCTGTATGTCGCCTGTATCGAAGAAATCGCTTACCGCAACGGCTGGATCAGCCGGGAACAACTTCTGAACATCGCCGAAGGCTTTAAAACCGATTACGGCGCCTATCTGCGCTTTGTGGCGGAGGAATAACCATGCCTATCACCGTCACCCCCCTTCCGATAGAAGGCCTGTATAGCATTGAGCCCAAAGTCTTTGGTGATGCCAGGGGCTATTTTTTCGAGTCCTACAACGAACGGGATTTTCACGACGCGGGCCTTACCTTGCATTTTGTCCAGGATAACCAATCCTTTTCCCGCAAAGGCGTATTGCGTGGCCTTCATTTTCAGAAACAACACCGCCAGGGTAAGCTCGTCCGAGTCATTCAGGGCGAAGTCTACGATGTGGCCGTCGATATCAGGCCCGGCTCAAAGACCTTTGGCCAGTACCATGGCCTTATCCTGAGCGGGGAAAAGCAAAATCAGTTTTATATTTCCCCCGGTTTTGCCCATGGCTTTGTGGTCCTCTCAGAAACCGCCATCTTTGCCTACAAATGCACCGACTATTACCATCCGGAAGACGAAGGAGGCATTCGCTGGGATGACCCCAACCTTGCAATACTCTGGCCCCTCACCGATGTACAAGTCTCGGGAAAGGATGCAAGGTTACCCTATTTTACAGATATAAAAAAGGAAGCCCTATGATCTGGATTGTTGGAAACAAAGGGATGCTCGGCACCGAACTGACCCACTATTTGCAGAACCAGGGCCTATCCGTCATTGGCACAGACCGGGATGTCAGTTTCCTGGATCCCGATGCCCTTTCCGCCTTTGCCCAGGATAAACCCATCGCCTGGATCATCAATTGTGCCGCCTACACCGCAGTGGATAAAGCAGAGGACGAAGAAGACCTCGCCCTGCGCCTGAATGCCGAAGGCCCGGAAAACTTAGCCCGCCTAGCCCAGAACATCGGAGCCCGCCTCCTCCATATTTCTACCGACTATGTCTTTTCAGGCACCCCCCAGCTTAAGCTTGATGAACCCAGACCCTACCGGGAAGATGACCCCACGGCTCCTACCGGTGCCTATGGACGGACTAAAGAAGCCGGGGAGCGCCTGGTCCTTGCTGCCGCCCCCAACTCCCTTATTGTCCGCACCGCCTGGCTCTACGGAGCCTATGGCCCCAACTTTGTGTTTACCATGCTCCGCCTCATGAAAGAGCGGGATAGCATCGGCGTCGTCGCTGACCAGCGGGGAACACCCACCTGGGCCCGGGACCTCTCCGCCGCCATTCACGGGCTTATAACCAAACCCCACGTCCCCGCCGGTATCTACCATTTTACCAACGACGGCGAATGCACCTGGTACGACTTTGCCCTGGCCATCCGCGACGAAGCACGCAGACTCGACCTCTTAGACAAGGACTGCACCGTAAACCCTCTCACCACCGCCCAATACCCCACCAAAGCCCGCCGCCCCGCCTATTCAGTCCTCTCCAAGGACAAGATAAAGGCCCTGCACATCCCTGTCCCCGAATGGCGTGTAAGCCTTGTCCAGTTTCTTAAAACTCAACAAACCACTACCACAAAGGACTAACCCATGCGCACCTTTAAGAACATCTTAGTCACCGGCGGCGCCGGTTTTATCGGTTCCAACTTCATCCACTGGCTCTTTGCCCAAAACGATTTTACAGGACGAATCATCAACCTTGACGCCCTGACCTATGCGGGCAACCTTGAAAACCTTGCCGATATCGAGCCGCGCTATGGGGAGCTTGCGGGAGAATCTGGCGGCCAGCGCCGGTACTTTTTTGTAAAAGGTGACATCTGCGACCGCCCCCTCGTTGAGCGCATCTTTTCCGAATACCGCATCGACACCGTCGTGCACTTTGCCGCGGAAAGCCATGTGGACCGGTCCATCCTCGGCCCCGAAGCCTTTATGCGCACCAATGTCATGGGTACCTACACCCTCCTCGATGTCGCTCGCAATGCCTGGAAAAACCCGGATGGCTCTCTGCGCGAGGACGTGCTCTTCCATCATGTAAGCACCGATGAGGTCTTCGGCTCGCTGGGCGATAAAGGCTATTTTACCGAAGAAACCCCCTACGACCCCCGCTCGCCCTATTCGGCCAGCAAGGCGGCAAGCGATCACCTCGCCAAGGCCTACCACCATACCTATGGGCTCCCGCTCACCCTCTCCAACTGCTCCAACAACTACGGGCCCTATCAGTTCCCGGAAAAGCTCATCCCCCTCATGATCCTCAACATGCTCGAAGGCAAGCCCCTTCCGGTCTACGGCGACGGGCGGAACATCCGAGACTGGCTCTATGTCGAAGACCACAACGAAGCAGTCTGGACCATCATGCAGAACGGCACCTCGGGCCGCACCTACAACATCGGCGGCGAAAACGAATGGGAGAACATCAGGCTGCTTCACCGGCTTATCGAAATTGTCTCCGAAGAGACCGGCAAGCCCGTGTGGCAACTCGAGGCGCTTGTCACGTACGTCAAAGACCGGCCCGGCCACGACCGCCGCTATGCCATCGATTGCTCCAAGCTCCAGAACGAGCTCGGCTGGAAGCAGTCGGTTAGCTTTGACGAAGGCTTGCGCCACACGGTGCGCTGGTATTTGGACAACCCCGAGTGGATCGCCTCCGTGCGTTCCGGCGCCTATCGTTCTTGGATTGAAAAAAACTATGAACACCGCACATTATAATGGTGGACCCCAAGAATTGGACAATGGTGTAAGATTGTTCCAAGGGAAGGTTGGGTGTCCCCCCCAACATTTGGACACTTTGAAGTTAGAAACTATGCTTCATTGGTGTCCCCCAATTTCTACCTGCTTGAGGGCAAAAGCGATTTGTTCGTCGGTGAAACACGACTCTTTCATAGGAACGCTCCTTCCTCATCAAGGGCTCGCGCTTTTTGGTCATCGGCGGAGCCGGCTCCATCGGGCAAGCAGTCACCAAAGAAATTTTGGCGCGACGGCCAAAACTCTTGCATGTCGTGGATATCTCCTAGAATAACATGGTTGAGCTCGTGCGTGATATTCGCTCCTCCAAAAATAGGATTTTGATTTGAGGAAAGAAACAAGCCTGATAGGAAAGAAAATATAGAAGCCTTGTTAAAGTTGCATCCTCTCATACTGTTATTCTGTCTAAAATCGATTTAAAATCGCATGAATCGCTACTATACCAATAAGCCAAAATAAGATGTGCTATAATTCAATCAATGAGTGAGGAAGGAATGTCGGATCAAGATCATACTATAGAAAAGCAAGGAATGCAGGCTATTTCTAATAACAGTACTAATTCTTCAGAAAACAACGACGACGAGATCAGCTTGCTCGATCTTGTTGCAGTGCTTGTAAAGCATAAATGGCTCATCATCATAATCACAGCTCTTGCAGCCTTTGGCTCGCTTGCATATGCAATGGGCTCGCTTTTATTGCCTCCCGACAAGAGCTATCTGCCGAATGTCTACACGCCCAAGGCGACGATGCTCATTTCATCGGGGACCTCAAGCAGCCTTTCGTCATTGTTATCATCGTCGGGGCTTTCGGGCCTTGCAGGCATGGCGGGAGTCTCAGCAGGTGGGAATTCGAATCAGCAGCTTGCAAAAGTATTGGCTACTTCCAACACAACGCTCGATAGGCTAAACCAAAAATTCGATCTCACCACCCGCTACAAGATAAAAAAGGACCCCATTTCCAGTACGAGGAAAGCTGTTCTCAAAAACCTGTCGGCCGCCATTGATGAAAAGTCGAATATCTTCACGATCTCATTTACCGATAAGGACCCGGCCTTTGCCAAAGAGGTAGTCGATGAGACCGTCAATATTCTCTCCGAGCGTTTTGCACAGCTGAGCGGTAGCCAGGCGATACAGCAGAAGGCCCTTCTGGAAAAAAGGCTTGCTGATGTCGATGCGACTATCAGCACTCTCGAAGCTCAGATCAAGGAATTCCAAAAGAAATATGGCGTTGTCCAGGTGGAAGCGCTTGCCACTGAGCAAATCACGATCCTCGCGCGCCTCCGGTCGGAGCTCATCTTAAAGGAGATGGAGATCGAAAATTACAAGAAAGTCGCGCGGATCAACGATCCCAAGCTCACTCAGCTCAACAACGAACGCGATGCGCTCCTTGCTAAGATCAAGGAAATCGAGACTGGTGCTGGTTCGGGCTCAAAGATCATGCCAAGTCAGCAGCAGCTGCCCACCATTGCTTTTGAATATGCCAAGCTTGAGCGCGATCTCGCTGTCCAGACCGAACTTTTCAAAATATTAACTCAACAGTATGAGATTGCCAAATTTAATGCAACAGGCCAGGAGCCAGTCTTTCAGATACTCGAAATGGCTGAAGTGCCGGATATGAAATCGGGTCCATCGCGCAGTATGATCTGTATTGTAGCCACCTTGGCAGGGTTTGTTGTAGCCATATTGGTCGCATTTGTGGATGAATCGATCTTCAGTATTCGTCGAGACCCTATTGCAATGGCGCGCTTTAGAGCAATAAGCCGCGGAGAAAAGCAATAAAGCGAGCTCATAGCGGCAAGTGCAGATCAAAGTTCGCGTACAGCAAAGCAAGAGCATATCGAGACAAGGGTATATCAAAGCTTGCATAGATCAAGGCTCCCGCACAATAACATGAAAATAGAAGGAATACAGATGAAACGTGCATATTCAATATGTTCAATTTTTTCAATTTCAAGATTTATGGCACAAAAAGGCGCAGCAAGGCGCTTCATTAATGGCTATGCGATTTATGTTGCGGTATTTGTCATGCTCGCTGTATTTCCAATTCGCACTACATCCTTACTGGAAGCGCAAATTGCCGGAAATCTGAGTGGTGGCACTGCAACGGGGGCGGTACAAGGAGCAACAGGGACAGCACAAGGAGCAACAGGCTCATTATCCACTACGTCAGACAATATCTATAAAAAAGACAATATCGCAATTCCTGAGGCAACAGAGAGAGCCAAGATTGCAATGGCCACAGTGGACTATGCAGTTACTCCTGGAGATGTATATTTGCTGAGCTATCTTCTTGGTTCACAGACACAATCGCTCCAAGTCATTGTTGATGGCGATGGGACCGTAAACCTTGGCTTTTTAGGAAAGTTATCGACTTCAGGAATGACATTCCGCTCGTTTAAAACTCTAATCGAAAATAAGGTGGAGGCGGCATATCCGAAATCCTCTCCAAGTCTCATTATTATTTCAACTGGAATTTTCCCTGTCCCAATAAACGGACAGGTACAAACAAGCTCTGTTGTGACTGTGTGGGGCCTTACTCGACTTTCGGCAGTGGTGAATACTGGACTGACACCCTATTCGTCATTACGCGATGTGCAAATTGCCTCACTGGACGGGAAAGTAAGTACCTATGACCTATTTAAGGCTGGGCGAGAGGGGGATTTAAGTCAGGATCCGTATATGCGGCCTGGGGATGTGGTGACGGTAAAGAGGGCTGATCGTGTAGTGAAGCTAGAGGGAGAAGTACTTCGACCTGGTACGTATCAGTTATTGGAGGGAGAGGGTATAAGGGAGCTTATAAGCTACTATGGGGATGGTTTAGGGGTGAGTGCGAAGAGCGACATGGTAGTGTTGACTAGGAGTGCTAGTGAAGGGAAGCCAGAGAGTGAGAGTGTAGTCTTTGACTTAAGCAGTGAAGAGCTTCCGGCGCTCTTGGATGGGGACAGTGTGCGAGTTCCGAGTAGGGAAGAGTATTTGCCCATAGTGTATGTAGAAGGAGCCGTAAAGCCAGAAGTTATGGTAGGGCAAGAGGAGAAGGCTCAAGAGGGTGAGGAAGAAGCAAAGGAGACATATGGATTAGTAAGGGTAGTATATAGGGAAGGGCAGTTACTATCGCAGGTAGTTGAGCCCTTAAAGGAGAGGTTTTCTGAGCAAGGGGATTTAGAGCATGTATATATAGTGAGGGGTAGTGAGAGGATAAGTGTAGATCTTGAGACGTTGTTGTACCAATACAGCAAAGATAAGGATATCGTACTCATGGCTGGGGATCGTGTAGTGATACCCTATGGGTATGCGTCGGTATATGTGAAGGGGGAGGTGAAGGGTGCGAGTGTAGTAGAGGTTTACGGAGGTTTACGTTTATCTGCGGCGATAAAGGATAATCTCACGTCTCTATCGTCGATGAGAGATGTGGAGGTAAAGGGTACTGATGGAAAGCTGACGGTGTATGATCTGTTTAGATACGAGCGAGAAGGAGAGATAAGCCAGAATCCCTTATTGCGGCCCGGGGATGTGGTGACGGTAAAGAGGGCGGAGCGTGTAGTGACGTTAGAGGGGGAAGTAAGGCGGCCAGGGGTATATCAGCTAACAGGGGATGAGGGGGTGGATGAGCTTATAAGCTACTATGGGGATGGCCTAGGGGTGAGTGCTAAGAGCGATATGGTAGTGTTAACTAGGAGGGCTACAGAAGAGAAGCCAGAGAGTGAGAGTATTGTATTTGATCTAGGGGCTAAGGAGCTACCTAGTATAGAGGATGGGGACAGTATAAGGGTAGCGAGTAGGGAAGAGTATTTACCTATAGTGTATGTAGAGGGAGCGATAGTAATAGAAGGTAGCCCTATAGGGGAGGGAAGGA
>Ga0302236_1000957_pt1 | contig 22195 bp, 23 predicted proteins | sample AAG_UR_Gly_MG_FD_193509 | JGI IMG/M metagenome (GOLD analysis project Ga0302236, IMG submission 193509) | Enriched activated sludge microbial communities from anaerobic digester in WTTP, New Holstein, Wisconsin, United States - AAG_UR_Gly | ecosystem: Engineered > Bioreactor > Anaerobic >...
ACTGCTTTTCTGAATAGTCTACGGAACTCTGTATTCTTAATCGCGTAAGTGCTTATCACATATACACTTACGCATCACTGAATTCCTTCACTGAGTTCCGAATTCTATAGTTCATAAGTCCAATGCCGCAAAGGACTTGTATACTTAAAACAATTTATGTCGTTTAAACTGCTTATAGATTTTTGTTTGGTTAAAACAGGTAACTCAAATTACTTATGCCGCTTATTTAAAATAGGTAATTTGTAAACATGCCTATATTGTTTTTTACTGCACATAATGTAAAAATATTTTTTTGAACATCTTAACCGGCATAACCGATAATATATATTATACTAAACATGGAATTTACACTGTAAATTAAATCACACACAACACTAAAGCAATGGTATGGCAAGACAAACAAAGCAGCAATTAATCGCCACAGGCATCTTAACACCGAGTCTATTAGCCTCAATACTGAAAGTATCACCGACTTATATTAGAAAACTATGTAGATCAAGGGTATCATCAGATAAAGGATCACGCCTTGAAACATTTAATATTGCATCTCGTGTTGGAAAAAACGAACACAGAATCCATCCAACGTCAGCGATAGAGTATTGTAGATCAGTGCTAGGATTAAAAGATGACCAGATACCACAACTTTTATTTGAGATGGAAAAAAATGCATCACGAAATTCACTAAAGTCAATATCAGATAATGAAATTAATAAACAAATTACACAACAAGATCATTCAATAGGCGACATTGTAATAGAGGAGACTATCACAAGTGAGCAAGAAAAAGAAACAAATCCAAGATCAATGGTCAGCGATTCCGCCGCCAAGTAGTCATAAAATTCCAAGGAAACGTCAAAAAAGTTTACACTGTAAACCTACGCTACAGCAGACCATTAATAAGGCCACGTCCATTCAGACGCCACCTTTACACTGTAAACTACAAGCCCAGAAACCCTTTCCTGTAAAGGATTCTGAAGATAAAGATTTTGATACACAAAAAGATACACAAAAAGATACACAAAAAGATACACAAAAAGATACACAAAAAGATATAAGTATACAAGATCAATTATATAATCTCTATACATTTATAACATCAATTCCAGTTGAAGATTTAGGTCGCACACATTTTATTGATCCACTATTATCTTCAATCTCAACATTGAATAAAATTACATCGCCATCAATTTTCTTTAATGTCGCCGTGATTCCTGTCAATGTATTTCAGCCACATAGACAATCTTGTTACATAATCACATCTCCGCCAAATCAATATCATATACAAAGAACGAGAATTGAATTCACAAAAAAGAATTTGGATTATTTCTACTCAATAAATACATATAACGTAGAACATAAGTCCTTATTAGAACCACACATAATATCAAAAGCATTTCCTATATTTTCAAGCATGTACACGTTATTGGAAAACAGTTCAGTGTCATCACTGATTGATAATATCGAAAAGAATATATCGTCAACATTAACTACACCACTTGTTGCTGGAGTAGAAATAAATATGTTGAGAGAAATACAAGCACTAGAAGTTACAATGTATATTTCAATGAGATTCACTGAATACGATAAAATAAAAACACCATTTACATTATCTCAAATAGATTCTAAGAACACGTTAACTCCACTAGAACTTTTTATCTTAATAGCACATGAAAGAATGCAGTGTCCAATTACATTTACAAATCACAAACAAGACTCAACTGATAAACAGTTTCGAGTAATCGACATACTGGACTCAAGAAAGATAAAAGAGGAGATTACATTTATCAATAAGAAAATAAAACATAAGTACTAGTGTTCCACGACTTAATAATCCGCCAGTCTCTTATAAATGATATTATAACATGTCCATACATGGCATATAATCGCTGGATATTAAATAAGAGTATAGGAAAAGCTGACACAGATGGAACAGGAAATATAAATATAGGAAGGTCAAACGACAATCTTGAGGATGTTCAGCAAACATTTATGGCATCTGTATTAGGCACAGCAGGGCATTCAGTTATAGAGGAAATGCACAGAAGGAAGAAGTTTAATTTTTGTTACATAGACCTACTTGAATTATTTACAACTGCATTTCAAGAAGCACAGAAACAACAAAACGCAATGATAAAGATGAAAAGAGATATTACAGTTGAAGACGACTTTGATGAAAAAGCAGATGAATATATAGAAATGCTTGAAGGATACCAAGCATACCATAAGAACAATCTGAACATAATAGAGCCAATGTCGTCTGAACAGCAGTTTGTATTTAAATATAAATACAATGGAAATACATATTTATTTAACGGATCAATAGATCACTTCCTATATTATGTATCTGGAGAGCTATCTGGAACAGGAACTATTAGAGATATAAAATTTAAAGAAAGATCATTTATGCCATCGTTTATAGAGAGGGCACTTAATCTACAATTCACAATTTATTCATATGCATTTAAATATGGAGTGCCATGCTGCAAGTTTTGTTCACCATATTATAGCATAGCAAGCAATGATGATTTTACAATAGATGAAGATACCGGAGATTTAAAGTTTCAAGACAGTACTGAAATAATTTACAATGGCCCATGTGACAATTGCAGACAGCTTATAGGAACTCCAGTATGGCCAAATAAATTTATACAGAGATGTGAATTAGTGTGGATGCGAGACTTTAATAAAAGAAAGCGCAAACACGGAAGACATAAAGCAGGAGAATATTTTGGTCAAGGCGTATATGTAATAAATAGAAGTCCATCAACACTTAATGCATACATGGCAGAAGTAATTAAGTTAGTAGAATCTTTCTGTATGGGCCTGAATTACAGAAGACCAGGATCGCATTGTTATATGTTTTGTAATTACAATGATATATGCCTAAAGATGCTAAATATAATGCCAAACACAGGTGTTTCAGAAGAACCAAATTTTTGAGTGGAGAAAAAAGATATGCGACATGACATAGTTACCCTAGTTGAACTTCCTGCTTATCAAGGGATAGAATCAAATAGTGTATATAGAATAACTGAAGACGGAAAGACTGTTGTTGCACCAAAGAAAACTGTTACATTAAATCTTTCTACAGGATTTTCGTTTATAAACGAATTTGAATACACAGAAACGGACGATGACTTTACAACAAAGGTACATAAATTCTGTGAAATAGTTGCAGTTGGCGGTGCATCAGAATATGTAGATCTATCAAGAGATGAAATTTTAGAGAAAATGGGAATTAAGAGACTATCTCAAGAAGACGTAGAAAGGATGGTTAACTCATCTGGTATTGCAGTTGCAAACAGGGTATTCAGTGAGACAGAATTAGAAGACATGAAAAGAAACATGAGGTTTAGGGGTTAGGTGTCACTTGATTTTGACGAACTTAGAAAGAAAAATGTTTCTCGATGTAATTCAATTTTTCACTCATTAGAGTCATGGACACCTACTGACTGGGCAACAGCATTTGCTGGTGAAGCAGGGGAAGCTTGTAATGCAGTAAAAAAATTAAAGAGATTTGAAACAAAAAAGAATACAGCTAAAGACCCACAAACAGAAGACGAATGTATAGGTTTAATCGGGCTTGAATTAGCAGATACAATAATATATGCAGATTTACTTGCCGCTAGACTTGGCATAGATTTAGGTGAAATGGTGCGACTTAAATTTAATAAAGTATCTGAGTTGTATCATGCAGAAGAAAGGTTGTGAGGGTAAAAGTTTACACTGTAAAGTTTGGTGGCTATTGCGAAGCTACGAGTAGTAAAACAGTAAAATGACAGTTAAAGTCACAGTAAACAGTGCCGGAATAATAATTGAAGCTGCTCCTGTTGTAAGTAAATTCATTGGACAAGAATTGAGAAATATATGTATGCTTCGCATAAATGAATAAGGCACCTGGATTTAGAATGGAGAGAATTGATAATGATTGAACTAACCCGCACAAAAAAGAATCTTAAGCTACAATCAAACACAATGAAAGGAATTGACCGCATGAATGAAGAGTTAAGTAGAGAAGAAAGGTTAAATAGCGAGCAAACTGAAAAAGAGCGGTTGTCTCCATCGCGTATAGCAACATTAAGATACAATGATAAAACTCTTCCAGAGGAAGTTATAGTTACTGTATGTAAATTGTATACACTCGGAAACATGAGACTAAATGAAATAGTAAAGAGAGTAAACAGTACAATAGTTAGAAGCAACAAATACAGAACACTTCGTCCATTAACCCTTCCTGATATATACGCCATTTTATATCAAGAGAAGAAGAAGCCTAAATTTACAACTGGCAAGTTTAATGTATTAAACTCTGGATTTAGTAACGAATTATCAATACTGCAATTTATTGTATTCTTTACTAAATGGACATATGGTGGAAGATTTGAAGAATGTTATCAAGAGATGATTGATAAAGTTACATCAAGAAACAATCCATCTCGTTCGTTTTGTCACAATACATTTAAATTATTGAATCGGTTATTCAGACAACATAAAAATAAAAGCGGAAAGAAAATAAGAAATAGAGCATACAAAACACTGTTTAATGATGTGTTTACAAAAATGAGATTCGTTACAATTAATGGGCATCCTGCACTTACAGTATTTTTTAAAGATATATCGCATGATGCAGTAAATGATATAATGAATCAGATACCTGGATTTGGGGACGTAATGAAAGCGTATCTTGAAGGACAATATGAGATAGATATAGAGATAGATGCAAAACAATTAAAGCTCGGTAAGGATGTATCTACAGCAATAAAACAGACAGCAGAAAGAACTGGTGTTAGCGAAGAAGTAATTATAAAAAGATTTCATGGAGAGAAGGAACCAAAACAAAGACATCATTTACTTGACCCAGACTCGCAAACTGGATACAGCGATACAATTAATTTGAAAAAGTCAGAAGAAATAGACGATAATATAGATATAGTTGATCCAGCCAGCGGCGATGAATCTGCATTAAGTGAATCGTCAGAACATTGCGAAGATGGTATATCAACCTCTTCATGTACAGGAGATAATGAAATACAAGATACTATATCAGATATATTAAACAACAACGATGGAGATGTATTAGATATAGCAAGTGACAAAGATAACACAAGCGCTGAAAACATTAGTGATGACGACCTAAATATTCTTGAGCAGATAGAAAACATGTAATGGAGATAATTCGTACAATGAATATACATGAGACAAATCATGAAGTAGTTAAACAAAGCCAGCAATATATGTCTATATTCATTTCAGATCAGCCGATATTTTTACAAGATAATTCACCGCCGATTGTAAATATAGATATTAATGGCAATATTATAGAAGTACTACATATAAACGCACCAGATAAATTTAGAAATAGATTTATTATATTTATTGCATCTAAAAGCATAGATGCAATAAATATGTCTAAGAATTTTTTTATTGCGAGAATGCATGAGATATTTATGGAAAGAATCAACTGTGATTCACTAAGAGAAAGTGAATCAAATTCGTGTACAGAATACTTTGTAAAAGTATTAAGTAACTCAAAGGATTATATTACCGCAATAAAGTCTTGCTTAAGGATAATGGAAATAAAGACACATGATATAGATTTATTTTGCAATGATTTAATTGAGGTACTAACCGATAACCAATTTGATAGACATGTATTTAACAATATTCAATTCAATGTCGCACAAACAAATGAATCATACAGAAGATGTTTTGAATTTTTAATGAAAGAATCTAGCGGTTTATTTAATTTTTATGGAAAAAAATTATATGATAATGAATTAAATGAATTTATACAGTGCAGAAATAAAATGTTTTTTATCGAAAGAATAAAAGATATAGGCGCAATTAAAAAATATATTGGAGAGGAAAATAAAAACAATGTGTATTCATTAATGATATATGCAACAATGAGTGGATTTTCTATACGTGAAGACAATGATTGTTCGGTACACAAAGAAGAAAAGAAAGAAATTAAATACAATGAAACAGATAAATATATAAGAATACTGAATAGACAAATTGATATAGCTAATAGACAGCTAATGCGGCAACGAGAACACATACCACAAATAATTGCAGCAGCAAATATATTATTAATAAATAATAGTTCACAAAGCATTATTATATTAAATGGATTAGCAGTTAAAAAAGAAATGCACCATCATCATATAGGCACACAGATTTTGGAACACTGCCTTTACACTGTAAACCCGAAGTGCATGATAGCGTTTATTCCTCTACGGGTCTTAAGCCAAAAAGGCTGTAATGCCACTGATGTTGAATTCTACGACAAGTCTATGCGTGCGTGTGCGTTTTTCAAGGCAGTGTCACGTGACGACAAATCATCTGTTTCCATACGGACAAACATTGAGTGCGTAAAGCGTGACAGGCAACGGGTCGAGTGTATGAAATATATCATTATGAATAAAAATTAAAATTTGGGCTTGACACACAAGCGGAAATATGGTATAATATGGACATACGAAAAGTGGCGAAGCGGTAAAATTGTATTCATCCTACGATAAACTTTACACTGTAAACTTATTTCATATACTTAACCTCAAAGTTACTTCGGAGAAAAAATGAGTGATGAGTTAACGAAACCTGAAGGCGGAGAGATTTCCGCAGGGTTTGAAGCATTCGCTTCAGCAGAAGAACTGCAACAGGCATTAAGCGCATTTGAAGACAATGTAAATTCATCTGAAATCTTATATTCCCGTATGGGAATTATGCAGGACAAGACTCCAGAGATTGAAAACCAGATTCAAGGATATAGGCAAGGACAGCTTTTTGATAACCAGACTAGGGAAATACTTACAAGGAAGATTCCTGCTCCCTGGCTTGTTGGTAAAGTTGATCCAGATTCAATTCCTAAATATGAGACGTGTTTAATTGTTCCAGTATTTAAATTACCAACTGAATTTGTTAAATGGAAGGATAGAAGTAAAGGAGAGAAAGGTTGGGAGTTTAAAACGCTAGATAGATCAGATCCTCGTGTTCGTGCTGGATTATGGCCAAAGTCTGGAGGAACGTGGGGAAATAAACCTGAAGAGAAAGGCAAGAAGCCACCAGTTACAGAAAATATAAACTATCTTTGCGTTGTACTAGACGCCATAGATCATTCAGTCATAAAGAATTTTATTATCATTACATTTGCAGTCACTTCGTTTAAGGCAGGCCAGAAGCTTACAAAGTTTATCATGGAATTGAAATCAAAAAACATTCCTCCATTTGGAAAAACATTTTACTTGTATGGATATCAAACCCCAAACGCTGCTGGAATAAAATATTATACAATTGGAGTTCAGGAGGGTCCAATCATTACAGCCGTTAATCAAGAAATTATTCCAGATGTTATAAATATGAGTAAGTTCCTTGCAGATAAAGAACATGGACGAGAGCGGCAAGAAACTCTTCTTAATGCTGCTGATGTTATAAATGAAGAAGATGATACAGATATAGCCAATGACAATACACCTACTGACGGAGGCTCTGTTGGAGAGCCGGCATTTTAGTAGTAGCCACTAACGAAATAACGAAGGAAGAAAATGACCGTTGAGCAAAAAGAAGCTGTTAGCGAGCCAGCTAACAACAAGAATCCTATTGCATCTGGAAATGAAAACAATGAAGTCATTGATACATCAGTAGTTGATCTTGATGGCGCTGATGGTGAAGAAAGCGAAGTCAGCGAATTAGAAGAACTACCAATCCTTCCAGATATATCTATGGGTAAAGACCCTACAACTGAAAATGTTATTTATATTGATCTTGATCAAATTGATTGTCGGATTCAATCCAATGTTAGAGAAGAAAACTCGCAAGCATATTCAGATGCAAGCATCAGGAAATTAGCAAATACAATTATTTCTGCCAATACACTTCTTGAAAATCTCGTAATTTACAAAGTAAAGCCGAGTGATAAGACTGATGGAAAATCTTACAAATTAAATGATGGGTTTAGGCGTGCTAAAGCTTTAAGGATGGCACACGAAATTACTGGAGATGATAAATATATAAAGGCTCCGTTTGTGCGAGCAATTGTTTATGACGTAGATCCAGACGCAGCAAAGAAAGTCGGCGGTCAAGCCATATTTAGATTGACTCAACTTATTTCTACTGTAAGGGAAGATTTAGAACCGCTTGAAACTGCAAAGACAATTGAAAAAGTTATTACAGAATCTAGGGGCACATTAAGTCAGGCAGATGTTGCATCTATTCTTGGAGTTACACCTGGAAAGGTTTCTCAATACTTAAAGCTTCTTGAAGCACCAGAAGTATTCAAGAAGCTTTTAGCTGAAGGAAAGATTCCATTCTCTCATATTCGTGAGATGCAGTCTAGTGCATATAATATTGATCCAAATGTTTATGATCCACTTGCAAAGATTGCGACTAAGTTTAATTTTGAAGCATTTAAAGATCATCTTATTAAGCACTTCTTAAAGAATAAGCCAGGTGAAGAAAAGAGTAAAGACGTAAGGAGCACTAAAGTTGTTGCAAATACAGTGAAGATTAAGAATGTGTTTATTCCGTATTTGAAAAAGAAAGTTGAATCACTTTCTGAAAAGCCGAGTGAATTAAAGAAAGAATATACTGCACTTGATCTTGAAAAGGCACGGTTAGATGCAATTGCAAGTACAGTTAACGATGAAGCTGCGTTATCTAAGGAAGTGATTCCATTTGAAAAAGAGCTTGAAGAGGCCGCTAAATTAAAGGAAGAACAGAAGAGCGCTGAAGAGTTATATGAAAAGTTTATTAGCGACCAAGCTAAGCTTGCAAAGAATTTGATTGACCTTCCTATTAATGATGAAACTGGAGAACGTCCATATCCAAGTCTTACCTCTGCATTGGCTGAAGTCCACAAGCGAATGCTTAAGGCTACACCTGAAGAGACTGCCAAATTTGGGTTTGACGTTAAAGATGAATCTAAGCGGGCTGAAACATTGAAAAAGATTCATATAAAGTATATAGAAAACAAGAAGCTCGCCAAAGAGAGAGCGGCAGCTATGAAAGAAGCAAAGGCCAAGAAAGCTGCCGAGAAAGCTGCCGAGAAGCCTGCAAGCGCAGAAGGCGGCGAGGGCGAAAAAACCAAAAAGAAGAAGGGGAAAAAGAAGTAATTGTAGCACAGATAACGGTGTGGCAGCCAGGTTAAAGTTGTAGACAATTATACATAAACGGGGTGATGAGATACAGTGTCTTATCGCCCTGTTTTTATTTGACACAACAACAAAGGAGAAAAACAATCGACAACACTGATTTAAGTTCGATTGTGAAGCGTAGCTCTGTATTGAATATGCGTGGCTATAAATCAATGAAAAAGACTAGAGAGATACTTGGAGTAAACGAAGAAATTGAACTATGGAAGAGATATAATAAATTACTTGAAACAAGAGATAATAATGATGCATTTGTTATTAAGCTATACAATTATTTATTTTGTATATATTTTAGAAATATAAATTTTCTTGCAACAAAAGCATATAGAAATATACCAAAATATTCAAGTGTATCATGGAGCGATGTTATAATGTCATGTATTTGTGGACACGTTGAGTCATTTCGCAAATACGATCCACATAAAGGTACTCTATATTTCACATTTGCAAGAGATAGAATATATTATTCTGTAATAGACTTTATTAGGCAGTTTCAAGATGTACCAAATCATATATCACAATTAAGAAGAGAGCTTATTCCAAAACTTCAGATTTTATCTCATGAATTAAAAAGGCCAATAAATGACGATGATATATATGACCTTATATTAAGCGGAGAATTTTGTGAGAATTACTTATATCCAGATTTATTTAAGCTCATAAAGATACAGACGTTTAATGAAACAAATTCACATATATCAGGCGTTAATGATAGTTTTATTTCGTCCATGTTGAACAATAAAATAATAACAGTAAACGATGAAACAGAATTAAAGAAAGAAATAAATTACTCAAAGCTTCTTGAAGTTATAGATAATGAAGATATTAGATTTACAATACTAACTACATTCTTTTGGGGTATGCCATTATCCGACGTAGCAAAAATACTGGAAGTATCTACTGCGACAGCACATGGACTGAAGGTTCGTGGTATAAAGATACTTAGAGGAAATTTTTCATCAAGATCAGAAATGATGGAGTATATAGATGAAAACTGTAGATGCGACACTTAGTTGTCTATATGAATTAAAGCGTAAACTAGAAGAGATAGTATGCACAAGTGGAGTTGATGCAGGTGTGATATATAAATCAACTGAATCTCCAACATATTACGACAATGGACTTAAATGCCAAGTGTATAAGCATAAACACTTTTCAGAACTAGGAGATTCATTGGTTAAGTTATCAAGAGAACTAGATGACTTGATAAATGTTTACAGTGTAAACTTAGAAAAGGAAATTCATAGTGACTGATAATCAGAGAACGATGACTATTCAAGTTATTAGAGTCAAGTACAAGAAAGATAGTTTTTGTATAATAGATTGCAAGATACTAGAAAATAAAGATAAGCCACAATCTGTTGGAACAGATATTTGCTGTACAGGAATATTTTACGATATACACGAGAAAGCAGTTTACACTGTAAATGGAATTCCTACTCTTTCTAAATATAAAACAAGAAGCGGTATAGAGAAAGAAGAATGGCAGTTAAAGGTATCAAAGTCTGAAAAGTCTTCTCGAATGTGTATTGATGGATTAAGAGATTATCTTACAAGACACGCACCAATGATAGGTAAAGTTAAGGCAGAAAAGCTTATCTCTAAATTTGGTGAAGAACTTCTTAGTGTTATATCAAACAAAATAAATTTACAAAAAGTTACTGATGTAGTAGGCGAAAGAACTGCGTTAATGCTTCTTGAGTGGTCAAATGAAAATAAAGATAATTATGAATTAAGAAAAGAGTTATATGAAGTTGGATTAACAGAATGGCAAGCAAATAAAATATTTCAATTTTTTAAACATGGTATAAGGGATTCAATAAAAAAGAGATGCTTTGAATTAATAGGCGTCAGTGGTTTTGGATTTAAAACGGTATGTAATATAGCAGATAAATTTGGAATATCAAGAAACGATACAGGCAGGATAGATGCATGTATAATATATTTAATTCAGCAAGAAATAGATCAGGGACATTCGTTTTCATTTGATGAAAATATAGTAACTGAATCATGTAAAATACTTGAACTATGCAAAGATGATATAAGAGCCAGAATAAAATATCTGATAGAAACTAAAAAGATATTTACTGAAGAGACAGATATAACTGAATTTTCAAATATACTTCCAGGCGGATTAAGTGATCAAATTGACGCAGACATAAAAACAATAATATTAGAAGCTGACGAAGAAGAGATATGCAGCATAGAGTTGGATGATTTGAGAGATACACTAGGAAGTTATGTTGATCTTGATGAGCTATTGCCACACTAAGGATATCGCGTAATGAATCAAGGCGAAAATGTTCTTTGTATTCAAGAATCATTTACTCATAAGTATATGCAGGACAAGCAGTTTTTAAGATTTTGTGAAGTAAGTGACTACAGGACATTTACTACATATTTTAGATTAAGGTCTGAAACAGAGACAGATGAAAGATACAAGCAAATCATTCCGTATATAATTGTAAAATGTGGACAGAAATATTTTGTATACAATAGAGAGCATAGTGGTGAGCAGAGATTAAATGGAAAGCTTAGCATTGGAATTGGCGGACATGTAAATGATGAGCATCTAACAGAAATAACTAATGTATGTACAGAAATTTTTGAGGAACTTGGCAGAAGGACATATGAGGTTTATTTTAGAGACAATCTCTGTGAATATAGCAATCAGCAATTTTTAAACACGTGTAAGGGTTTTATATACGACAATACAACTCCAGTCGGAAGAGTTCATCTTGGATTATTATTTGAGCTATACGTCACGCATGAGTTTGTTTCAGATGGAGAAATACATGATAACAGGCAATGGAATAGATGGATGGATATAAATGAAATTAAAGAAATAAAAGACAAATTTGAAAATTGGAGTAAAATTGTGATTGAGCATTATCTCTGTAAGGGATATAGCGATGACTTTTAAAAGAAGGATTATATGCGAAGATGAACCTAGTGAAGAAGAACAGAAGAGGATTGATAGAATAATAAAGGAATCAATTGAGTCTATAAGGAACAAATGGACTCCGCATGTTAGATATCAAAGATCATTAGGAAAAGATTCCTGTACTGATATAGGTGAATGTATTTGCAGAAATCCAATACAGAAATTAAATGTTTGATGACTTCACTAACATTGAACTACTTCAATTACTTAGAGACCTAGATTTAAGGCTGTCAGAAGAAGATGAAATAGTTATGACTGAATGGGAGCTAGATTTTGTCGAGTCAATGATTAGTATATTAAGCGATTCAGAGATATACGATAAACCAACTGTATTATTGTCAAGCAAACAAAGAGAATGCGTTATTGATATATTAGAGAAATATTCATAATGTTACTATACACTCCTCAATATAGAATAGCTGAAGAAGAAACAGCTTATCTTATAAATCAATTCATCTCTCAGTCTCCAGATAAACTCAAGCCGGTATATGGAAACGCACTAGATAATCAAAGGTCGGCAATAGATCATGCTGCCACTAAACAAATAATGATATTGCGTGGGTATCCAGGTTCAGGAAAAACAACAACAATTAGAAATATAGTTACTACATTTCAAGAAGCTGGCATGAGAGGAAAGCTTCTTGCTCCAACAGGCAAGGCTGCAAAGAGAGCTAAAGATGTATTGTTTTCAGATGACAAAAATCTTAAAAAAATAAATGAGAACTATATAGATATTTCTACAATACATCGTTGTATTGGATATAAAAAGAGCGATGGAAATAATGAAGTGTTATTCCACTTCGATGAAGATAATAAAATAGATGCGGATTATGTTATCATTGATGAAGCATCAATGTCTGGATTACTGATATCTCATGGATTACTTAAGGCTATAGATCCAAGAAAAACTAGGCTTGTGATTTGCGGAGATTCAAATCAACTACAGAGTATTGACGCAGGAAATTTCTTCAATGATTTAATTGATTCTAAAATAATACCAGATGTTAACCTAAAGAAGATATATCGTCAAGGACAAGACAGTGGTATAGTTAATAATGCATTCTACGCAATGGAGCATGGAATATATTCTGGAAGCAATACAGTTACAAGGCAGAGATTTACTGATATAGAATTTATAGAAACAAAAAGTCATGTAAGAGCAGTCAATCTTATAGTAGATTATTGCACAAAGGCAAGATTATCAACAGAAGGAAAAAAGTTTTCTTCTGTTCAATGTATAGCACCGGGAAAGAAAGGTGATGTAGGAACTGTTGTATTAAATGATGCAATAAGAAATGTATATAGGGATCAGCTAGCAAATGTATCAAAGAAAAGATTTCGTAATTTTATGTTATATGATAAAGTCATAAACAAAAAGAATAGATATGATTTGAATATCGTCAATGGAGATACAGGAGTTGTCACGGAAGTCAACAATGATTCTATGGTTGTCGATTTTGGAAAGGGATGTGGACAAAATGAAGATGGTATTGTGGTTGTTGATAGCGATACAGCTAATAGTATTTATCACGCTTATGCTTACACTATTCATTCTAGTCAAGGATCGGAATATGAATGCGTTATCTTGCCGTTATTTAAAACTCATTACATGCTTCTCTCTCTTAACTTGTATTATACCGCTATTACGAGAGCTAAAAAACATTTGGTGGTTGTATTTGAGCAAGAAGCAATAAAGAGATGCCTGAGCAACAAATCATTAATGCACAGGAATTCAAATATGGTTATGTATTTACATAAGTATAACAGAAATGTAAAATAGAATATTAACATGAAAACAGTATCTAATTTACTAAGGGAGCATTTGTATTATAGTATATGCGGAGTTCCAGTCAACACAAATAAAATGCCTGATTTAGATGAACTTATTATTACAGAGACAAACGAAAGATTTATACAGTTAATGAAGAACAGATTAGTGATGGGTGCATTTAGGTATGGAAGAATGAAAGACAAAGAAAAAGGTGAATATAAATTACTTGAATCATTAAAAAGAAAAGTATCAATGTATCAACAAACTGGAAATCTTGAGTACTTGGTTGATGCTGCAAATTATCTTCTTCTTGAGTTTACTTTTCCACATGTAGATAATCCTCACTTCAGTGCGACAGATGACGTTGACCATTGCGATAAAACTTTACACTGTAAACCGGAGGCTTGATGTCAGTAGAAAAACTCAAATCAGACATCATTTCAAAAATTGACATAGAACATTTTTATTCACAACGATTAGAGAAGATGCCGACTGCGTTTGAAACAGATGGTTGGTCAAGAAAAACACTTTGTCCAATTCATCAAGATAAAGAAACGCCTAATTTTGCATTTAATAGATTAACAGGAAGATTTAATTGCTTTGCTTGTAATGCATCTGGAAGTATATTTGATTTTTGGATTCTTAATAATGGATTAGAAGTTGGAAGCAAACAGGCATTTCAATCTGCAATAATAGAGCTATCAAAGATAGCTGGAATAGATTTACAGAGATGGGCTAAAGAAAATCATATTTCAAAACCAAAAACTAAAGATGAAAAACTAAATGAATTAAAAGCTGTTCCGCAACAAAGTAATATAGCAGATGCTATTGATTCTGCAAATCTACCTATATCATCTGCTGTAGTAAAGACTTTCGTTGATGCGTTGACTCCAGATCATATTAAGTTTTTAAATGAGAAGCGCGGACTTACTTTACCTACTATATCAAAAGCAGAAATAGGCTGGAATCCAAAGTGGCCAATAATAGATAAAGAGACAGGGAAAAAAGATTTTGGAAGATTTACGATACCGGTTCCAAATAAATCTGGTCAATACAGGAATATAAGAGGATATTCAAATAGAGTAGACCCAGCATATAAAGTAGTTAACTATATTGTAAACAAAGGAAAGGAAAATGAAGTTAGATATGGGCATCCACCTAGACTATACAATCTACATAGACTTATCGCAGAAAATTGGGAACATGTAGTTATATGTGAAGGTGAGTTTGACTGCATACTACTTACTCAAGAATTACATGCTGCTGGTTTAACTAACTGGGGAGCAGTAACGTCTACTCACGGAGTGAATAAATTTCAAGTTGAATGGCTTGAGTATCTTGAAGGAAAGTATATTTATATTTGTTTCGACGTTGATGAAAAAAGCAAGGTCGTAGCTCCGACGATAGCTACACAGTTCTTCTTGGATGGAATAAAGAAAAATAAATATAAGCATGTTAAATTAATAACACTGCCACTTGAAGGGACAAAAGAAGACAAGGATATATCTGATTACTTTTTAAAGCGTGGATATAACATATCTAATTTTATTTCGCTGTGTGAATCAACCGATAAACTTATAATAGGTGGAGTCAGCAGTGACGAAGCCACAGTCGAGCCAATTAATATTGAAAATTTTGTAGAAGCAATAAAAAGTAGAGCGTATATAGACAAGAGAATTAGGGTTCCTATAGCAATTGCTGGAACAACTAATAGAACATATCACGCTATTAGAACCTATGAGATAGTTGGATGTCCATTAAAGAAGGAAGGTGAATGCTGTAATGATGGATCAGGAATACAAACTATTCCGTATGGGCATCCTATATTTATATTTGCATGCATGCAAAGAGAAGATGCTAATTTAAAAGAAATATCTAGGATTGCTTGCTGTAAGGGGCAAAAGTGTATAGTAAAGCCACACGAAAAAGTTGTTATGGAAGAATATTATGCACACCAAGTTGTCTCAAGATGGAGAGCAGAAGAAAAAGATGGACATTATGTAAATACACAGGAGCTTGTGCAAGCTCCTGTGTATATTTTACAACCATTGAAACACATAAAAATAGAGCCGCGTAATTATATGGCTACTGGATATATAAGAACTCATCCGATTACTTCTATTGCTACATTATTTATAGAAACTCTTGAACCACTTGAAGAAGAGTGGTCTGAATTCAAGGTAGACAATATAAACAAAGAAATTCTTATTGAGCTAAAGAAATATACAACAGATCAGATAATAGAGTTTTTAGTTAACAATGTTACTAATATATATGATGCAGATGAAATATTGTATGCTGTGCTGCTAACATTTTTAAGTCCAATAAAGTTTTATTTTAATAATCGAATTCTTCGTGGATGGATAAACACAGCTATTATCGGAGACTCTGGAACAGGAAAATCTGCTACTTATGCAAGGTTATCTGATTATCTTGAGATAGGTGATTTGTTTTCATGTTTAACTGGAAGTAGAACTGGATTGTTATATGCCATTAAACAGCGTGGAAATGATTGGTTTATTTCTATTGGTGCATATGTTAGGGCAAGTGGAAAGATTATCGCTCTTGATGAAGCACAAGAAATAGCATCTGAAGATATAAAGAGGGCAGCAATTGCGATGGATACTGGTCATCTTAATATAGAGAGAGTTGCAACCGGTGGTTTTACAACAATGACAAGAGCTATATTTATGTTAAATCCAAAAGATGCATTTGGTAAAGCAGCAACTATTTCTGACTTTACTTATGGGTGTGAATCATTGAAGAGATGCTTTGATCCAATGTTTATTAGAAGACTTGATCTTGCAGTATTTACAACAAGCAGTCACAAGCATGAATTTTATAACAAAAGAAATGTTACAAAAGAATCTGGTGGAATAAGTATAACAGGAAGAATGCTTAGATCTCTCATATTTTGGGCATGGACAAGAACAATTGATAACATTAAATGGAATGATGATGCCGTTGATCAATGTTTATATAGAGCAACTGAATTGTCTGAGATATATGGGTATGCAGATTTAGTTCCACTTGTAAGTCCACAGGATTTTAGAGAAAATTTGGCAAGACTTTCAACTGCATATGCAGTTCTTTGCAGAAACTATGATGAAAAGTGTGAAAATTTAATTGTTGAAATAAAGCATGTTGATGCTGTATGCGGTTTAATAAATATGATCTACAGTTCTCCTGCATGTGATTTAAAATCTTATTCAAGTGTAGCTAGACTTAGTAATACATTAGATGATTATGAAGAAATAAAAACAAGAATGCAGCAAATAATAAAGATGGAAGCAAATCATGTGAATCCAGAGATAAGTATAAAAAAATTATTTCTTCAGCTTGTGTTAATGATTGAACAATTAGAGCTTGTTAGGAGAAGGGATATACAGGAACAGCTTGGCGTTACAAATAATTATGTTAACAATAAGATAATTATACTAAGAAATTTTAATCTTGTTAAGCTTGATAGATTCGGAGTTAGGAAGACTAGAAAATTTAATTTATTCATGAGGGCATGGAGAAGAGAGGACGGCATAGAGGAGATGCTATCAAATACATTAAAGACGCTTAGTAAGAACGCAGAAAATTCTATTCATAAAGATATGCAACATTTGCATGGAGAAGGATTTTCAACAGGAAGTGATGACGAGTTTGAAAGCGAGGTTATTGAAAAAGAAAAAAGAAGGCCATATAATTATGTCAAAAATCTTGGAAGCAGTCAAGTTTCAGATGCGCCTTGGTAATGAAGATAAAAACTAGCTCATTAGAAACCATCAAAGAGAGTAATGTATATGAATTAAAAAGGCAATTAAAGGCAGGTGAGTGCGATCTTGATATACCGAATCCACTCGTGACAGTAATTTCAAATAATGTTTACACTGTAAAGACAGTTGGTATAATAGAAGAGTATTGTCATAAATGTGGATTCGTTATTGTTAGCACACTTAAAGAATCATTGCTTGAAAAAAGAAACAATGGAATACAAGCATTATCAACTAGAGAGGCTGATATAGCTACACGATCAAGATGTCTTGATAAGAATGTGGTTATATATTCTCTCATGAATGGATGCTTTTTAACTGAAGGTGTAATTGGAAATAAAGAGAGTGGATATGAGTTAAGAAGGAGGTATAACAAAGGAATCGAATGGATTGAAAATAATAGGAATGCAAATCAGCAGTACATCGAAAAGGCTAATAAAATATTATGTGAAATAGTTTTTGGATTGAATGCAATTGGATTGTTTATGTGGCCAGAAGAAAAAGGCGGATTTCATAATTCATTGCTTAGACCTGAATACATGACAGAGGAACAGTATGTAAAAATAACTAGAAGGTTGATAGTAGATGTCTAAGAGGACATGTATATTAACTAATGCAAATGCATATTATTCGATACCACTGTTTAACGTATTATTTGAATATATAATTTTTTCACAAACATTTGAAGATGACGACTATGACTTGGTATTACTTAAAGACAATATTTATTTTGATTTTATAAGAAAAACAAATATATTAAATGCAGTTAAGATTCATGGTTCACATATAGATTATGGTAGCTATGATAGTATAATTAAGTATGAAATAAAAAATACATTTTCAGTTAATTACTTTTATGAAAATGCATCAGACGTATTTGGATATCAATATAGAGATCCATTTACAATCAATGACAATAGATTGCAGAATATCGGATGTGTTTATATTGATACATTAAACAAGAAGAGACTTAAAAATATTATAATAATTAACTTGCAGGATTATGTTATTAAAAAATTATTTCACAGCAACATTGATTATATTTCTCAGTTTCATATAATAGATATTAATTGTACCCATTTAATTGATGGAGCATTAAACTTTAAGCCTACATCGTTTGATGAATTATTTTTCTTGTTATTAAATTCAGTTGCTGTATATACAAACGATTCTGCGTTTTCAAATTTATCTGTATTTATGGGTGTAAAAACTAATATATATTATCCTAGTTGCGGAGAAAAGAGCATAAAATATTCTGAAGAGAAAAATGTGAGATATTTTGAAAGGGAATCTGATGCCTGTATTTCAAAATCTTTTCCTGACCTTGCTAGAATCGGGGTCAGTTAATCTTGTATCAATAGATCCTGGATCAAGATTTACTGGGTATTGTATGATAAAGTGTTCAATAATAGATAAAAAATTAAATAAAAGAATTATTAAATATGGATGTCTTGAGTCTAAGCATAGTTTACTTCACGATAGGTGCATAAGCATAAATAAGCAATTCGTTAGAGTAGTCAAAGACGATGACATTGATGTAATTATATTTGAACAACCATCAAGAGCAGTTTATGGAGATAAGAAAATAAAAACATCGTCTTACATTGCTGGAAGATCAGCTAGATTGCATTATCTATATGCAGTGAATTATTTTTTATTATCAACTGTCATACGAATGAATGAAAGAATAAAATTTTCTTTTGTAGAGCCAGGAAAATGGCAGGACAAGAAAGCTGCCAGAAAATCTGGAGGGTCTAAAAAGTGGTCAATGTCTGTGGCCACGAAAATATTAGATAAAATAATAGATAATGACAATACAGCAGATGCAATATGTCTTGGGCTTATTTCAGTTAATAAAATATTAAAAAGTGAGATAAATCTTTACAGTGTAAACTTATGAGTAAGAAAGGCGTGTGTTCATATAAACTATGCTGTAAGAAATGTAAATATACAAATGAATCAGATAGGCCAAAAACATGCGAAGCTATTCAATGTGAACATTATACACCATGTAGGAAGTGTGGAAAAAATCTAACTACAATAAAAGGATTATGCAGAACATGTTCAGAGGAAATACAACACGTAAATGAGGATGTTGGTGATGTAGATGAAATAGGAATTGATATAGAAAGTATATCTACGGCATTTGGAAACGATAGCAACGAAGAGTCAATAATAAATGACGTTGATATATCAAGCGAAACCGGTGAATCTTTATTAAGCAATATATCAATAGGAATGCCTGGAACATGCCCTAATAGCTATAGCGATGAATGTAAAAAATATTATGCTGCACAATGGGATCAATACATTGGATTTTATAGAGACCCAACAGTTTATTCTATGTTGCATATATTGATTATACTTGAAATAGAGTTAAATCAAATTATAGCTATGCAGGCTTCAGTGAGAGCAGAGGCATCTTTGTCGCTTGAAAAGAAAAGAGAGTCACTTATTAAAAGTATAAATGATATTAGAAAGAATCTTCCTGCTGCTGATGCAGGTAGATTGAGCGATGGTGAATTGGCGCTTAGTAGCATATACAATAAATATGCTTCATTGGTTTCTCAAAGCACAAATGGCAAACTCCGTAGAGTGATTAGCACGGAGGTTATTGCATTAGCGCCAGTATTGCATTATGCAATTGATTTAAAAGAGTTACTCACTTGTATGGGGTACAAAATAGCTGACATAAAAAAGATATGCGATTATGTAGATCAAATACCAGAGTCTCCATATGATTTCGCAAAATTTATGGGGTATCCAATTGATAAAGAAACTGTAGCAGAAGAAATTGGAGAAGAGATTGAATTTGTAATTGATGACGATAGGGACGAGGCTATAGATTACGAAGGAATAGCAGTTGGCTAATATAATAATTAAAGATAGGCATATACAGACATTAAATTTTAGGGAACTTGCTGCAATGACAGAAGACTTAATGTTTGATCCAGTACTTGCTGCACAAGTTATATTGGGTTTAAAAATTCCTCCACACCAAGCCATTAGAATTATGCTAATGTGGGTTACACATTATTTTCAAGATGACAGTGGGTTTTCTATGGGTAAGACAACTACTGCTGCAATAGTAATGGCATTGAGATCAATATTGTTTGAGGATAGGAAAAGCCTAATTGTATCTCCAACTTTTAGGCAGAGTCAGTTAGTATTTTCTAATTTAGACAGATGGTATAAAAATAAGAATAATTTTTTTCATCATTGTATTGACACCAGAAATAATATTCCAAGAATATCTCATGCACAGACAGCATGGGAAATGCATTTTAAAGGAGGGTCTTTTGTTAGAGCGCTTCCACCAAATTTTTCGGAAGATTCAACTGGATTAAGGTCTGAGCGTGGACATGATGGATATTTTGATGAGTGGACTAAATTTGAAATATCTGCATATACAAAGACACTGCTTGGTCGTATATCAGCAGTTAACGAGCACCAAGATTGTCCCATAAGACAAAATCACATAGCCGCATTTAGTACTCCTGGATATGAATCTGACCCAGCGTATCAAGTAGTTGAAGATGTTAAGAGGCAAATGAACTAATGAAGTTTGATTATTTTATCTTTACATGTAATTACAGACATGTTCCAAGGATAGATGAATGGAAATCATTTATTGATTTAAAAACAATACATACGTTACAAATAACAAATCCACCTGGAGTTGTTAAATCTGAAGTAGATGGATTATGGCAAAAGGATTCGCTGTCATTTTATTCTGCTGTACAAATAAATAATTGCAGAAGCTTATTAAGCACATTAATGCTTGGAAGAAATACTGATAAAAGAAATGATATATTTGTATGCGGATTCGATACGGCACGTGGAGGATCTGATAGAAATAAAACTGCTGATGATTTTTCTGCGTCTGTATTTAAGATATCTAGTGATGATCCATTTAGGCCAATACATGTGTATACAACAAGGAAATTTAGGATACAATCTCCTGAAATGGCATTGATAATATACAATTTATACAGAAGGTTTAGATTTAAGAAAATAGTTTATGATCCAAATGGTGGAGGATTATTTGTTATAGATGAATTATACAAAGATAGAATAACTGTTGATGGAGTTGATTACGATATCGAACTTCCATTAATTAATCATGACGATGATAAAGTCGTGTCTGGTGTAAGAATACTTGTTCCATTTAAAAGGGGCGATAAGTATATTGATTCTGTGTATAAGACATCTGAATCTGATTCAATTTTAGTTAATAAAATGCATACAAGATTATCTGGTGCAATAGCAAATGGAAAGATTGTATTTGCAGCAAATTGGGATGGATGGCAGAACGATGGAGGAAAAAGCAATTTAAAGAAAAAAAGAGAATGGTTAAATAGAGCATCTGGATCATTAGATACACCTGAGTTAATAAAAGCAGAAATGGATATGGCTGTAAGTCAATTAATAAATGTTGATATAGCAAGAAACAGAAAGGGCGAACCATTATTAGATAAATGGAATATGTATAGATTTATAGCATCCGGTGGAGGAAATAAAAAAGATTCCGCCTATAGTTTGGCGTATGCGTATACTGGTTGCCTCA
>Ga0302236_1000961_pt1 | contig 22165 bp, 1 predicted proteins | sample AAG_UR_Gly_MG_FD_193509 | JGI IMG/M metagenome (GOLD analysis project Ga0302236, IMG submission 193509) | Enriched activated sludge microbial communities from anaerobic digester in WTTP, New Holstein, Wisconsin, United States - AAG_UR_Gly | ecosystem: Engineered > Bioreactor > Anaerobic >...
TGGTGAATCATTTGGATATTATATTCCACAAATAGCAATAGGTGTTATGTCTGGTGGGTTAAGTAAAGGCGCATCTATTGCTATGGCAGCAGGTAAAATAGGATTAGGCCAATCTTTAAATGCGGCAAAAGTAACAGCTCGTGTATTAACTGCAACAATAGGTTCAACACAAGCATTTCAAGAGTTTTGGAGGACAGGTATAGAATCTGGTATTGATAGGGATACATTAACACGTATGGGATTTTGGGCTATACCTGCTACCATGACATCAGAGTATATGTTTAATGGATGGATGTTTCGTTCAGCAGAGAAAGGGATATTCGCAAATGCTGTTAAAAGTAGCGTTGAGGCATGGACAAAAAAATATGCCGGTAAATTAGGCGCTAAATCAGTATCGGATGCTGAAATCAGAAAATTTTCATTTAAAATGGTAGGTGATATTCTAAAAAATTCAAAATTTAGAGAATGGATTAATAGTGGTAATTATTTTGTAGGTATAGGAAGTGCAATGGCACAAGAAACATTCCAAGAAAATACAGAACAGGCATGGTATAATATAATAGAAAAGTACTTTATTGATGAAAAAATGCCTGAATACTATGAAACAGGTAAAGGTAAATTTGGTACTGAAAGTGTATTTGGAGATATATCGGAAGTAACATTGAATACTATGTTTGTTACAGGTATAACCCAAGGTATTATGGGTGGTATACCAAGAATGATTAAGAGAGCTAAAGGTGTTCCTACTACTAAAAATGAACAGGAAAAATCAAGATATCTTAATTATCAGGTATTAAAAAATGGTGCTACTCCTTTCCTTGACTTTGCAGCGGAAGAGAATAAGAAAGAGAATAATATCTTTGGTAATAAAGCATGGAAGATTAAAGATGCTTCATTAGGGTCAATGGATGGCAGCGAGTTTGTTATTCCTGAGAATGAGTTCTTACAGGCACAAGGTTATGAAGCAGGAACTCCTATAGAAGATCTTGCTACCATGAGATTTGTAGAGTTTGTGATGGATGTTCAATCTTATGCCCAGATGGCAAAAGAAATGAATCTTTCAGAACTCGATATGAAGATACTCTCTCAGGCTGGTTTTAATGACCAAATTAGCCTTTCGAGAAGTATTGAAGCATTTACTACCATGAAAGAAAGAAAGTCCGAAATTGAGGCTGCAATCGCTTCACAGGAGGTAGTAGAAGGTCAGGAAGGAGTAACCATACAAAGTCTTGAAGATAAGTATGAAATATATAAGGGATTAAAAGAAGCAGAAGCGGAACAGTTTTCAACTCAGGAAGGAGATATATTTGCCAAGTATATTACTTATCGTGAATCATTGGAAGCGTTTCAATATTATTCTAAACCGGAAGCTGGTACTAACTACTCGCAGGCGTCAAATGACATGGTTAAACGTAATAAGGCGTTATATAATCAGGTACAGCAAAAGATGCGTGAAGAAAAAGGATGGGCAGGAGATTTGACAAAAGAACAAAAGAATGATCCTGATGTTGTTGCACAGTATCTTGATATGTGGAACAGGACATTAGAAGAAGAATTCAAGTATGAGCATTTACGTTCTCTCTTTGATCAGGTCATGTTACTTGCAGAGGAAGAAAGAAAACGCAGGGAAGATGAATTAAGCGCTTTAGATACCGATGCTGACTTTACAGGGCTTCAAACGCAGCTTACAAAGTTATCCGGCGATTTTGATACACGTATTAAAGAGGGTGATACAAAAGCATTAAGCGATGTCCTTAAAGAGTTTGGTAACTTTACAGATAATCTTGTAAGGCATTTCCATGATCCTGAATCCATGGTTTCAATGCGCTCATTAAATGAATTGAAAGGCAAGTACAGCCAGTTATTTGAACAGGCTAAACAGGCATTGGGTATCATACGCGAGGGAGAAACATCTTCTATTATTGACAGAACAATAGAGAGCCGTGAGAAAGACAGGATAGCACGTAAGAACATAGCTAATCAACGACGTGCTGAACTTACCAACAATATACAACAATTACAACAGCAGATAGACCAACATAACCAGGTTGATTTGTCCGTGATGAATGAAACGGAACTTGCTGCACATAACCAGCAACTCACACAGCTTACCGATAGTCTTAATGATGTTATCAAACAGAATGAAAGCATAGAAAACGAAACCGCTATTGATGCTGATATAGATAAGAGTATAGCTGCAATCAAACAGGGAGAGTTATCCGAAACAGATGAAATGCTTTTGGAAATGTATGATGAAGAAACATATTTTGAGAATCTGTTCAATGAAAACACAAAAGATGAAAAATTTACCTATCAATTACAGGTAGATGAAAATGGTGTTGTTAAACCTCAATTGCCTAAAGCACATGGTGAGATAGAAGTTGAAGGTGATACGTTCTTCCCGGAGATTAAGCAACGTGAAGAAACTGATGAACAATATGATAAGAGAAAGAAGAAACGTATTGATGATCTTAAAAATGCAAAGGATAAGTCATATCTTGAAAACTGGTTAACAGACTTACACAACAGGATTGAAGAAGCTAAGACGTATGTAGAAAGTACTCTCGCCAATGATGGTAAGTATAAAGAAAAGTATCCTGATGGACAATTAAATGCATCTAATGCCACCAAAATGATTGGGGCATTATCAAATGTTCTTGATCAATATAAATTCTTTGGTCGCGGGTTTACTGTCGCCAAATCATTATTCAATAATGGTAAGCTTGATAATTCGGTTAGTGAACATATGTCTCCGGATGAAAAGTTATTTGTTGCAGAGATGGCATCAAATGCTACTAATAATAAGAGCGACAAGAAAACATTGGAAAGCATGTTCGATGAGATCATGTCCATGAATGAATACGTGAAAGATAAAACAGGAGAGGTAGAACTTATCAATCAAAAGAAACTTTTACATATGCAGACTGTAATGTCAGAAATGAGGTTGCAGTCCATTGCCGTTATAGTAAATCTTGAACTTAAAACTCCTGATAATAAATTATTATTGCCTCCGGAACTGTTACAGGCATATAATGAACTTCAACCGTTAAGTGATAATGTTATTAAAGCTAATGGACAGTACTCGCCCGAGTTGATGATCGAGTTATCAAAAAGAAGAAAGATTGTTGATGATATATTATCATTCCTGCAACAGAATAAAGAGGTTGTATTCAACAAGGACAATCAGCCCAAAGTATTTGCCATATTCGATAAGCTACGTCAGGTAAGACATGATGCATCTATTACCGATAAAACTCCTGATGGAATATATAATCAGGATGGAGTAATCTTTACCGGTAGTGATATGAAAGCACACATGGGTGATGAGGGACCAAGAACAGGAATTACTCGTGAGTCATTCCTTACTAATCCTCTTATTTCTGTCACTGACCAAGGTATAGTATATTCATTTGAAAGAGAGTTTAACGAGGATGTTGTACGTAATCAGTTACGTGAACATTTTAATGTACTTACATGGATAAATTCAAAGTATAGTATCAATCAGCTCAACTCCATAAGACGTAAGTTATATAAAGAGAGTATTGATGTTGAAACAGCGGAACAGGAATCAGCAATTAATTCATTAGTATCACATTTAACCGTATCAACTTCTGATAGCGTATTAACACGTCTATGGGAACATATGGAGGGTGATAAGTTTTATTCAGGTGATAATTTCTTCCAGATAACAAGCTATTTAAAGAATGCTATCACTGTCGGTGGTGATTATGGTACAGGTAAGACACAATTTTTATTACCGAGATTATTCCGGATACTTAATGAACTTGAAACAGGTTCTGACAGGTCGGTGACATCACTGACTTTTGTTGGTATTACAGAAAAGCTTCGTTCGTTACATGAAAAGTCATTCGCTTTACAAAAGAATGAGGGTGCTCAATTTATACCGTTAAAGGGCAATACAGGGTTTATAGAGAATGTTATAATGCTTCCTAAAACACAAGGTGCTGTTTATGTTATTGATGAAGCATCTATTATCGGTAAAGAAGAATATGATGCCATTGCAACTGCATTTAAAGACACAGGAGCAAAGATTATATTCCTGGGCGACATGTTCCAGATGAAAGATCCTAAGTCGTTTGACAGCGCTCCACAAGTTATGAGGCGTACCATGACTACTACTTTGCTTACACATCAGTTTAGTAGCAACTCACCGTTATTACGTTCAATAGCGGAAGCAACACGTAAAACGATAGGTATTAAGAGTCAAAAAGCTATTATATATCCTAACGTTGCTGAGAATACTAAAGGTCCGCGTAAGTTGGGAGCGAGATATTTCGCCAATAGAATGGAAGTATATAATTCATTTGTTGCCAGCAAGAATAATAATAAGGCTCTTGTCTTTGCAAATGAGAACGACTATCAGGAGTTTGTTAATAGCAATCCTAATCTTAAAGATCAACTTAATAAGTTACGTGCCGATAACAAGGTTTACTTTGCTATACCGGAAGCTAATGGTGATACGGAACATCTGTTACAGGGACTAAGGGAAGAAGAAGTATATATAGCATTTGCTTTTGAGGACTTTGCCAAATCAACTATCGGTGTTGGTAGTGGTGTTATGGGTGCAGCTATGTACACGGCAGTAGGCAGGGCATCACATTGGGCAGGTATTATTACAGGGTCTGATGACATAAAGAAGAACGTTTCTGAATCAGAAGCTCAGTCAGTAGGTATTGGTATGGAGAACAACGAGTTCATGGACAATATCAGGAGCAAGATGAAAGAGATGTATGATATATGGTATAATAACTTTGATGAACCGGCAAGCGAGAAAGGTAAAGATGCTGAAGAAGCTGTTGGTGAAAAGACAGTTGAAAAGGTTGCTGTTGTAAATGGATATGTAGATGTCAAATATACTCGTAATGGTGATATTATAACATTGATGTTTGAAAACCGTCAGATGCAGGAAAAGTTTGATTCAACTAATGATGATGCATCGGCAGAAGAGTTTATACGTTCATTGCTTAGTACCTATGAATTGACTAATGTTACTCCAACTGAAGTTAAGCAGGATGTATCAAAGAACTATATACAGACAAGTCATGGTGTTATAGAAGAAGATGCAGGAGTTACCATTGTAACTAATGGTGTTGCTATCAAGGGAACTATTGATACTATCGAGAGTGATGGTGTTACCGGTACTGTTAATATCATTACACAGGATAATGTTACTATTCCTGTTGCTGTTAAGACAACCACTAATATCTATACACAGGAAAACTTTGAAGATACTGATGAACGTTCAACAGAAGAAAAAGCCAATGTATCATCAGCCAGTAAGTTTGCTGCTGATAAAAAGAATGATACTTTATGGGGATCATCGGCATCCGTTATTAATTCTGTCGGTGCTATCCATGAAAGGGTAAGAGCTATCAATGATGCTGTTGTATCACATTCATCTTTATTTGGTGATAATTTTAAAGTAATAAGACTTAAAAATGTTGATTATAGAGCTGATGATAATACCGATGTAAAAAAGGATAAACTTATCGCATTAGCTATTGATATTGATATTAATGATGCATTCATGCTCGATAAGCTATCTCAGGCGTTCAAGGGGACACGATTAGAAGCCGAGTGGAACGATGTACGGTCTAAAGGTAATAATGCCATAGTAAGCTTCCTACGCATTAAAAACGGACAGATGGTTGTAGGAACTATTGGAGAGGCTCATATGCCATCAGGAACAATAGAGAGTTATTCATTGGTTAATGCCAATAATAAGTCTGCTGCCGAGATAGCAACGGCATTTGATTTACTCATTGCCCAGACTACAAATAATATTACTGCTGCTTCATTAAGGGAGCAAAAAGAATACAACCTTGCTTTAAGGTCATTCCATGATAATGCCGCGCATGATAAGGGTACATCTGTAAAAATAGAACCAGGTAACAGGAAGATAGAATACCAGTTCGGTCCCAACAGCCGTGTTCCTGTCAACAGTGTTATAAGCGAAGAGTTATATCCCGGTATTACTATCAATTCTGCGCCAAGGTATCGTTCTGATGGTCGCATGTTATTAGGCTTTGTACTTCCCGGTGGGATAGAAATGGAAATGGTTGTTTCCATGCCCAAATTCAACGAGAAATCAGAAAAAGGTACGAAAGCATTGACACAGATGAAAGAACGCCTTACAAGAGAAAAGAACATGCTTGCAGAGGCTAAGATAAATCCTGATAATGTAAAGGATGAATTTAGTTCTGTATTTGCAGGAACAACATTATACAGGTTGATACGTGCCAACAAGTCAACTATCATGAATGCCAAGAGTGGAACGCTTGAAGCTAAGATACGTGAACATATAACCATTGATACTAAAGGGAAAGGTCATATTAATCTTAAAGGACATGATGCGCAGACTATTCAAAATAGTTATCAGAAACTTATAGGTCTTCTGTTGAATGATAAGACTGGTCTTGCCGTATCACAGATGTATGATTATCTTGATAAGGTTGATGGTAAGTTCCAGACACATGATGGTAGTCCTATCATTGAAAGTCTTGTTACACAGGCTGCACGTATTAATAATACACAGTTCTATGTTAAGTTGCCTAAAGAAGCTAAACCTGCCGAGGGAACATCACAACAGACAGCTCCTAAGATCGGTAGAAGAGGTAGCAATGCCAATAGAGGAAGAGCGTTTGAACAAACTATGGTATCATCGAAAGAAATGATAACATTAGAAACAGCCAAACAGCAACTCAGGCAATATCTTGGTGATAACTTTGTTGACTCACAGTATTTCCTTATTCATGACGGATACATAAAAGACGGACATATTACTGCTGCCGGTATGGTAGAGGCTAATGTATTCCTTACTCTTTCACAAATCAATAGTAAGGTACATGCATCTACTCCTGCACATGAGGCATTTCACGTTATATACCGTAATTTCGTTAACCCGAGAGTTAAGCAGGATCTTATCCGTGCTGCAAGGCGTATAGCCAAACATGAAGGTGTTAACAACATAGAGGGTAACGAGGAAGAATGGATGGCATCAGACTTTGCTAAAGGTCGTAATCCGGAACTGTATAAGAAAGGTACAATTAAAGATAATGTATCATTATGGGAAAGGTTTAAAAACTTTATCAATGGTATTATCAATCGCTTTAATCCTTTATACAGGGCTAATGCCCGTCTTGCCAACATGTATCAAAACATACTTGATGGTAAGTATCAAAACAGGACAGGAGATTTAAAAGTCAATACAGAAAGTGAAGTGGCATACGAGGAAATGTCAATTGATGATTATGTTAATGATTTCTTTGATGAAGAAAAGCGTTCGCCTAAAAAGGTAGAAGCGTTATATGAAGCGCAAAAGAAAAAGAACGAGTATGTATCACAGGTAAATGCTTTATCACTTACCGATATAGAGATAGAGATAAAGACTGATATCATACAAAACTCTTATCTTGGTAATCTTAATACTTCAGAACAATTATCATTAGGAGAAACATTTGATAAGATTATCAATACCAATGCCGCATCACAAGCAGAATCATTTGCTGATATGATGGTTGATGTCAGAACGTCTAATGGTAATGTTCCTATGACGGTAAAATATGTTGTAGAGAATAACCTTATTGGCAATCTGGCTTTATCTCCTGATGAAAATAGTCTTTCACATGCCGATGCTAAGTATATCATTGATAAGTATCGTATGTACAGCGACAGGGACTTTGTTGTTGCTATGGTGCAGCTTGCCATGCCATCAGTAGATATCGTCACAGGAAGCCTTGAATGGGGTTCTCCTGCCAATGAAAGATATGACTGGTCATCTATATCTCCGGAAAGCTATATCAATGATATGACCAAACTGTATTTGAGCGTTGTTCCATATATCAATGCTGATGGTTCAGTAGTGACTGATGATATGAATGTTATTCCTTTCAAGACCGTTAATTCAATCATGAAGATAATAGGGCTTAATGCATACAACGCATCTATAACAGGAAAGATAGACCAGCTTACCGCTATGAAAGTATATATGGAAAATCTTATTGATACTGCTCAGATAGTAGATGTTGAAGTAGATGGCCGTATAGTACCTAAATATCAATCTTCACAGGTAGCATATGTACATAGCCTTTATAATTACATATTCAGGGCTAAAGGCAAAGAGGGTATGCCTAATTATCTTCTTAATTATAATCAATCAACAGGAACTGACAGGGAAGTAAAACAGGATACCTACATGGGTCTGTTCGATAAAGCTTCTGTACTTGGCTTTAATCCTAACGTGGATACTAAGGCTGTTGATGAGATGAAGAACTTTGTATTTAATCTGGTAGGTCTTTATACATCGTATTATGTTAAAAATCAATCAAAACATATTTATTACGAATATGGAAACAAGCTAAAGACTATTCATTACAATAGTGAATCATGGCGTAAAACATCTGCACGCTTGAAAGATAAGCTTGGTTCAATGGTAAGGGATGGCGAATTGAGTAAAGGTACTGCGGAGTTTATGAAAGCTAATGTAAGCTTTAATGGTAGTCAGGATGCTTCTAATCCCGGTGCATATACTATTGCCGTTAAGATTAATCATTGGGATGCAGCACCAACTGATTTTCTTTTCTATAATGGTAAATCATTCAGCTTCGTTACTGATAATGGTGGTATATCATTCGGAAGACCTATAGACATTAATTTGTTTGATGATAATTTCTCGAATGCGTTTGACATATTCAACCGTATTCGTTCAGAAATGGGTATTGAAGAGATTAATGGAGCTGTATTCCAGGCTATGTTGACTGCAACATCATGGGAACAGGTAACAGATATATTGCGTCAGGAAGAGAAAGATAAAGCGCATTTATCAAACTTCATGACTAAGATACGTTCAGCATATAATAAACCGATAGACTTCTTTGCTGATTATATCGGTACTATCATGACACTTCATAACATGTATGCACAGAAATATGTTTATGAAGGCGCTGCTGATGAATCCGGATACAAAACAACTTATTATGATTCTCTTGCTGAAAGGGTAAAACGTCTTGAAAGCGAGAATATGGGTAATAATGATTTTAATATATTTGACCATATACCCAATAGTGATGTTGTTCTTAATTTCCTTGATAAGACATCATACAGCAATCTTAACGTGTTTAAAGAAAGTGATATTGCCGACGAAAACGATAGTCCTGTTGACGGTGATGTTAAGTCAATACGTTATCCTGATGGCAGGGATTTATGGATCGCTCATGACATGATGGGTTCTGTTGTACAAAAGATAAACAGCAAGTATGATGACGGTTCGGTATATACGGCAGAAGGACAAAGGGCATGGAACGTGGCATTAAGAAATCGTTTGATGGATGTTATACCTAATTCAAGTACGGAGAACATAACCATTGAAACCATTACAGAAAGTCTTGGTGTTACCAACGATATGAACGTTGCTAAGAATGGTAAGACAGTACTTGATACTAAAGATTATATTGATACATCTATCAAGATGTTCATGCAGGAAGTGTATAAGTCAAGGAATAATCTTGTTATGTATGTTCCTCTTATACCGGCAGCTGATACAGGAAAGATAGTACATGCAAAGGTTAAATCTCCTATCGTGAGTATGAATAACGGTATATTCAGTATTAACTATGAGTATGCAGCCAAAGAATTACTTAACGTGGCTAATAAAGTCAAAAAAGAGATTTTAGATGCACGAAAACGTCTCAATGATACTTTGGTAAGCATATCAAAAGAAATGAAGTTGCGTGTAATTACCGAGACTGGCAATGAAAACAGGCTTGATGAACTTTATAGTGCAGGAACACTAACCAATATGATGATCGCCATGAGTGAAGAAGCACACAAGAAAGGTGTGTTTGAAGAACTTAAAAGACGTTTTGACCATTCATCATTAAAGAAAGATATCAAGGGTATCAAAAACTTTGTTCCCGGTAAAACTATACCGCTTTATGATGTATCGTACCAGATGCATAATGGTAATATGGTTATTGTTCCGGGAGCAACTATGCTTGGTGATGTTCCGGGATATAAATATCTGGCAAAAACATATCAGGAAAAAGGTGTTCGTAATATACCTATCATTGAAACGATAGAAAAAACATTGAATGATACTAATATGTCAACAAGCACTAAATTAAAGGTGCTTGAAAACATGGTTCATAAAATGTTCCGTAATGAGTTTATAGCCATGACTAAGATGCTTGCCAAATATGATATTGAACAAGCAGGAACGACTATTGAACTTAATAACTCTGTAAGCAAGTCACAGAAGCTTGATAATAATAAATCATACTATACAGGTAAGGGAGCATCATTTAATCCACAGAAACCTTTATTTGCTTATTTCATGTTGACATTATTCACCAATGAAGCCGTAAGCAATAACAGTGTTGATGCATTTTCATTCCGCAACTTCCTTGATACTGTTAAACGTAATGGTCCGGTACATACTCCCGGTCAGAATCCTGTTATCAATGCCAAATGGGAAAGGAACGGTAAAGAGTACTATGTCGGTACACTGGCAGAAACAAATCCATTTATAGCTTATTATGATAACTGGGTTAATGCCGGAAGTACATTCCAAAACATAGATGGTAAAGATGTGCTTAGTAATAGAGGCAATGAAGTAGAACCTGAGAATGGTGAAACAAAAGTATTTCCTTTATACTCTCGTTTCTTTGCTAAATCATTTGGTGGAGCAACACATACCATGCTTGGAGATTCTAACATGCTCAAAACATTGTCTAACTATAAAAGAGAGGATGGCAGTCAGTCACAGATTAAACGTGCAGACCATATCATTACAGGGTTTGACATGCAAAGCTCCACGTATAGGAATATGTTTAACCGCATGATGGCTGAGTCCGATAAACGTATCAGCAATGCTCTTGCAGAAAAATCATTACCTAATTATTCATTGAAAGAACGTTTTGAAGAGGCATACAATGAATACAAAGACTTTGAACGTGCTATTGATGCTTTATATAAAGAGATAATAAATCTACAGTTCTTCTCTGATGGTACTGTTAATGACCAGGGAGTAGCTATGTACGAACAGATAGTAAGTAATATAGTTGCTTTCATGGCTCCGGTATCAACACAGAAAGGTGCTATTACTCATGTCAACGAGTTCAATCATTATCAGGACGATCTCAATATTCCTATGGCTACTGATATGTTAAGCAACAGGGATACAAAAGTTATCATGAATCCTGCACAAGATGTTAATACTGATAAGCTACAAGCATTTCCATCACAGATGGAATCATTCTTTGGTGTTAGTGATAGCAAGATGGTTCAGGGGTTAGCAAGGTTACATTCAGAAGCTAAGTTCAAGCTACAACAAACGCTTGCAAAAGAGATAAGTGCAAAGATATCGAAAGAAGTTGATAAGAATGGTGATATAGTTCCTGCTGACAGGAGATTTAGTAAGACAGATTGGTTAACATTTGATTATGAAAATGCTTCCGAGCATGATAAAATGATTGCAGATAAGGGATTGGAACAGTTAGAAACATACTTTAGAAAAGCTGTTGCTACTAATCTTAGCATATCAGGACAAGACTTAGCATATATTCATTTATTCCTTGATGGTAATATTTCCGTTAATATGCCTATGATGCGTCAAAAGCTTGTACAGACATATCTTAATGTAATCAATAAGATGATACAGGCACGTACCACAGGTATTCGTGTTACACAGACATCAGGAGAATATGTACAGGTTTATGAAAAGGATGGACTGATATACTCACGAAATGATGTTCTCGATGCAATATATGGCGACTACAAGACTTTATCATGGGCAGACTATACAAGTGTCCAGACAGATGAAAGAATCGATTCTGAGGGCTTTAAAATACGTCAGTTAAATGACATGCGTATTGAGAATGGTAATACTTTATCAGGAGAAGTTGTAATGTCTAATATATTCAAGGATAAATACGGACATAGAGATAATGAATCGTACCATCAAATCATTACTGCATCCATAGCAGGACAAAGGGTATTGCTTGATAATGCTAAAGAAGCTATTGCGGCACTGCCTGAAGATGCTATGAATGATATTGAGTTCTGGGATGCATTAGCAGACAGTCCCATGATACGTAAGGCTGCAAGTAATTTTGATATACTTAAAAAGTTTAACAAGGTTATGGATGCCTATGATCGTGTTGATATTGATCAGTTAATGCAAAGGGATACTGATGCTCTTATTCGTGCAGCCAATAATGAAACCAAGCTTGAAAATGCCGAGACATTGGATACACTTAAAAAGATTGTACAGATGGGATTGGATATGAATATACTTACCGATAATGAAAAGATAGGTATATTCATGGCTATCAACCAACGTTATTTAGGTGCTGTCATTGATGAGGCAATATCATTAAAGAATGATTTTGAACAATCAATGGATATGTTACTTTCTCGTGTTCCTGCTACATTTATTGGTTCGGGAGGTGTATATAAGACGGTATTGTTCCATAATTCCGGTAATGTTGTTTATATACCAACAGGAATGATACTGCGTAATGACTCCGACTTTGACATTGATGCCTTGACAGCTTATTCCAATGCTATTAATGAATATGGACATATAGAACAAGAAGGTGCTAATGGCATCCGTAACGACATGAATAATATTCGTAAAGATGTTATGCTTAGTCCGGACACACAGCGTTCATTGTTTGTTAAGTCATCTCTTAAAGCTATTAACGAGGTTTCTGAAAGACGTAATAAGAAAACCAATCAGGACATGATGAATAGTGCTTTCACGTCTATCATAGAGGCTTACAAGCGTAATAAAGCGGGTGCTGATGGTATTGGTATATTAGCTAATACAGAAACAGCATTGTCATATATTCTTTCTAATCTTGATACGGCATATTTATCCTATAATCAGTCAGGACATTTAAAGACTATCATTAACAGGTCTGCTCCGGGCAATAAGATTATTACCGGTACTAACAGTCTTATCACAAGTGTGGGTTCATGGCAGCAGGGAACGCTTGATAATGCCAAGAACAATACATTCGGTAATTATGGTGTGCCACAAGAGGCAACGCATATACTTGGTGTATTGGCAGCATCAGAAACAAACGAATATTTATATGATTTCTTTAATAATCCGTATGTACAGAATCTTCTTGATGAGTATTCAGTACGTTCATCCATTATTAAATCGACATATAAGTATGATTTGTATGCAATGGCTACGCTTGAAGCACAGAATATACAGAATAGAAAAACTAATTCATCACGTGTTAACTTCAATACGCTTAATGAAGCTAATCCTTTTGCTACACAACTCAATATTCACGATAGTAATCTTACACGTAACATAGATATTGTTAAGGATGAATTGTATGAAAGATTTAAAAGCGCATTATTACCCTATTTAAAGGCTTACTACGCCCCTAAAGGCAGGGGACAGGTCAAATACTTCATGCAAGGTACTAATGAGCAAGAGGAGCTTAATAGATGGCTTAGCGACCATGAGAAAGGTAAGTATAGCATAGAGAATTTATTTGATGCCAAAACATCGGATAATATACTTGACAAGGAAGGTGATTTTACTGATGATATAAAAGCTATATTAGGTGATTTACCGGAGACAGATGAAACAAAAGCACTGTTTGCCACTATTAAAGCTTTTGGTGAGTTAAGGTCATTGTATGATCTTTCAAACGGTTATGATTACATAGCACGTATCCCGGCTTTGGAAGTAACAGCAACAGCATTATTCAGACTGTCATCTGTACTTGGACTTAGAAATGGTATTCCGGTACTGGATGTTAAGTTCATGCAGACAAAACAACTTATCGAGCTATCACTTGGTATGAGCCTTGAAGATTTTGTATCATTCAAACCTCAAAACAAGGTTGATATAAGACGTCATATGCAATACTTCCTTGATAATAATGAAACTGTAAATCGTCTTAGAAAAGATGAAGATCAGCAACTAAAAGCATTATTGAAAGAAAAGGAAGAAAAGGTTGCTAATGAACTCAATTTACCATTGTTTATAAAGGGGCTTCCACAGATAACAAATATATTGAATGAATACGTTAAGCAGGACAAGATTAAAAGTTCCATGTTTATCGTTGATTCAGCACTTGTCAAATCATTACAAAGCAAGATGCTCGAATTACAGCACATGAAAGCATTCCAGTATGGTCAACAATTAGCTGATTTTAATAATGCTATTAATGATTTTATTCTTGACTATTATTATCAGACAACCGATAAGAAAGTTTATAATGTAATGGCGATGTCAACGCTTCAATCGACGAAGCCTGAACAGCTTGATTTACGTGATTTATACCAAAGACAGGAATTCTTATCCGGATTTCCGGAACTTGTCATTGAATTAACAAAGAACAAGGATAATATAGATTTTCTTAAAACGTTATTTCCATCTGAGAACATGTACACAGATGAGCAACTTATCAATATGTCTGATAACGTATTCTTGTCTAATCTGGAATATAAAGTAAAAGGTGATTATATAGGATTCAAACATAATACGAAAGATTTTAATCCTTATCAGGTTGCCATGCTTCAGGATTCATTTAATGAATTGCCGGAATATATCAGGAATATGTTCCGTAATTACGAGTTGATACGCAACAGAATGAATTACAGGCAAGGTGGTATATTACAGATTATAGGTGTTGATTTTTATCGTGGCAGGTTATCGGAAGCTTACAACGAGGTAATTGAAAGTATTAAACGTACCAATGGATTACAGGCATTCATGGTTAAAAAAGGTGTTGATTCAGCACAACAGGCTAAGTTTGATAGGCAGCTTGAACAAAGGCTGTTTGATTATCTTGGTACGGATACGACATTTGCTCAACATAGAAATTTACCGTTAGCAAGCAATGATCCTGAATTACCTATGTATGTGTATAACTATGGCAAGGAAGAGAATAACAGACGACCTATTTTTTATAAACGTAATGAATCCGGTGCGTATGAAGAGGTATATAGAATATCATATTCTATTACCACTAATCCCGATGAAGTTATAAGCAGCCAGGTTCCTGTTTTTAAAGCCACCATTGAAGAGTTGGATGGCATTAAGAATAACAAAGCTGTTATTACACATTATGGCTCTACAACGCTTTATAGGATACAAAGGGGTGATTTCAGGATGACACAGACAGGTGTTCTTGTTCGTGTTAATGATGTGAAGGGATATTCATTTACATATCATGTTGTTTCAAGTCCTTCGGAAATGGAAATATTGAATAACAGGTTAAAGAAACAGGCAGAAAAAGCTACAAGCGGTAAGATACTTGTTCCCGGGGAATTGTCATACGAGATACTATCTCCTAATAAGGAATTTAATTTCAATACAGAAACTAATCCTATATTAAAAAGCTTTGTCATCAAGACAGTTGATAGTAAAGGTAAAGAGATTACTATACCTGCTATTCCAAAAGGAGAATATAAGACTATCAAAGACATTATCAATGCCGTGAGAAGACAAGCTATATTATCTATTGATTATAAAAGAAAAGGTGCATTTAGTGATAAGGAAGGGTTAGATAAGCTTAATAATCCTAATTACCTGTTGACGGTAGCAAACGGTCTTGTTAATGATGTATTGGGATACAGCACACGCATGAATGATGCAGAGCTTGATGTGTATAACAAACAAGTCAAGAGTGCTTCTCTAATGGTTACCAATGGCATTCCTGTTATTGTTAAAGAGATTATCAAAGCCAACATGCAGGCATATGCCAATGAAAATGGCAGTGAATCATTATATGACCTTGGCAACATGGTAACATACGATACCGTGTATGGTCCGGCAGATGAAAATCTTCATGTAGGATTTACTAAATATGGAAATGGATATGGTGCTATAGCAAGGCAGGGGGTAAGAGAGTTCTTCAAGATGGATGATAATTATCGTCTAAAGGAAGAAATGCTTGTCAGCGGTCAGCAAACGATAGATATCTATACCAACCTGTTTGATGAAGGCAGAGCAGATATATTCAAAGCATCCAGACAGAAAGCAAAGACAGAACGTCTTATACCATCTACAGCAGATGTTATGGATGCCAATAATGCTATTCAGCAGTTTATACGTCTGAGCGATGATAATAAAAGGTATTTGGTTAAAGATACTGTTGATGGACCGGAAATGAACGTTGCAAGACTTTCAGATGTGGTAAGTATTGTTGCAAAAGAACTTGACCCATCATTGAAACTTGGTGAAATAGATCCTGATATTGCCGATATAGGAACAGAAGTTGATAACGTGGCACGTGATTATTTACGTCAATGGAACGACCATAGAACAGCTCGTTTGCAGGGTGATCCTAATCCTGTGGTTTCTGTTGCATCAAATATGAGACATGTTGATTTGTTATCATTGAAGCAAGTATTGTTCCGGACGGCAAAAGCTATTGAATCATGGGCTGTATTAAATGGCTATGATGCTGAGTTTATTACTGACGAGTTATGGACATACGATATGAATCATGGTGACAATATTAACAAAAAGTATAATGATGTTACAGGGGAAACAAGTGACATGAATATACAGGGTGTTGCTACACGTCAGGATTTGGTTGTGCGTATGAAACAAAAGAACAGTTCTTTTTATGTTGATTATCTTATTGATTTCAAAACAACATCATTGAAAGATATAACGCCTAAGAAAGGAGATAAGAGGGTTAATAATACCAATCTTAGATGGGCATTACAGGTAGAAGCAACCGGTTCTATGTTGTCTAATACACATGGTTTGAATATTCATGGTACTAAGTTTATATTACCTCTTATAAAAACAACAGGTAAGAATGCTATTAATGGTAAGAAAATAGTTACTTTTGGCATTGCTCCGTCATTATTAAGTTCTATAGAGAGATTAGAACAGGGTAAAAAAGCTGATTTCCCATTACATGAAACATACTTGTCAACACATGCGCTGAACACACTTCATAAGTATGTAAAGACAGGAAATGGCGTTAAGGGATATGAGAATATGAAGTCAACCATTGAAAATTCAGATGTATTTAATTACTGTAAATAATAATCTTAAAATATAATTATATGTTTTGTCCAAATATAAACGATAAGAACTATCAGTCATTAGCAAGTGTAGTAGGAGAAGCCAGAGCGCATACGATATGGAATATGAATAATGGTAATCCTGTTACACTTAACAGTGACGGTACATCATCAAAGATTTACCAGGCGTTAGAACAAAAGTATGGTGAAAAGAAAGCTATTGCCATGAGAGCAAAGATGTTTTCAGATGACTTTATCGAAATGAACAATGGGAATATCAAAACCAAAGACAGTATTGATGCAAATGATAATGTCATTGTTAATAGTGTTATACCATTCTCGTTAAGAACTAATGTAAGTACATCACCTGCCATACAGCGTCATCGTCTTAAATCGGAGTTTATTCAATCCGGTCAGATGATGAATAATGTTATCCGTAATCTTAACAGAACAGTACCCGGGTTAAAAGTGGTATCGGAAGATCATAATACCGTTAAAGGAACACCATTTTCTAATATGAGGGCATGGGTGGATAAGAACGGTATCCATCTAAACACCTCTACGCTTCATTACAGCTCTCCTGTGCATGAGTTGACGCACTTGTGGATACATGTACTGGAACATTCAAATAAAGAGCGCTATGGGCGTTTTATGCAGCTTGTCGAAGAGAGCATAAAGAACAATGAAGAGTTATTCTCTACAATACGTAATAAGTATAAGCATTTGGATGATAAACAACTCATGTATGAGTATGCAGCTACTGTATCGGGGTTTGTTTCAGAAGATACGGTAAAGAGGTATTTACAGCGTAACAATATACTTCCCGGGCAAGATAAGGTAAGAACGTTATTTGCAAGAGCGATTAATGTAGTACGTGAGCTATTTGATGGTATAGTACAATTCTTTAATAATAGGTTTAGCGGTTCTAATATCAATAGGCTTGATTTTAGGAATGCTTCATTGAATGATATATTTTTGGCTTTGACGCAGGACTATATACAGGGTAATAATGTACTTGGATTATCACATGATGAAGTACAGCCTTTCATGGATAAATATTATCCGGATAATTATGAAGCACAAGTAGAAAACGAAACAGCAAAGAAACTTATATCTAATGTCTCTGATATTACATCTTATGTTATCAATAATGATGATGTTTCCATATCAGGGAATAATCAGTTTCTTAATCCTCAGTATGTAGATAGGCTGGCAGAAAACATAGACAGTAAACTTAATACTACCAGAGATGGTAATTACTTTTACTATTCATTCAGCAAAAGATACGAGTTCCCTAAAGAATTTACCAAACAACAGCGTATAGATAAAATTAAGACAGATATTATACCACAATATGAATTGATGGTTAATTCTTTCAATGATAATATTGTTGAGGTTATAAACAGGAGTTTGGCTGATACTAAAAAACCATTGAAAGAACATATTGCCGATGTGTTTGAAAACTTCAAAATGTCAGAATATAAAATATACGAGATAGAAGTTGCTTTGAATACTCTTGGTATAAACGAACCTATTGTACGCGTATTGAATTATAAGGAACTTGCTACCGACAGATCATTATCGTTTCTCTATAAACCTATTCTTGAAGGATACAGCCCTCTTGTTATAGTGCATGGTCATACAGACACTGAACTTGATATATCAATAGTTGATTTGGCATCAGGTGTACTGGGACGTCAGGACAACATCCTATCATCATACCAATTAAACCTTGGTTCAAAATTCGGTGCATCAAACAAGGAATTTACTTATGGTAACAGCAAAGCCGATATAAGACGTGCTATCATATCAACAACGCTTGCAGGAATGAATAAGCTTGCAACACAAAACAACGTTAAACTTAAAGTAAGACGTTTAGGTGTTATCGGTTTCCAGGGACGTAATGTAGCACCATACATGATACGTTCCATACAAGAGGGTTTTAATAACGCCAGAAGCCTTTTCCGTCTTAGTGATGTAGATATGTTGCTTGACCAGTCATCAAACGACTATGCATGGTTTAAAAGCCTTGTAGAAGATGATGCAGCATGGAATGATAAGATGATAACGCAATCATGGAGAAACCGGCTTGAATCTTATTATAATAGCTATTATCTTGAATTGGGTTTATCGCCTGAAGTACGTGATTCATTAGTAAAAGATATAGGTACATGGGAACATTATGACTTACTTAACAAAAGAAAGATAGAAATAGAAAAGAAAAAGGAAAAGACATGGATTGATGATCCGGAACATAAAGTCATTTCCCAGTATCTTTTGTATTTCAAACGTGGTATGTCTATATATAATTCACAGGCTAAAGATATAGACCCTACATTCCTAAAGGTTACAAACCCTCATAATGTAAAGAGTGATATCATACAGGCATTTTCCATAGAAGCAGAAGCAGCAAAAGCTGAGTTTATTAATGGTGTGAATAAATATAAAGACGAATTTCAACGTCTATTAGAACTGTCCGTTAAATCACATGGTCAACGATTGAATCTTGTAGGTAACTTTTCAGAAAGGATATTCGAAAGATTATTCAAGACAGGAACAGTTACTATCGAAAGAGACACTAAGAAGTATAAAAAAGGACAGAATGTAGAGATAAAACTCTATAACCAGATATATGGAAGCTATAATATGGCTGAGGCACGTGCAGCGGGTCTTACAAGCGAAGATATTGCTTTGGCGGACTATATACTCAAAACGATACGTGAACGCTTTATAGAGCTTAAAATACACCAAAACGAGCATCATGCCGTTAAGAAGTCAAGAGAGGATATTGAAGCGGAAGTTGACAGTATATTAGTGCAGGGTTCTATACCTGTATTACCGGCAACTGAAGACGAGATGGTAAGAAAAGGAAAGATAGGAAAAGCTATAAGTAAAAAAGCAAATAAAGTAGCACGTGCTGAATATATAGCAGGTGACTTTATATTGGACAGGGGTTCTGATATTCATTCTATATTCTCATCACAGATAGATTTCAATCAGCAGCTTATTAACATGGGGTTACGTCAGGCAGCTACCGAACATATGACTAATGATAAAAAACATTATGTGGGTATCGACATGGATAAATATGAAGACAGTACCATGAACCTTGAATATGTATTTACAGCATTTCTTTTGGATAACATAAGAAAAATTACCATTGAACAAAAAGTTATTCCTGCTTACAATACTGCTCTACAATGGATGCATATCATGAAAAATGAATATGGTCTTTCACAATATAATACTCAAGACTATCTGGAACAATACTATGAACGTATTGTTGAAAGGAAAAACAGAGACCCTGAAACTAAATTAGCAGCTGCATCACGTACCGCCATAAGTCTTTATTCATTCATATCATTAGGATACAGACCAACAGTATGGATGCGTTCTACATATTACAATACACAGAACCAGGTGATAGGAGCACTCGCCTCATCAGCATCAAATTTCATGACACCTGAAGAGAAACAGCTTAACTTCCCGGATCCTGCCGATATGGTTAAAGCCAATGCTCTTATGGTAACAGAATTCCACAAAATATATGCTCTTGGAAAGAAGTTTTCTATTATCAATGCATCGGAAGTAGATGTTGTGGAATCTATATTTACAACAAAGGTTGATCGCAATCCATTCAAACAAAATGTTGCACATATAGGTAACTATTATTCTGATATGGCAGCACGTCTTGTTACCATGGTTGGATTTATGTTACATGACGGGAGTTATGATGCACATGTTTTTGACAGCCAGACAGGAGAACTTAAATATGATGTAAAGAAAGATAAACGTTTTTATAAAGACGGTAAATATAAATCTGATGATGCCAAAAGAATACATCAAGATATTATTGAATATCAAAAACGTCAGAATCTTCTCGATGATAATGGTAACCAAATAGTAGGATATGACTTCGAAGAGGCTAATACACGATTTAAATGGTATGTTGATAAATATGTTATCGGCTCAATGGATGAATATCAAAAAATACTTCTTGGTAACACTTATGTAGGACAATTATTTACGCAATTTAGAACATATCTTCCCGATAAGATATTCAATTTTGCTGGTTCACGAAGAATGTCTTTCTATGGCGCAACAAGAAAGGTGGCAATGACAGAAGATGAACAGGTACAGGTTATCAAGGAACAAATACGAAATGAAGGATCTGTGGCTTCTCTATGGCATCTATTCAAAGATGTTGTTGATGTATCAAGGATGAATGGTTTTTCATTCAAACAACTTTTTGATACCATCAATAATTCAGATCCGGTTACGAAGTATAATCTGTCTGTATCTATTCAACGTGCTTTAATGTTTATGACAATAGTAGGTGCAATAAAACTTATGATGGATAAGGGAATGTCTGATAGGGATAGAAACAAATTACAGTTTTTATATGGTAACTTGCTATTGTGGCAGGAATGGGAAGATATTAAAGCAGGAGCAATGCCTATATCAGGATTTGTTGATAATTATATGTCAATAGTAACAGGAGAAGGTAATTGGAAAAGAATGTTATTAAGATATACCGGACCGGTTAATGATGCTATATGGTATTATGAGTTATTAACGGATAATGATGATGTAATGCCTAATCAGAAAACAAGAAAGAAGATAGCAGAAATGAATGAGAAAGAAAAGAAACTCTATTATGAAAAAAGGGAAAGAGACAGGCAAAAGAGATTAAAAGATTTAGAAGAAGAACAAGGATAAAAAATAAGCCCCAGGATATTATTCCCGGGGCTATTTATTTGCTTATACTAATTTCACAATCCGATATAAGCTTGATAAGTATTAACAACAATTCTTATTTTATTCAAATTTATGAGGATAGGCTGTTTTGCTGATGCACATACATACGTGTTATATGTAATACTAACAAAAATCAACAGACTTTCCACATTTACGACATTTCCTGTCTATAAATTCAAGTGGAAAATTATCCTCGCTACACCAACAAATATCAAAATATTCATGCTGACATAAAGCTTGTTTGTTATTTGAATTTTCAACGCAATCTTCGATGGCTTGTTGTACTATTTTTAAAGCAGTATATCCGCTTATTTTTTCAGAACCAACAAAATCAAATTGTTTTTTTATTTCTTCAATTATTTCTAAGTTCATATAT
>Ga0302236_1000970_pt1 | contig 22028 bp, 15 predicted proteins | sample AAG_UR_Gly_MG_FD_193509 | JGI IMG/M metagenome (GOLD analysis project Ga0302236, IMG submission 193509) | Enriched activated sludge microbial communities from anaerobic digester in WTTP, New Holstein, Wisconsin, United States - AAG_UR_Gly | ecosystem: Engineered > Bioreactor > Anaerobic >...
CGTGCAGTCGCGGCCTGCGTTCGGCGCAGGTCTCCCGGCCTCTCGCATCCCGTCACCTGCCGCTCAGTTGCCACGCTCGCGCCGTGCGCGCCGGCAACGTCAGATCACGGCGGAACGCGCGCGGGGGCGTCCACTTCTGGCCCTCGCCTTCGCAGGACAGCTCAACCGCCTCGAACGTTTCGCCGGACAGACCGTGGTGATCGGCGTCGAAATCGCAGGCCACCGTCAGCGGCAAGTCGCTGACGTTGACAAACAACAGAACCAGTCGCTTGTCGGCGGGCAGCGACCACGCGCCTGCTAGCAGCGCGTCGGTGGTCACCGGCCAGTGGCCGCTCCACTGCCAGTCGGCGGTCACGCGCGGAATGTGGCCGACCAGCTTCGGCGGGCGAGCCATCTGGCCGGCGTAGAAGTACCGTTTCAACAGCCACCGCAGCCGCACCACTTGCCGGAAAAAGGCAAAATTCTCCGCCTCGTCGACCACCGACGGGCTGAGCCAGCCGATCTGCTCGCCGAAAACCAACTGCTGCCCCGCTTTCATCCGCAAAGCCAAGTCCTTGGTCTCGCCGCCGCGATACGCGCGGCCGAACATCTGCAGCACGCCGCCATACACGGCCGGAAAAGCCGGCACCTGGCCGTCGTACTGCCAGTGCCAGGTCAAGTAGCCGTCGAACATGTGCGCGTACGGCTCGGCATTGCACTCGGTGGTCAACATCCGATCCGGCGGCAGGTCCTTGTGGATGCGGTCGAGCAACTCCCAGTAGCCGGCCGTCCACCAGGCGCCGCCGCCCGTCGGATGGCCGTGCGAGCGGTCGCAGCACAGTTGTGGCGACGCGGCCGCAACCTGGTCGATGTACACCGCCTTGACGCCGCACTCGTTCGTCAACCGGCAGACGATCTCGTGGAGCTTGTTCCGCCAAACCTCGGTGGTCGGGCACATGGCGGCCAGCCGGACAGGACTGCCGTCCTGCTCTTTGCTGCCGTACGTCTCGACGTACGGCTCGCCCTTTTCGTCTTTCGTGGCCGCGGGCTTGGCCACCTTCGTGAATTCGAAATCCTCCTGGCCGCGGTCCCGCGTGTCCCACAGCCGGCCGTTGATGTAGGGCATGACGTACACTTGCCCGCTTTGCAGGTCGGCCACGCCTTCCTTGAACCCGTCCAGCGTCGGGAAGTAGTGCGGGTAATCGTTGTCGAACGGAATCTGGTGCCAGTTGTACCAGTGGACGCCGACGGGGACGCCCAATGCCTCGGCAAACCGTTTTACTTGCGGCACAACGCTCGCCGGCTTGCCGCTGGCCAGCGCCCAGGCCGGCAGCTCGCGCATCCACTGCGGCGTGTCCGCGCGTCCGTCGGGTCCCAATGCCGGCCACCATCTTGCGTTGTGCACGGCCCACTGGCGATAGATCTGGGCCGCATCGAACCAGTCGCCGCGCAGCAACTGCCAGACGGCTTCGCCCGACAACACAAATGCGTTGCCGGGCTGGTCCATCCCGGCGGCCGGGTGCTCGAAGGTGAATCCGACCGCGTGATCTGCCGGCCGGCTCTGCAATACAATCTCCTTGGTCGCCGCCGCCGGGTCGTGGACCGCGACGTACAAGCCGGTGCGCCGAGCGGCGTCGTAGGCCGCCAGCCATTGCATGCTGGTCCAACCGCTGGGATACCGGCCGGAGTAACGGAAGGCCCGCTGCCACAGGCCGCGCTGCACCTCGCCCGCCCCGCGCGGAAACACGACGTTCGCGTCCCGCCCCAGGTCGGCGACGGCGACTTGGGGAAACGCCACCTGACGCAGTTGCCAATCGGCCGGAGTCTCCACTCGCAGGGTCCAGCGGATCGCGCCGGCGGCCTGGTCCAGCGCCGCCACAGACTCGACGCTCAGTTTGTCCAAGCCGTCTGGTCCGGCGCCAGACCAGGTGAGTTTCACTCGGCCAGCCTCCTGCGGCTCGATCCGCACCTCGCGCCAACCGTCATCAGCCGCCACAGGAGTGTCGTCCTTCGTGCCACTTCGCCGCAACGTCAACGAAAACAGCGGCAGCGGTTGGGGAGCGAACAACTGCGTGCCGGCCGCCGCATCCAGCAACTGCAAGACGCGAATCCCGGCCGCGGTTCGTTCGAGCAGCAGTCCCAGATCGCCCGCGGACACCATCTGCAGTTGCGGCGGCAGATGGCCGCCGGCGGCGTCCAGCGCCTCTTGAAACCGGCCCTGGCTCTCCAGGCGTTCGGCCACGGCCAGTTGCAGGCGGGCTTGACGTTGCGCGTCGCCGGCCGACTTGTCCACGCCGGCACGAGCTTGCTGCAGTCGCGTCCGGACCCGCCCCACGGTGACCGTCACCGTGGCCTGCGCCGGCAATCGCTCCGCCGCGCGCTGGATGGCCTGCAGGGGCTGATCGTCGCCGCCGATCCACAGCCACGCCGCCAGTCGCCGCTCGGTGCCGCTCCACGGCTGCCAGGCCAGCGAGCCGTGGGCGTGCAGGTAGGGACCGTAGCCGCCTTTGCCGTCGTAGATCATCATCTGGCCGGAGCGAAGCGCGGCCACGGCGTGGCGGCCATCGTGCATGGCGGCCCAATCGTGGAACGGTTGACTGCGATCCGCCCCGCTGAACTCGCCGTTCTGGACCGGATTGCCGCCGGCCCATTGCGGCAACTCGTCGCCCGACTGGTGCAATTCCAAGAAATGAGCTTCGTTCCATGTGAACGGCTGCTGCTGGCGCTGGACCACGGTTACGTACACCAGCGGTTGATCGCGCAGGTACAGCCACTGGTAGACCGCGTCCGGTTTCGACTCCGGCGCCGCGCCGTCGCCTCGGGCAAATTGGGCAGCTACGCGGATCGCCACGCACAGCGGGCCATCGGCGATCCGCGTCACGCGGGATTTTCGATCATCCGCGATGCGAAAACCGCCGTTTTGAGCGTGGTGCAGACGATCCTGCCAGCGGAGCGATTCCAGGGCCTTGCCCGTGCCGCGAAACGCCAATTGCGACGGCAATCCGCCCTGCTTGGCGGGGTCGTGAGCGATCCGGAATCCCGCGGTCTCGACGATGCCGCCACCCGCGCCGGGGCTCGCCGCGCCGTCGCCCAGTTCCAGACGCAGCCGGCTGGAACCACCGCTCGGCAGTTGCGCCACCAAAACGCCGCGCACCCGCTGTTGCGGATCGAAATCCGCATCCGGAACGAACTGTAGCTTCACGCCGCTGTCGGCTGCCGCGCGAATCCCCGCCGGCGTCACGGCGGCGATGCCGCACCACTGGGCCGCCGCCGTCAGGTCCACCTCGGCGACGACCAGTCCATCGTCCGGAACGTTGTCAAATTGAACCAGAATGTCGTCCGCACTGGCACCCGCGACGGTCGATAGAGCCAACCGCAGGACAAGTGCAAAGCTCAAAGCGGTCTGCATGGCGTGATCTCCCTTGCTGAACAACGGCGGCGTGCGATGGTGGATCCACGGGGCGAGTCGCCAAATCCAACCCCAGGATCGCCGGATCTTGCTGGGAAGACCGGAACGTAGGACGGCCCGGGCATCCGCAGCCGTCATCATATCCGATTCTCGGATCGCGAGAGGCTGCAACGGTGCCTCCAACCACAGTGCTAGCATCCGCCGTCCAACCCGGCCGGATCAGGGAAATTCTCCCCGGATTCTGGAAATCAACCTCGACCACAAGGGGAGGGATGTCTAAAATTCCACATGGTCAGCGCAGCACTGCTTCGTACCCCGCCTTGATTTGCTCGAAGTTTACCGATCATGTCGCGAAAGAACGGTCATCCGATTTCGCCCGACCAAGCCAGCGCAGTGCCCTTTCGCCGCCATGGCAATCGTGTGGAATTCTGCCTGATCACCACCTCCTCCGGCCGTTGGGGATTTCCCAAGGGATACATCGACGCGGGCGAGTCGCCCGAACAGGCGGCCCTCAAGGAGGCGCTGGAAGAAGCTGGACTCCACGGGCGGATCGTGGGAGCGCCGCTGGCCTACTACCGCATCGACAAGAACGACAACAGCAAGAAGGTCGTCGCCTTGCTGATGGAGGTCGACGCTTGCGACGACCAGTGGGACGAGGCAGATCTTCGCGAACGTCGCTGGGTGTCCCAGGATCGGGCCCAAAGACTACTAAGGCTCGAGGCCCTGCAGGCTTGCTTGGAAGCAGCTCAGGACCGACTCCGACTCGCGGAAGCGTCGTAATTGGACAGCGCCGCTTTGGCACGCATCTGCAACGTTTTCACTCGCTCGCGCTTCGTGCTGGTATGAGCGACGAAACCAACACTGTGCAATCAATGGCGCCGGTTTTCACTGAGCGCAGCGTCGGCACGGTGAGCAACTGGTCAGGGCTCATCGGAAATGCAGTCACGACATCAGGGGCCCAACATGCCGCTGATCCAGCAGAAATAGCCCGCCGGGGCGGCCAGCAGCAGGGAATCCAGCACGTCCAGGATTCCGCCCAGACCGGGTATCCAGCGGCTGGAATCTTTCCGCTCCATGTCCCGCTTCAGCAACGACTCGGACAGATCACCGAGCACACCCGCGGCGCCCACCACCGTGCCGTAGACCAGACAGGCCCACAGCGGTGGCGGCGGGGCTCCCGGCCCGGCGATGGCCGGCAGCAGCGCGGCAAAGAACAGCCACGAGCAAAGACACGCGGTGGCCAGGCCCCCAATTCCGCCTTCGATCGTCTTCTTGGGACTGAGGACGGGAGCCATCTTGTGGCGTCCAAACAAACGCCCGCAGGCGTACGCGCCGGTGTCCGACATCTTGGTGACGAAAATCACCGACACCAGCGCCGCCATGCCCCAGCCGTTGTCGTGGTACAACCGCAGCGCGATCAGAAACGTCATCAGGACCGCGACGTACGCAACGGCGAACACCGCCAGCGCGACGTTGACGATGACGCCGCCCGGTCCCTGGTAGCGAACCATCTCCGCGAGGAAGACCAGCGCGATGGCGAGGACCAGGGCCGCCAGCGGCCAGCCCAGTTGCACCCAGGGACGGGGGGGCAGACCCGGCGTCTCCGCCAGTTGGCCGAACAGCGGCACCAGCGACGCAACGATCACCAGCACGGCGCCGGCGTAGACGCTCCAGGCCACGGGCCGAAGCTGCTTGGCGGCCAGCAGGTCCAGAGCCTCCGCCACGCCCAACAGCGTGAACAGCACGCTCAGCGGCCACAGCCAGATTCCGGGGGCGCCGAAATTCCAGCGGTAATCCAAAACCAGCAGCCCCACCAGCGGCGCGATGATCAGCGCCGAAACGAGCAATCGCCAACGCAGCACGAAACGCTCCTTTCCGCAACATCCATGATCCCTCGGCGTCTTGCAAGGATCGCCACGGCTTGCGGAGCCATGCGACCAAGATTCGCGGCCTTTCAGTCTTCGGACAACCCTCCGAAACGGCGCTGGCGCGAGGCGAAATCCCGGATCGCCTGGTACAGGTCCTCGGGCCGGAAATCCGGCCAGCAGCGCGGCGTGACCCACAATTCCGCGTAGCTGATCTGCCACAACAAGAAATTGCTCACCCGCATCTCGCCCGCCGTCCGGATCAACAAGTCCGGGTCCGGCATGCCGGCGGTGTACAAGTGCCCCGCGATCGCCTCCTCCGTGATCTCGTCCACTGTCATCTGCCCGTCCCGGACGCGTCGGGCGATGCGCCGCACCGCGTCCACCATTTCGACGCGGCCGCCATAGTTGATCGCCAGGCACAGGCGGGTGCCGGTGTTCTTGGCACTCCGCGAAATCGTCCGGTCCATCTCCTGCTGGACCTGCTGTGGAATCCCGTCCCGGCGGCCGATGATGTCCACCACCAGGTGGTTCTCCATGATCGTCCGCCGCTCCTCGATCATGTACTGTTCGAGCAAGTGCATCAGGAAATCCAACTCGTGCTGCGGACGCTTCCAATTCTCGCTCGACAGGCAGTACAGCGTCAGTTGTCCGAGGCCCAGCTTGGCGCAGGCTTCGACCGTGCTGCGCACGCTGGCCACGCCGCGTCGGTGGCCTTCGATGCGAGGCAGGTTCCGGCTCTGCGCCCAGCGGCCGTTGCCGTCCATGATGACGGCGATGTGCCGGGGCAGCCGTTCCGGCGGCACGCCCAGTTCGTCCCTCGTCGCCAGTTTCGTTTCCCACTCAACGGACATGACGGACATCTCGTAGAACGGAATTCACGCCGTTCCGAACGGATTGAAATCCGTTCTGCTTGGGTTGGCGCCGTTAGCTCCCCTCAAGCGAAGATCGTTTGTTCCCGCCCCGGACCGACGGACACGATTTCGACCGGGCGCCCGATCAGTTCGGCTACGCGGTCCAGGTACCGCCGAGCGCCGTTCGGCAGGTCCGAGATGCGGCCGGCGGAGCGCACATCCTGCTGCCAGCCCGGCAGTACCTCAAAGACCGGCTTCACGCGCCGCAGATCATCCGTGTGGCTGGGAAAATGCTCGATCCGCTGGCCGTCCAACTCGTAGGCCACGCACAGCTTGACCTCCGACAGTTCGCTCAGCACGTCCAGCATCATGATGGCCAGCGAATCGACGCCGCTCAGACGCGCCGCATAGCGGACGGCCACGGCGTCGAACCAGCCGCAGCGCCGCGGACGGCCGGTGGTCGTGCCGTACTCGTGCCCCAGATCGCGAATCCGTTGACCGATCTCATCCGTCAACTCAGTGGGGAACGGCCCGCCGCCGACGCGCGTGGTGTAGCCCTTGCAGACTCCGATCGTCTTCTTGATCCAGCGGGCGGGAACGCCGGAACCCGCCGAGACGCCGACGCCGGAACTGTTGCTGCTGGTGACAAAGGGAAAGGTCCCGTGGTCGATGTCCAGCATCGAGCCCTGCGCGCCCTCGAACAACACGCGCTTGCCGGACTCCAGGGCATCCAACAGGTAGTTCGTGGTGTCCGCGACAAAGGGCTTCATGCGCGCCGCGTGGCCGCTGTACTCGTCGAAGATCTCCCCCGCCATCAACAGTTCGTCCGAACCGAGGTGGGCCAGCACCAACTGCTTGAAGTCGACGATCCGTTCCACTTTCTCGCGGAAATCGGGCCGGTACAGATCGCCCAACCGGATGGCGTGCGAGCGGCCGTACTTGTCGCGGTAACACGGGCCGATGCCGCGATTGGTGGTGCCGATGCTCTCGCCGCCCACCGGGCTGGCATTCAACGCCTTGTCCTCCGCGATGTGCCACGGGAAGACCAAATGCAAGCGGTCGCTGATCCGCAAGTTGTCGGTCAACTGGACGCCTCGCGACGCCAGCGAGTCGATTTCCTGCAACGCGACGGGCGGGTTCAGCACCACGCCCGGACCGATCACGTTCATCACGCCGGGGCTGAGAACGCCGCTGGGGATATGGTGCAACTTGTACACCTCCCCCCCGACGACGACCGTATGGCCTGCGTTGGCCCCGCCTTGGTAGCGGACCACAATGTCGAAGTCGCGAGTCAACAAATCGACGATCTTGCCTTTGGCCTCGTCGCCCCACTGCAAACCGATCACGCAAGTTCCAGACAAGTCGGATCTCCCGTGGTTAAAGTTGAAGTTCCTGGGATGCACGCATCTTCGTCGGTTGGGACACTGTTCCGACCGGATCCGGACGGAGTCCCCACCTGCTTTGGCTGCGGCCGCGAGCCGCGCTAACAAAACAGCCCTTGAATCTACGCGGCGAGGCCGCCCGTGGTCAAGTCATCCGGCCCCGCCCTGCTGCCTGACATTTCGATCTGCGAGTCACTTCAGTTGCTGGAGTTGAATGTCCTTGAACTGCACCAGCATGGGCGGGCCGGCGTGCAGTTGCAGAGCCAAAATGCCTTCCGCCCGGCTCTTGTCCTTCTGGTTGTCGGTGACGTCAACCGTGGTGAATCCGTTGATCTTTTGGACCAGATGGTTCCCTTTGGCAATCACGACGTACTCGTTCCAGTCCTCCTTCTTGAGCGATGCCCGCAGGTCCTTTTCGTCACACGTGGAACCGACCTCTTCCTTGCTGCCGTCCTCGCGGATCACCAGCTTCTTGCAGCGCGGCACCAGGATTCCGCGCCCCCGTTCCTCGTACAAGATCCCCGTGTAGTTGTTCCCCGCATCGAAATCCGCTTGGTAGCCGCCGACCACAAAGTCGCCCATCTCGGTGCTGCGGTATTGAATGCCCGAATTGCCGCCCACTAGGCGGAACTGCAGTCGCAGTTCGAAATCCGCGAGCTTGCCGCCGCGCCAGATGAGGAACGTGTTGCCCTTGGTCGGGTTCTCGGCCGTCGTTTGGCCCGTGATCGCACCGTCGCGAACGGACCAGAACTGAGGTTTTCCCTCCCAGTCGCCGAGCGTCTTGCCGTCGAACAGACTGACGAATCCCTCGCCCGCGTTGTCGGCCGCGGTTGCCGTGCTCAGCAGGAGGGCCAATCCAACCATCGCCAGGACGCCGGAGATTGTCTTACCGTGTTTCATCGTCATCCCTTCCCTCTTAAGAAAGCCAGTTGCCGAATCTTGATGCTCCGCCCGACCTCACGCATCGGGCGCAAAACGAACAGTCGGTATTGTAGCAACTGCAACCGACCTTGTATCACAGTGTGCGAACTTGCACACAACTGTGCACTGTTGCACAGCCCGCTCGGCCAAATCCGTGGGCGCTTTCTTTGGACACTCGCCGAGCCACGACCTAAGTCGTTGCCGATCATGGGCTTAGGTGCATTGGCGCTGCGGGCCAGCAAGAGGCGGCAGCTGGCATCGCGTTTGCAGCCCTTTATCCTGTGGTTCTGGGAGGGCCGTCCTCAATGGAAATCGGCCGGTAGTGGCGCCTGTTGCCGTAACGGCCGGTCGGACTTGGCGGCGTCTGCTTGTGGAATGTGGCTGCGTGCATCACGCCGCGGAATGCGGAACGCCGACCAGTCTCGCATGGGAAGCCTGCAGCGGTGAGGACGGCCCTCCGGGACGGGAACTCGGGAGCGATTGGATTCGTCCAAATCCCGGTGATTGGAGCGTCGCATCCTGTCAACGGGGAACCACGAACCGCTGTAGGGCGCGAGGCTCGGGGGCAACGGATCGAAAGCAATGGGCAAGAAAGAAGCCCGGCTTTTTGCGAAAAAGCCGGGCTTCTTTTTTTGTCTCCGAGACCAGAATCTGCGCCTGGGAGAGACGCAGCTACGCGGCAGGCTATTGCTTCGCCTGACGGGCCAGGGCGTTGGCTCGGGCGGCCACCTTCTTGTCGGCCGTCAGCTTCGCCACCTGCTTCATCGCTGCGGACACTTCAGCCCGGTGGCTGGTGACGATCTTCTCGGCGATGGCCACCGCGGCCAGGCAAGCTTCCTCTTTTAGATCCGCCGTGTCCAGGTGCGACACGACCAGGGCCAGCGAATCGGCCGTCGCGACGTTGCCCAGGGCGCTCAGGACCAGCCGCTTTTCCTGCGTACGTTCGGCTTGAGCCATCGCATCCTTGAGCGATTCGACCTTCTTCGCGTCGGGTGCGTCCTGCATGGGCACCAGCCGCACGAAACCGCGCAGGGCAAGGACTTGGAAGGTCTTGCTCGGCGGCGATTTGAGCAGTTCGGCCACCGAGGGCAGGGCGTCGGCCGTGGGCCATTCGCACAGCACGCGGAAGGCCGTGTCCTTGACCTGTGCGTCGCTGTCGGACGCGGCGGCCTGCACGGCTTGCAGCGACTTGGGACCGCTGGCCGTGCGCAGCGTTCGCAGCAGCGCCAGCTTCGCCTCGCCCTGGGCGCCGCCCAATGCCTCGCAGATTGCATCGACGATCGCCGGGGGCGTGGACATCGTGGTCAGCGTGAGATCCTCCGACTCGCGGACCGTCTTGCTGACCGCTACGCCGTTGACCGTGTAATCGACGCGCAGCGACTTGGCGATGCCGTTGGCGGGGTCGCCGAAGTTGCCGTTGGACGCCTCGACCGACATCGCGCCGGCCTTGACTAGTTCGGCCACCTTCTTGGTTACGTCTGCGGACGCGCCGGCGGGCAAGTCGCCGTACACCGCCTTGACGATCACGATGTTGCCGCTGGCCGGTTCGCTCTGGCGGACGCAGAGGGCGCTGAGCGCCGCCTCGGCCGCCTGCGACTCGGCGGCGGACTTGGCCCTGGCCAGGATCTTCAGCAGCGCGGGCAACTCGGCCGCACCGGCTTGCTCGCGCAGGGCCTTGAGGGCCGCCAGGCGAACCGTCTCGTCGGCGTCATCCGCGGCCTTGACCAGGCTGGCGGCCGACCCGGCCACGTTCCGCAGTCCGATCATCTCCACGGCCAGCGCCCGGACCTTGGCGTCCTGGTTGGCCAGCATGGCCACGATGGTGGCGTCGGCGTCTTTGGCGGGGAAGTTGCCCAGGCAGTCTCGCGCGACGGTGGCCAAGTTGCCCTCGCCCGTCAGCGCCAGTTCGGCCAGCAACGTCAGGGCAGGCGCGTAGCCCAGGTGCGTGACGTTGCGGATCGCCGACAGACGCACCGCCGGATCGCCCTTGGTGGCGAGTTCCAGCAGGGCCGGACCCGCCGTCACGTCGCCGCGATGGCCCAACGTGTTGACGATCAGAACCTGCTTGTCGACCGACAGCTTGGGCAACTCGCCGGCCAGCGCGGCAGTGACCTCCGCGCCGGGCATCTCGATCGCCGTGCGAGCGGCGGCGGCCGTCAAGACGTAGTCCGCGCTGCGGATCGCTTCGATCAGCAACGGAATGCCTTCCTTCCGGCGGGCCAGAACCGCACCGCGCAGCGCCCCGGCGCGGACCTGCTGCGGCGCCGGCGACAGGCTCCGCAGCCGGTCGTAGATCGCCAGCGACTGGGCAGCCTGCCCTTCCTCGGCCATCGCCTCGGCACAGCGGAACAGGCCCTCACAGAAGTCGACCAGCTTGGCGCCCGCCGCGCCGGCCAGGGCCGCTTCGATCGCCTTGGCGGCTTCCGGCGTGCCGATCTGGCCCAGGGCACGGGCGGCGGCTTGAGCAGTGACGGCGTCGGGGTCGGCCAACAGCTTGGCGATCGCATCGACGGCCTGCGCGTCGCGCCGCAGGCCGAGGCTGCCGATCACGCCCAACAGCGGGCGGCCCGTGAGCTTGCCCATCGCGTCGCGAAGGGCAACGTCCACGGACGGATCGGGGATCGTCTCCAGGGCGTAGCGGGCCATGTGCGACATTTTTTCGTCGCCCAGCATGGCGGCCAGCGTGGGCACGGCTTTCTTGGTGGCGACATGGGCCAGGACGCGGCAGGCTTCGTGTTTCTCGAACTGCCCCGCGTCCGACTTGAGCACGGCGATAAGTTCCGCCTCCTGATCGGCGGCGACGGCAGGGGCGGCCGCCAGCAGAGCAGCGGCCAGAGTGAGCGTTAGTGTGCGTTTCCACATAATGGGTTATTCTCCTTGGTGAAGTTTTCGATTTCGGATTTTAGATTTGAGATCTTGGATTTGAGATGCGCGATGCGGGACAAGACAATTCAGGATCGTGCTGTCGCTGCGAATCGGCATGTGCAAGTGTCTTCGGCACGTCATAACTGTTTCGCCAGCAACCTATCCCGGAGCCCGCAACTCGCAACTCGTATCCCGCAACTCGTATCCCGTGACCCGCGACTCGCAACGCTCAATACACGTACGGCTCCCGCATCGCTCGCGAACGGAACCGGTTGGCCTCGTCGTCGTTGATGAATTCCTCTTTGACCGGGTCGTATTGCAGGTCGCGTTTGAGCCACATGCAGACGTTGGCCGCGTGGACCGTGGTCATGCTGTGGTGCATGACGCGCGGGTTGGCCACCGGCTCCTGGCGGCTCTTGACGCAGTCCAGGAAGTTCCGCATGTGGTCCAGCGACCGGCCCGTGCGGGCCACGTACTCGCCCACGACCTTCTTGAACTGGGTCAGCAGTTCCGGCGACGACACGTCGGGCTTGGAGTAGCCGTCGGCCGCCGCGACCCAGCCGCCGGGGCCGTCAAACCGCTCGCCGCACGAGCCGTGCCAGTACTTGTCGCCGCGGGACAGAATCATCTTCACGCCGCTGGCAAAGGTGGTGACCATCCCGTCGCCCGAATCGTTTTCCACGTACTGGTACTTGACCGGCGAGGTCTCGCCGCAGTCCAGTCCCGCCTGGGCCTGGGCAAACGTGTGCGCGCCCCATTCGCCGATGCAGCTGGTGTGGAAGTCGTAATGGCCGCGCCAGCCGCCGGAGACGTAGCCGGGGTTAAAGGGCCGCCACGGGCAGGGACCCAGCCAGGCGTCCCAATCCACCTCGTCCTTCGGCGGCTCCGGAACTTCCGGCAGCCAGTCGTGGCGCATCTGGGCTGCGTCCCAAGGAGCGATGTGGGCGTAGGCCGTGTGGATCTGGCCCAGTCGCCCGGTGCGGGCCATCTCGATGCAGAACACGTGGTTCGGCTCGCTCAGCCGCTGCGTCCCGGTCTGGTACACGCGGGCATAGCGGCGAGCCGTCTCGACCACGCCCCGGCCCTCGGCGATCGTCATCGCGGACGGCTTCTCGCTGTACACGTCCTTGCCGAATCGCATTGCCAGGATGGCCGCCATCGCGTGCCAGCGGTCGCCCGTGGCGATCAGCACCGCGTCGATGTCTGTCCGCTCGGCCAGGAACTCGTGGATCTCCGGGTACGTCTTGCAGTCCTGGTTGCCGTACTGCGTGTCCACGTAGTTCTTGACGATCTCGCGCTGCTTCTTCTGCAGGTCGCAGTTGGCCACGAACTGCACGTCGGGATTGCCCATCATCCACCGCAAGTCGCCCATGCCGCGGCCGCGCAGGCCGATGCCTCCGCAGATGATCTTCTCGCTGGGCGGCACGGCCCCGTTTTTGCCCAGCACGGATGCCGGCACGATCATCGGCACGGCCAGGACCGCCCCGGCCTGGGCCGCCGACTTCAGAAACTTGCGTCGCGTCACTCTCGTCTTCTGCATGTTCATTTCCTCCTCGGCTGTTGCACTCACACTTGGCACGGCTCGCGCTGGCTCGCGCGATCGAAACATTGCCGCCGGGTGTTTACAAATGTGAATTGTGCCCCCGCGCCGCCCCGGATGCAACCGGGCGTGGGCTGACCCATTCCGCGCACTTACGACATCGAGATCGCGCCATGGCCCTACTCACGCTGACCGCTTCCGAATGTGCGAGGCCCAATCACTGGCATTGGTCGCTGCACGAGGTCGACGCCGACGGCCACCGCAACCAGTTGCTGGCGGAACACGACGTCCGGCTGAACCCGGCGGACTGGCAACATGCCGCCTGGCTGGACCTGCACCATTACGTCCGCCTGAACGCGGCCCCCGACCGGCGGCGCGAAGAGGAACAGCGGATCACGGCCGAGGTCGGGGCGTGGGTCGGCGCCAAGGTCTTCGGGCCGATTGGGACCAAACTGGTCGAACTGGCCGGCGACGAAGCCGTGACGGTCTACGTGACGGTCGAACCCGGCGCGGACAAGCCGGCTGGCGAGTCGCCCTGGCCCGCCAACCGGCCGACGGCGATGCCGAATCGCAGTTCGAACAATTCATTCAGGCAATCGTCTCCCCGTTAGCCGCCGCAGTCGCGGCCGGCCAGGACCTCCAACCGCTGCTGGCCGACCTGCGAGACAGACTCCGCGAAGCCGCCCAAGACATCGACGAATCCCAACTCGACGCCCTCCTATTCGCCGTCCGCTCGGCCGCCCTCCAAGCCGCCACGTAGGCCGCGAGCGCCGACCGGAAAGCCGGTCGGACGCATCTCTTCCGGGCGGGCCCGCCAAGGCGGATACCACTCCCGCGGCCGGAGTGTCGCTGGACAGGTAACCTGCTTGGATCGTCCGGCCCTTGGGATACAATAGGGACGGGTCCTGAAAACGGAGACAAACACATGCCCCTTCACGACTGGACGCGCATCCCGGCCGGGCTGTTTCACCATTTCCACCAGGATTGGTCCATCGAAATCGCGCGCGAGTTGAACCGGGGGCGACTTCCCCAAGGTTTGTCGGCGCTGGTCGAGCAGCGATCGGGACCGCGCGAGGCGGACGTTCTGACCATCCAGAGCACCCGCAAAACGCGACGATCGGGCTCGGATCGCGGCGGCGGCGCGGCCGTGGCGGAATTGCCCGCCGCCCGGATTGTCCGCCGGAGCAGTAAGGAGATTTACGCCGGCCGGGCAAATCGAATCGTCGTCCGTCACCACCTGGGCCGCATCGTGGCGGTCATCGAAATCATCTCGCCGGGGAACAAGGACAGCCGCGCGGCGCTCCGGGATTTCGTCGAGAAGACGATCGACCTGCTCCGCGCCGGGATTCACGTCCTGATCGTCGATCTGTTCCCTCCCACGCCGCGCGACCCGTGCGGCATCCACAAGGCGGTTTGGGACGAGATCGAGGAGGAAGATTTTGCCTTTCCGGAAGGCAAGGACCGGGTCCTCGTCTCGTATGAAACGGGCGCTCAGCGCGTCGCTTACATCGAGCCGGTCGCGGTCGGAGACGAGTTGCCCGACATGCCGTTGTTTCTGACGAACTCGCTGCACGTCAAGACGCCGCTGGAGTCCACGTACCGGGCGACGTGGGAGGCGACTCCGCAAGAGATGCGGACCGCCGTCGAACTCGGCGTGATGCCCGAGCCCGACGCTGATGAGTGAACGTCACAGCATCCGCATTCAACAGGAAACCCTTTGACCGTGGCGAGAGGATTCCCTAGACAACAATGCGTGGAAGGAGGAGTACTGATGACTGTGACTGTCGAGATCCCGTTCGACATGCAGCCGCTGGTCGCGGCAGCCGTGGCGAACGGCCGCTTCGCCAACGAACAGGAGCTGGTGCCTGACATCCTCCGCGTTGCCGTGCCGGTCCTGGGAGACTATGAACGACTGCGGAGGGACGTCGAGGAGTCCGTCGCGATGGCCGACCGGGGCGAAATGCGCGAAGCTGATTTCGCTGCAGTACGCCGGCAACTGTGCGGTGAATACGACGAATCCGGCAGGCGCAAGTGATGGCATGCGTGTATTGGACGGACAGAGCGGAAGAGAGCGTGCTGGAGATTGGACGGTAGGTCATCGAGCAAACGCAGAGTCGGCAGCGAGGGCGTGACGTTATCAGCCGGATCGAAAAAAGTGCGCCCATTATGCCAAGTCTCCCCTGCCGGGAACTGCACGGGAAGGCATCGGACCAGGGCTGCGATGCTTCCGCGTGGACAAACACGTCGTCATCTACCGTCCGCACGAAGACGGGATCGTCGTCATCCTGGTAACGCACGGACACCGCGACTTGCGAACGGTTCTGGAACAAATCTTCGGCGCGGGCGGCCTTGACGATTCGCCGGAAACCGAGAACGGCGGCGCGTCCAGCGGCGCGTAAACAGCTCGTAGGTCGAAGCTGCGGCGCGGCTGATGCATCCGAATATCGTGGCCGCGTTCGGCGCCGACGAAGCGGGTGGCACGCACTTCTCCGTGATGGAGTACGTAAACGAGAGCGATCTGATCCCTCACCGCTTTTGGACGCCGCGGACGATGCCCCCTACGCGTTCGCCCGATGGTTCAGAACCTGAATCCCAGCCGCCCTCCAGCCGCTCGGCTCCAGCGAAAAGCGGTGACAAGGCCCCGCACTCCAAATGGGCCGCCATGAGACATACTCGGTTGCAGTCCTCGCACCGTGCCTGCTTGCCGGAATCGGCCGCCGGCGTAAACTGGTCTGGTTCTCGGAAGGACAAGCCGGTTGTGAACGCGGCCGAACGCGGCTGCAGGAGTTGCTCGTGAACCTCACCGACATGATTCAACAGATGTGCCGTGGCGTATTGAGCCAGGCGGACATCAAGGCGATCTGCAAGGCCCGCTCGCTGCCGGCGGCCGCGGCGGATTCGCACACGCTGCTCGAAACCCTGTTCGCCGCGGATTCCGGCCTGGCCGCGGCTCTGCAAACGCTCCAGCGGAATGAAGTCGCGGCCTTGCACCTGCTGCTGGCCATCGGCAAGCCCGTCGACGTGAGCTTCTTTCGCCGCGTCTATCCCCAGCAGGAGGGCTCGACCTGGGGCTCCTTCGCCCAGCGGTACCAGAAAGTGCTGGCGAAAGTGAAAGAGCGGCTGGTGCGGAGCGGATTGCTGGTGATGACGCTGGGCCACAGCTGGAGCAAGAAGTCACAGATAGAGCGGTGGGAATTCGCGGTCCCGCCTTCGTTCTCCCCCCACCTGCCGCCGCTGGTCGAGTCCGCGGGGCATTTTGCGGGCGACGGGGACTGGCGCCGCGAGGTGGCCCGGCACAAGCTGCAGACGGTCGCCGGCCACTCGCCCGACATCGATGCCAAGGAAGACCGAGTCGAAATCGCCGACGGCGAATTGCGTTGGGGCGGCAAGCCATTTCGCGCCGAACTGCTGGTCCGCTGGCAACAGGAACGCTGGCTGCAAGACACCGTCAAGGAGAAGGCCAAGGCCAAACACCCAATCCCGAAGGACTCGTATGCCCTGCCGGTTCCCGAGGCGATGGTCCGGATTCTCGGCAGTCTGGCCCCGGGGTCCTGGGTCGATGCCGAGGGCCTGGCCGCCGCCCTGGAGATGTTCTGCGGTGCCAAGATCGACGGCCACACGGTGTTGGACAGCGGGTACCGCTGGGGATGCCTGGCCCGGCACGAGGCCCACGGAAAGACCTGGTACCGGGCTGCGCCGCAACCATCAGCGGCGGACGTGGCTCCGAACGCTTATCTGGATCTGACGCCGGACGGTCAAGTGGCCGTGGACCTGGACACCATCCCGTTCGAATCGCTCGAACAGCTGGTAACGGTTTCCAACCAGCGCGCGTCGCCCGGGCGGCATTCCGTGTTGCTCGTGGCGCCCAACCTGGTCAAACTCGGCCGGGCGGCCGACGAAGTGCTGATGTCGCCTTGGCTGGAGTGGCTGCAGCGGAATTCGCCGGCATTCCAGCAGGCGATCGAAACTCGCGCGCAGCGCCGCGGCAAGACGTTGGTCCACGAGAACCTGTGCGTCGCCCGCGTCGGCGATCTGGGCCTGAAGGTCGCCATCCAGAAAGCGCTGGGCGAGCGGATCGTGCCGTTGGGCGACGAATACATCGCCTTTGCCAGTGGATCGCTGGCGGACGTACGAAGGGTTGTGAGCAAGTCGGGACATGTCGTCAAGGAGGCCGCGCCCCATGGAGATTGACCGGATTGACGTGAGCAAACTCGATGTCCCGGTGCGGACTGCAGATCTGCGGCGGGATTTGCACGTGTTCGTCGACTACGTGCGCGACCGCGACGTGAAACGCGGGCATCGGGACAACCTGTTGAACAAGGCGGACGCCAAACGGCTGGCCAAGCTGCTGTCGTACAAGCCCCCTCCGGAGGAACAGAAGGCGGATGAATACTCGGCCTGGATGGGCTTCGTCGATAACACCGCGCTGTGGCTGGGGTTCGTCCAGTACGACACGGAGGGCGATTACGCGGGGTACACCAGTTACTCGAAGTCGTACCCGGAGAATTACATCGAGTTCTCGGCGGAGAACTACCAGCGTTTCCTGACGATGAAGGCGGGCAAGCAAGAGGCGACGCTGCTCGGCGTGCTGCTGACCCAACAGCAAGGCTGCGAAAGCGAGTTCTATTCACTCAGCCCGCTGGGACGGCTGGACCGGTTCGACCGGCAAGGCTGTGCGAGCGGTGTCATGCCCCTGCTCGATTTCGCCGCCATCCGCCGGTTCGTGCTGGAGTTGCTGGCCAAATGCCCGACGGGCCAATGGCTGAGCACCGCTTCGCTGGTCCGCTACTTGAAGCAGAACCATCGTTACTTTCTGATTCCCCAGAAACTGCTCAAGGACAAATGGGGCAACCGCCCCGCCCGCTACGGCAATTTTAGCGAGAGCGAGAGCAAGAGCGAATGGGGAAAGACAATTCCGATCGCCGCGTCGGACGAGGATGCTTTCGAGCGTGTCGAGGGCCGGTACGTCGAACGGTTCCTGGAAGGGATCCCCTTGTCGCTGGGCTATGTCGATGTGGCCTACTCGCAGAAAACCTTGCAGACGCTCCATCCATCGCGAGGTTGTCTCAAGGCGTTCCGCGTCAGCGACCGGTTGCGCCGGGCGCTGGAAGGCGCCATCCAGGAGCCGCGGGTCACCGTCACGCCGAGCTTCGAGCTGTACGTCCAGGGAGAGACGTACCCGGCCGGCGTGCTGGCGGAACTGCGGCCGCTGTGCGAGCTGGTGGCGGAAGGCACCTCGATTGTCCTGAAACTGAACAAACAGCAGGTCGCCGCCGCCCGCGCCGCCGATCCCAAGCTGGATGTGGTGGCCCTGTTGCGGCAGCGGGCCGGCGGCGAATTACCGGCCAACGTCGTCCGCGAACTGTCCGAATGGGCGCAGCACGGCGAGAAGTTCGTGCTGTACGCGGATTGCTGTGTGCTGGAAGCGGACGCCGGCGTGACGGCGGCTGATCCCTTCACGATCGAACGGCTTGCTCCGGGAATCCGGCTGGTGCATTCGCCCGGCAAGCTGTTCGACCAGTTGGAACGGCAGGAGCTGATGCCGTTGCACGTCAAGCACGGCGAGCAGGCGCTGACGCCGTTGCCCAGGAGCGCGCGGACGCGGTTCCCGAAGAAATCCGCCCGGCAGAACGAGCCTCGGCCGGCGAAGAGGGCCGTGACGCTGATGCGCGTGACGCGCATCCAGCTGGTGTGTCCGGACCGTGAGTTCCTGGACCGCTTGTGCCGGGTTCTGGCGGACGCCAAGTGTCCCGCGGAAGCGGACCGCCGCAATCTGACGCTGGCCTACACAAAACAACACGAGCCGGCCGTGACCGGCGCCCTCAAAACGCTGGGCAAGGAGTACCAGATCAAGATCGAGGACGCCGGGGTGGCTGATCGGATTCCCCATCCGACAAACGCTTTGGGTGATGTCGGCCGCTGACGCGTTGGTGCTGGCCGGGGCAAACTACTGGCCTCGCCGGTATTCGATTACCTCTTCGGTCCGCGAGTTGATGGAAATAGAAAGATCTCCGCCGACCGTCACAATACCGGGCTCCGGAATGGGTGCGAAGTGGACGGCGCAGACTCCTTTGGAGACGACGGATGCCGGTCAACAAATGCGAGTCATGTTGCGGTTCCTGCACAATACTCATGGTGAACCCCCCGCATCAAGTCCCAGTAGTTCGACGGTGGAGCCCACTTCTGTGACGACGCCATCGGCGCCAATGTGAAAAATCGTTTCGGCTCCGATGACGAACTGATGTGATCCCATCGTTTCCGGATAATCCTCCGACAACCGTATGTCCTCAGTAAGCAGGAGAGTGACTTCGCATGTGGTTCCACACAACCTCAAACCGACGGCTTCATTCAATGACCTGCGCCTGGACCGGCCGCAACAGAGGCGGGGTTTCTGCGGTGGCGGCGTCCAGACCGGTGGCAAAGCGGAGTTCGTTCATCGTCTGCTCGGTCTGGATCATGCTCGTGGCGACCAGGTCGACCTGGCTGCTGATGAAGTCGGGCTCCTGGCGGTTGACGGCCATCTCGCTGAGGGAATGGATGCGGTTCTCCAGCTGGTCCAGCTGCAGTTCCACCAGTTGCAGGTTGTGCATGGCCTTTTCGTAGTTGGCCAGCCGCTCCTGAGACGTGGCCAGATTGTCCTCCAGGGCCTTGCGAATCCGCTGCTGCTGTAGATCTTGAGGATCGGGCGGCAACGGCTTCAGCCGCGTCTGGATCCGCTTGATATCTTGCTGGATCGCTTCGCGGTCCGTCTTCTGAAGGAACCGGCTGAGGGCAAAATGCGTGTACAGCAGCCGCAGGAAGATCCACAACAGGCGGTCCAGTCCAGCCAGTTGCGATTGCTCGAACGTCTCGTCGACGACCCGATCGCCGGGTTGTTTCAGGTCGGTGGCAATCTGGCGCAGCTCTAGACAGCGCTGTCGCAGGTCCTGAAACCGCTGCATCATATCGCGCGGCAGGCTCTGCAGGATGCGCTGCAGCGTCTGGGTGGTCGCCTCGGACGTTTCGGCGCGCCGCGCCGCTGCGTGTTGAGCTTCGACGGCCTTCTGGAATCGGGGATGAGTGCCCAACAGCCCCAGGTACGCCAACTCGGCGGCCATGATCACCGGCAGGGCCACGTCGGCGTGGCCGCTGAGCAGCGCAAAGCCGCTGGAACCTAGGAACGCTAACAGGTTCCAGCGGTTGAGAAAGGCTACTTTGAGATACTTCCAAAGTCCCACGGGAGTTACGCTGTGGTTCGCAGGCGGTTAAACGAGTTGGTTTGCGGCCGCGCAGGCAGACGGCACACGGAGTGTGCCTGCTACTATGTCGTGCCGCCGTCTCTAACGTTGCCCTGTTCCTCCAATTGGCTGATCAGGTCCCGGATGTAGCTGACCGTCTCCTGAAAACGCGGGTCGCGCTGCATCACGCGGGCCGGCCGATCGGCGGGCTCCAGCGCGAATTCGCGGAGGATCGTACCGGGCGCTCGGCCCATCACGTACACGCGGTCGCCCAGGAACACGGCCTCTTCGATCGAATGCGTCACAAAGAATACGGTAGCATGGACTTCGTGCCAGAGCGAGACCAACAGGTCCTGCATGTTCATCCGAGTCTGCGGGTCCAGGGCGCCAAAAGGTTCGTCCATCAGGATGATCCTCGGCCGCAGGATCAAGGTCCGCGCGATGGCGACTCGCTGCCGCATGCCGCCCGACAGTTCGTGCGGATACTTGTGGGCGTCGTTGGCGACGTCCAGTCCCACGTGCTCGATCCACTTGAGCCCCAATTCCTCGCGTTCCGCACGCCGCACGCCGCGGCATTCCAGGCCAAACGTGATGTTCTCCAGCACGGTCCGGTGATCGAAGCTGGTGTAATCCTGAAACACCATCCCGCGGTCGGCCCCCGGGCGCGTCACTCTCTGGCCGAGCACCAGGACTTCCCCCTCCGTCGCCGGGTGCTGCGGCGGCAGACCGGCGATCAGCCGCAGCATCGTGCTCTTGCCGCAGCCGCTGGGCCCGAGAACGCAAATGAACTCGCCTTTCTCCGGAAGATCCTCGACAAAGAAGTTCACGTCGCGGATGGCGGTGAACTCCTTCGGCCCGCCCACGTTGTAGGTTTTGGCCACGCCGCGAAACTCGACCACTCGCGGTAGCCCACGACTGGCCGGTTCCCCCGTACGGTCGATAATCCGCCCCATGCCGACCGGCTGGCCGGGTGGAGACGCGGTAGTGGTGGTTGAGGTGGACATGGGGGCAGTAATCGGTGATCGGTAATCGGTAATCGGTGTTCAGTGCTCAGAGATTAAACATCACGCGAGGCCCCGCAAGTTCGCTGATCAGTAGTCACCGGTCACCGATCACCGGTCACCGGTCACCGATCACTTCCTTCACCCTCCGCGGGATTGGCGTGGAAGAACAATCTCCAAAAATCCTCCCAGGCGCGCAGCACCTTGACCAGGGCATGGTGCAGCAGGCCGTCGCTTTCGTAGCAATAAGGGAACAACTGCCGCTGGACCCAGTACAGGAAGCGGTCGATCGCCAAGGCGACCAGCGGGATGATCATCAGCACCAGCAGGATGTGGGTCCGGAAGCCGAGCCTGTCCGACATCAGGATGATGTGGCCCAGACCACCCGCCTGGCCGCCGAGCGTGATCAATTCGGCCAGCATGATGTAGCCGAACGCCAGCCCGAACAGGAGCCGCGCCGAATTGAAAACGCTGGGCATGGCCAGCGGCACGAGCACTTTCATGATGATCTGCCGGCGATTGGCGCCCAGCGTAAAGGCCGTGTCCACGTAGCGGCTGCTGACCTCGCCGATCGCCGTCGCCGTGTCGCTGGCAACGAATGCCACACAGGCAATAAACAGGAACATCACTTTCTGCAACTCGCCGATCCCGAACAGCGAAAACGTCAGCGGGATTAACGCGGCAATGGGGATGTTGCGGCCGACGATCGTCAGCGGCGCGAAGAAGGCGCTGACGCGGCGGAAACACCCGCACAGCACGCCGACCGGCACGCCGATCGCCACCGCCAGCCCGAAGCCCAGCACGACGCGGCGCAGACTGGCCCACGTGTTGCGGGTCAGCGCGCGGTCGAACCACAAGCTGCGGAAATCGCCGAACGTCTCCGCCGGACTCGGCAGAATGTTCTTTCCGATGATCCGGCTTTCGACCGTCTCCCCGCGGGTCAGTCCCCACCAGATGACGAAACACGCGACGAGGCAGACGACACCCAGGGTCAC
>Ga0302236_1000971_pt1 | contig 22026 bp, 23 predicted proteins | sample AAG_UR_Gly_MG_FD_193509 | JGI IMG/M metagenome (GOLD analysis project Ga0302236, IMG submission 193509) | Enriched activated sludge microbial communities from anaerobic digester in WTTP, New Holstein, Wisconsin, United States - AAG_UR_Gly | ecosystem: Engineered > Bioreactor > Anaerobic >...
CCGATATCGGCCTCATATCCGCATCGGCCCTGGTGCAGACGCCCATATTGAAGACGAAGGACGGAAAGCCCTATTTCCCATCGCCGACGGGATACATCGAGAAGGAGGAGGCCGAAAACGCCGGCTACCTCATCGTCTCCGGCCGCTACGGCTACCTTTCGCTCCTGGTGCCCACCATGTATTATCTTATAACCGGCGACAGACTGGAAAGCGTGCCGGACTACTGGGACTACCAGGTAAAGGGGAAATACTACCTGAACAGCCGCAACTCCATCACGGTACTCTTCATGGGAAGCAAGGACTACTTCGTGTTCACCGAGGAAGGGGAACTGGAACCGAGCGATGATCCGCTGTTAAAAGGATTCCAGTTCAAGACCGATAAAATGGCGCACGGCCAGGGCCTCTATTACACCTGGCAGCCCAACGAGCGGATATCGAACCGCCTTGTCGCCTTCGCTTCGCTTACCAGGTCGTACACGTATCTCAACCTTCCATCGACCGAGGCGGCGGCGGTGTGGAAAGACATAAACATCACCTCGCTCCCGTACGTGTTCGGCGTTAAGGACCGCATGAAAATCCAGGTCGTGGAGAAGATACTGGAATTCCGCGGCGGTCCCGAATACACGGTGTACCATTTTGTCGCGCGCGGAAAAACCCTGCAGAACAACGCGCTGAACGACGGATGGGACCCGGCCGATCCCGACCAGTTTACCCCCATAGTTCTGGACGAAGACACCACAAATCAGACCGTCGGCGGATATATCGAGGCGAAACTCACCGTGGGAGGACTCACCTTCGTCCCCGGGTTCCGCTCCGAGTACCTGGACCGCTCCAAAGAGATCACCCGGGACCCGCGCGGCATGCTGAGCTACGAGTTCCCCACCGGCACCACGCTGTCGGTGGCCGCCGGCAAATACAGCTATTTCTTTCAGACCAACCCGAACCTGTTCGATTTCCTACCGCACATAGCGAAGATCGGCGAGGAACTCGAGTCGGAGAAGGCCCTGCACCGCGTGGCGGGCATCGAGCAGGCGATCGGCATGTGGACCATAAAACTGGAAGGCTTTTACAACAACTACTGGAACCTGGCCGAGTCCTACCCTCACACCACGAGTGAGGGCGAATTCCTCGAGGGGCTTACGAGCGGCAAGATGAAGGCATACGGCTTCGAGGTGCTGATTAAAAAGGACCTTCGCGAGGACCAGAACGGCATCTTCGGGTGGGCCAATTACACCTACACGCAGTCCAAGTATAAATCCGGCCTGCCGACCGAGGACGGGTACGACGGCGTTCCCACAAACCTGGCGGGTGACAAATGGGGCGACACATTCATCGACTCCGACTACGAGCAGGAGCACGCCTTCAAGCTGGTGCTGGGCTACCGGCACAACCGCCACCAGTTGAGCGGCAAGTTCCAGTATTATACATCCATGCCGTATTATCCAATTATTGGAGCGGATCGGGACCTGGGATATCCCGGCCCCGGCGAGCGCTGGCTGCCCCAATACGGCACGCCGAACAGCGCGCGCTTCGAGGCCGACCACCGGCTCGATCTGCGCTATACGTATAAGATCAACCACTCGTGGGGCTATATATCGTGGTACGTGGAGCTCATCAACGTATACAACCATCAGCCGAAGACCACACAGGAGTGGGACTACCGCTACGACTACAGCGACAGAAACCCGAAGATCGTAGAGACCGAGGGGCTGACCATCATCCCCAACTTCGGCGTGGAGGTGAAGTTCTGAAAGCGCGGATACGTATCCGCGCCATACGGCGAGTATCCGCGCCATACGGCGAGCATCCGCGCCCACAGCGAGCATCCGCGCCCACGGAGGCATCCGCACCATATGAAGATCAAGGAGTACGCAATGCATAACAGGAAACAGTATACGGCGGCCATCGCGCTCATCGGCGCACTGCTGTTCACCGCGTGCGCCAGCACGCCTGTGCCCAGGCTCGAATCGACCGTACCGATCGGCGAAACGACGAAGTACGAAAACCTGGGATGGTCCAGCGGGAGCTCGTCCACCTGGTCATTCCTGGGACTGTGGATGCGCGGCCGTCCCGACGTCGACAAAGCCTTCGCCGAGGCGATCGGCAGGAAGAAGGGCGACGCCATGATCGAGGTGACCTGCCGCGAACGGACGCTCTGGTTTGTACTCTTCAGCGTCACCACGGTACGGGTCCAGGGCGAGGTCGTTAAATTCATCCCGGTGGAGAAACCCAATGTACGAAAAAAATAAAAGTGCGCGCCCCGCATCGCGGCATCGCCTGATAGCGGCAACGATGCTCATGCTCGTCACGTTTATGGCCGGCTGCGTGAGCGTAAAAACCAACCTTACGGGCGTTGCGACGAACGCCCGGACGATGGACAGCATGGACTACGAGGTGCTGGGCGAGGCCGAGGGCATGCACAGCGCCTTTCGTCTCTTCTGGATCTTCCCGGTGACACCCCGCGCCGACCGCGAAAAGGCCATTGAGGAAGCCGTCGCCTCGAAGGGCGGCGACAACCTCATCTTCGTGCGGACCTGGCGCGAGCGCCAGCACTGGGTGCTGGGGACGGTCGACATCATCCACGTCCGCGGCAGCGTGATCCGCTACAAATGACCCGCCCCTTTTTCATTTGACAAAAGCCCGCCCCGGCCGGATATATCGGCCGTCGGCGGGCGGCGCCGCATCATCCCCGAAAAACGGCCCGCCGCGTACTTCGCGCAAGGGAGGATTCCGATGCCTGGAATGTGGGAACTCATCATCATCGTGCTCATCCTGGTCGTTCTCTTCGGGGGAACGAAGGCCATGGGCACCATCAAAAACCTCGGCAGGGAGGTCTACGACATCAAGAAGAAGCTCGACGACATCAACGACATCAAGAAAGGAAAATTCTAGGATACTGAAATGGACATATACCGGATACGCGGCGGCAGAAAACTCAAGGGCGAAGTGCCCGTTTCGGGCGCCAAGAACGCGGCGCTCCCGATCATCGTCGCGAGCCTTCTGGCCGAGGGGGAGACGGTGCTTAAAAACGTGCCCAACCTCATGGACATCAAGACCATTATCAAGGTCATCGAATACCTGGGCGCGAAGTGCGAATTCGACACCGCGCGGAACACGCTGAAAATAAACGTCAACTCCCTCTGCAACGCCGAGGTGCCCTACGACCTCGTAAAAACCATGAGGGCCTCGGTGTACGTGATGGGGCCGCTCCTGGCGCGCTGCGGCGAGGCCGACGTCTCGCTTCCCGGCGGATGCGCCATCGGCGAGCGCCCGGTGGACATCCACCTCTCCGGCTTCGAGGCCATGGGCGCGAAGATCGACATCGAACACGGCTACATAAAGGCCCGCGCCGGGCGGCTCGCCGGGGCCCAGTTCCCCATGCGGCAGGTATCGGTCGGAGCGACGGCCAACCTCATGATGGGCGCGGTGCTCGCGAAGGGCACCACCGTGCTGGAAAACTGCGCGATGGAACCCGACATCGTCGACCTGGGAAATTTCCTGATAAGGATGGGCGCGAAGATCAAGGGGCTCGGCACCGAGCGCATCCAGATTGAAGGCGTTAAAAAGCTCGCGCCGACGAGCTACACCGTCATGCCCGACCGTATCGAGGCGGGCACCTATCTTCTTGCCGGGGCCATCACAAGGGGCGACATCACCATTACCAGGGCCGTACCCGGCGATATCGAGGCGCTCACGGCGACGCTTTCCGACATCGGCTTCGAAATAGGCAAGGGCAAGGACTGGGTGAGCATCCGTCCCGGGACTAAGCTCAGGGGCACGCTGGTCCGCACGCTTCCTCATCCCGGTTTTCCCACCGACCTGCAGGCCCCCGTAATGTCGCTCATGACCACGCTGCCCGGCATAAGCGTCATCATAGAGACCATCTTCGAAAATCGTTTCACCCATGTCGGCGAGCTCAGGCGCATGGGCGCCGACGTTACGCTGGAGGGGAACGTGGCCATAGTAAGGGGCGTAAAGCGCCTCACCTCGGCCACGGTGATGATGTCGGACCTGCGCGCCGGCGCCGCCCTGGTGCTGGCCGCGCTCGCGGCCAAAAACGGCACCGAGATAAGGCGCATCTACCATTCGGACCGGGGTTACGAAAAATTATCGGAAAAGTTATCCGCGCTGGGTGCCGATATTATCAGGGAGGAAGGAGGAAAGCCCTGATATGCTCCGAGGAATCTACACCGGCGCCGCGGGAATGATCGCCCAGCAGGCGCGCATGGACGTCGTCGCGAACAACCTGGCCAACGTGGACCAGACCGGTTTCAAGAAGGACCTCACGCTTTTCAAGGCCTTTCCGGACATGCTCATCAGGCGCATCAACGACGACGGGCTGGGAATAACACCCGCGGGCTCCTACGACACCATGCCCTTCGTGGGAAAGCTCGGAACCGGCGTCGAGGTGAACGAGGTTTACACCCAGTTCGACCAGGGCTCCCTGCAGCGTACCGAAAACAACCTGGATCTGGCCCTTGAGGGGCGCGGATTTTTTACGGTCAACACGGAGCGCGGGGAGCGCTACACGCGCGACGGCGCGTTCACCGTCAACCAGGAGGGCATAATCGTCACCCACACCGGCTACCCGCTTATGGGCGAAAACGGCCCCATACGGGTCCAGGAGAACAACTTTATAATTAACGAGCGAGGCGAGGTGATCGTAAACGCCGGAATGTCGCTCGATCCTCGCGATGTGGTCAGTATGGCCGGCAACGACTGGTCGCAGCCGGTGGTAATCGACCGGCTAAAGCTCGCAGACTTCGAGAACATCCGCGAGCTTAAAAAGGAAGGGGCCGCGCTTTACCGCGAGACCGAATTCTCCGGCCCGGCGCTTCCTCCGGATGAGATCAAGGTGATACAGGGGTTTCTGGAAAAATCGAATGTTAGCGCCGTCCGCGAGATGGTGGATATGATAGAGGTGCAGCGAAGCTACGAGGCCAATCAGAAAACCATCCACACCCACGACCAGACGCTCGGCAAGCTGATCAACGAGGTGATTCGCTAAACTGAATCGTTATTTATCCGGAACGGAGTCGCCATAAGGCGGCCCTAAGCTTCTTCGCGCTCCCCGTCCGCTCCTTCGTCCGCCATGCTTTCGGAGGAATCGGCATCGCTCCCCTCCAGGGCCGCCTCCAAACCTTCGGCCGTTTCTTCAGTCTCCCCGGCCGAACCCCTGTTCATCCGGCGTTGACGTTTCTCTTCCTGCTTTTTCTGACGCGCGACTTCCTTTTTCCTTTTTTCGCTCTTATATCCTCTGCTTTTTTTGGCCATGCAGGCCTCCTTGTTTTAATTCTTGCGCCTTAAGGGCCGTGTAAACCGGAGGCTGAAAAAAACCCTGATTTTCGGGAAAACCAGGGTTTTGTCGCCTCACTGCCGCGGTCGATTATATCACGCGTACCGAGACGGCCCTTAAGCCCTTTTCGCCTTTTTCGATTTCGAACTGCACCTTTTCGCCCTCAGCAAGGGACTTAAAGCCGTCACCGATGATGGCTGAATGATGTACGAACACGTCGCCGCCGGAGTTATTCGTAATGAATCCGAAACCCTTCTGATCGTTGAACCATTTTACCACGCCTTCTGCCATACCGACAAACTCCTGTTTTAATAATCTGCGGAACAAGTGTCCGCAGTATCGACCCCTAAAAAATCCTTTTTGCTAACCTGAAACGTATCGTAGGAAAGAAGAAGAGGAGCATTTCAAGCGGGCCATTAGCTTCAATCTTTTCCCATTATCCGCGAACATTAAAAAATTGTCAATGTTTAATTTTGCTCCGGGCCCCCATGGCGTTTTACCGCATTGCCGTTCCACCGCCGCCGGCGCCGTCAAGCGCACGGCCCTAGGGCGAAACCGGACGGCAGCGTTTCGCAGCGCTGTCCCAGAATGGCGAGATCTCCAGAAGCCGCTCGATCACCCCGGGCAGAACCGAAATGGTGTAATCTATCTCCTTGCCGGTGGTAAAGCGGCTGAGTGAAAAGCGGATGGAGCCGTGCGCTGCGGTAAAGGGCACCCCCATGGCACGCAGCACGTGCGAAGGCTCAAGCGAGCCCGACGAGCAGGCCGAGCCCGACGAGGCCGCGATTCCCATTTCGTTGAGATACAGTAAGATCGCCTCCCCCTCTATATATTCGAAACCGACATTGCTCGTGTTTGGCACCCGCGCCTCTTTCGAGCCGTTCAGCCGCACGTTCGAAAAACCGGACAAAATGGCGTTCTCCAGCCTGTCGCGGAGCTCGCGCACGCCCTCCTCGTCCGGCAGGTGCCGGAGGGCGAGCTCGGCGGCCTTCCCCATGGAGACTATGCCGGGCACGTTCTCCGTGCCGGGACGCCGGCCCCGCTCCTGATGGCCGCCGTACATAAGAGGCCGTATACGGGTCCCTCGCCTTACGTACAGAGCGCCAATCCCCTTTGGCGCGTGGAACTTGTGTCCGGAGATGGAGTAAAGGTCGCACTGGATCCTGTTTACATCGACCGGGATCTTGCCGATGGCCTGCACCCCGTCGACATGAAAGGGTACGCCGCGCTCGCGGCACAGCGCGCCGATCTCCTCCACCGGAAAGATGACGCCGGTTTCGTTGTTCGCGTGCATAATGGAGACGATCGCGGTATCATCGTCGATTGACTTCCTTAGAAATTCCATGTCCAGATTGCCGTCGCGGTCCACGGGAACAAGGCTTGTCCTGTAACCTTCGCGCTCCAGCTTGCGACACAGGTTAAGCACCGCCGGGTGTTCGACCCTGGAGGTAATGATGTGGCGCCTGTCCCGGAAGTAGGCAAGCGTCCCCATGATCGCGAAATTATCCGACTCCGTGCCGCACCCGGTGAAAACGATCTCGTAGTCGTTCTCCGCGCCGAGAAGCTTAGCCACACTTATGCGGGCCCGTTCCACGTCCTTCGCCACATCGCCCCCGAAGTCGTGCATGCTCGAAGGGTTGCCGTATCGCCCCCCGAGGAAGGGCATCATGGCCTCGAGCGCCTCCGGGTCGACCATGGTTGTCGCGTTGTTGTCGAGATAAACGATATCCTTCATTGCCATGGCCTCCTACCGCACCTCGATCACTTCGATATCGTCCTCGACGAACTCGCGCAGCTTGTCCTGCACCAGATTTTTAAGGGTAACATCCGACACCGGGCAGTTGGAGCAGGCCCCCCTAAGGGCCACCATCACCCTCTTCCCCTCGATATCCATGAGCTCGATATCGCCCCTGTCCTTCTGCAAGATGGGCCTGACGATATCGTTTATGGTTTCCTCCACAAGCTGCATTCGCCGGATGTTCGAGAGTGGAGGCTTGGCGACCCTAAGTTCGACACCCGCGGCGGCAGGCTGGTTAGCAAGCTCCTCGGTCAGGATGTCCTCTATTTTATGAATACACGAGCCGCAGGCGCCTCCCGCCTTTGTGTAGTTGGTAACGTCCTCCACCGTCTTCAGCTTGTTCTCCCGTATCACCTTGCGGATAAGGGGATCGGTGACGCCGAAGCACTGGCAGATTACCTCGCCCTCGGTATCCTCGTGTTCGAGCGTCTCCTCGCCCCTCCAGTTGGCCAGCGCCTTCTCGAGGGCCTCCTTGCCCATCACGGAGCAGTGCATCTTCTGCTCCGGAAGCCCGCCGAGATAGTCGGCGATGTCGCGGTTGGTTATCTTTTCAGCCTCCTCGACCGCCTTTCCGATGATCATCTCGGTGAGCGCCGACGACGAGGCGATTGCGCTTCCGCAGCCGAATGTCTGAAACTTCGCGTCTTTGATGATGTTGTCCTCTATTTTAAGGTACAGCGTGAGGGCATCGCCGCAGACTATGCTCCCCACCTCGCCCACCGCGTCGGCGTTCTCGATAGTGCCCACATTCCTGGGGTTCGTGTAGAGGTCCTTGACTTTATCGGTATACTCCCACATGGAATTTCTCCTTTTCGGACAAGTCTGGATGCCCGCGTCATGCCATCCGGGGCGGAGCGAACGACGCCCCAGTACCCGCCGAATGGGCCGTCCGCCCCGCATGCGCGATACGTCCAATATATATCATTGATCACCGGGCGACAAAATTGTTTCCGGGCGGATCAATCCGCCCTTATGACCAGACCCGAAACCGGCGAAAGCCCCGCCGTAGAGACCGAGGAGGGGGGCTCCTTTCCCGTGTGCCCTTTTTTGATGTAGATATGCACATAGTACAGCCCGGAGCGCGCCGCCGGAAAGCTGAATGCGAACTTACCGCTCGCATCGTCGTATTCTATCCGCCAGTACGGCAGATTGGCCACACTCGTGTTCGTAAAATCCGGATAGGATCCCATCCCTCGAAGCTCCGAGGGCGTCATCGGCCCGGGAATGGGCTCGTAATATACGGTGGCGAAAAACACCCCATAGCCGGGAACGGCGACCCGGCCCGAGACCGACACCTTTTGCCCGGCCTTAACCGAGGCGGGAACGGCGTCGAATTCGAGGTAACGGTCCACGTAGAGCTCGTAATAACGGAAGCGGTTTTCTATCATGGAAAAACCAAGCCCCGCGTGAGTATGCAGCGGCAGAAGGATGTTCTTTCTGTGCCCGTCGTTGGGAGGGGTCTCGTTGTACATGGCCATGTGCATTTTTTTTATGAACGACAGCACCTGCGCATAGTCCTTTGTCATGGGTCCGCCCCCCTGGATCATCGAGGCGTTTTCCATTACGTGGTCCACGCCTCCGGCGAAGGCGTAGCGCTGATAGGGCTTCTCGCCGCGCAGGTTCCAGTGCCCGTAATAATCGCCCTGCGAGGCCTCGGACGCGGTCTTGCTCGCCACGCGGCAGGCAAGAATGTCCAGCTTGAGCGCGGACAAGCCGTGGCGGGACCTGTTTTCGTTGATGAGATCCAGCACCTCGAGCTTCAACCTGAGAGTGGTTTCATTGTCCTTGTATTCGGAGAGGCGCTTTTCTCTCTCGTTTTCGGAGACCGCCTGCCGAAGATCCGCGTCGGTATACGACAGGGCATTGGGCGCCCCCACCGTAAAAAGAGCCATGACCGCAAGAAGACACAGAAGGCCATGTCTAAAACGGGCATTCATATTCGGTTCCTCCTTTCAGGATGGAGTGCATGCTATACGCGCAAATAGGCTCGAGTCAAGATAAATAGCGGCGGGCCTAATAAAAGCACGACAGCGCGAAGAAGAGCTGCGCCGGCGCGTAAAGGGACCAGGTGAGCACCGTGCTGTGCGGAATCCTCTTTATAAAAGCGTTGATTGCCAGCACCACGTCCGAAATGACGAAAAGCGCCGCCCCGGCCGGCAGGAGCACCGGGCGGGTGCTTCCGGCTTCGCCCACATGGGAGATGGCGAAGAAGAGCATGGTCCCCAGAACGAACATGTACGCAAGCACGGCGAAATGATGGGCGCCCGTGGCGCGGTAGATCCCCCTATAGAGCAGGAGAAGCCCCGAGTATATCGCGAGCAGGGCCGCGACGTGCCAAAGGCCGAAGCTGTAGCCTATGGTGAAGGCGCCGAGATAAAGGCAATGGGCCGCCAGAAAGAACACCAGGCCGTGCTTGAAAAGGCTTATCTCCTCGATCATGAGGAGGGTATCCGCGATTAGTGAAAGCACGAGTCCCATCAGGATAAAGGTGGAGTAGCGCGTCATGCCCGTCGAGTGGATGGCCAGAAGGGCCATGATGATAACGCAGAAGGTTACAAGGGGGGTCAGGAGATACTTTGCGGGAAGCAGGCGCCTGAAAGAAAAGAATTCGCGAAGAAGCAGCACGACCACGAAGGCGCCCAGCAGCCGGGTGAAATATTCTATCGAAAAAATTGCTGGCATTAAAGTTTCAGCTCTTGCCCTTTTCTCCGGTGCCGGGACCGTCCTTCGAAGCGCCATCCTCCTTCGGCCCTCCGGACAGGAAGTCCGAGAGGTTCTTCAATGTCTCCGGTTTCAGGTTAGAGCTCATGGCGGCTATGTTCTCCTGCTGGATCTCGTCGTATATCTCCTTGCGGTGTACGCTGATCCGTTTGGGCGCGCTGATGCCCAGTTTTACCTGGTCGCCCTTTATATCGATGACCACGACCTCTATGTCGTCGCCTATGATGATGCTCTCGTTGAGCTTCCTCGCCAGTACCAGCATGGCTATGCCTTCCGAGCCGCTGACTTTTTCATTTCGTCCAATATGCCGTGGCGCACCCTGTGGCCGTCGGAGAGGCTGATGGCCTGCCTGCCCTTTCTGTTTTTAGGGTTGATGATGATGGGGCCCTGCAGATTGGCGGTCATCGCCGCCGGATCGGCCGGAATGGTCACGATGGCGAATACCAGCACGTCGTTGGGGGCTTCGGCGCCCACGTCCTCCAGATCGGACTGGGATACCACGAGCCTGTAGTCGGCCATAAAATCCCCGGGCCGGATTATGACGAAGGCGAGCTCGGAGTGCCCCAGCGCCTGCATCCATTTAAAGGGGGAGTCGTCTTTCGAGTCCAGGATGGCGAACTTCTTGATATAATCGAAACCGAGTATGCCGTCATCGAAATCGATGATCTGCTTTTCGTCCACCTCTGTTTCGCCGAATGGCTTTGTCGTGATTTTAACCCGCACTTCGCCGCTCCTTGAAAGATCAGAATACGCCGATGCCCCGAATACTGCAACAAAATAATGATATACCGATTGGCAAATGCTTTGTCATTGCGAGCCCCGGCCGTATCGGGGCGTGGCAATCTCATACAGCACCTGGTTTTTTGCCTGTAACTTGCTGACTTTTAAGATCGCCACGTCGGCCTGCGGCCTCCTCGCGATGACATTTTTGTTAGTAGAGCAACAACTCTATTATTCCTAAACCAGAGAATATATTACCGTATCGGCCCTCTGAATTCCCCGAAGGGGAACTTTCCAGCATATAGCAGAAGAACGATTCGCGGTTTGAAATAGCAATTTGTTTCCATGAAATTATTGCATCTTCAATCATGCCTTGGCCCCCCTCCGGGGGGTTGGGGGGCTCAAACATCCCGTATCCAGGCCATGGCAATCTCCGGACTAACGGCCGTCCGGCGTTATCGCAGAAAATCCATAAGCGTCGGCCGGATCGTCTTTGCCCCCACGGCCAGCGCGTACTGGTGCACCGACTCCAGCCATTTAAAATTCATGATGGTCTCCGGAATGTCTATACCCTCCGTCTTCGAGAGCATGGCCAGAACGTTCGACTTGTCGTATTCGGAGCGCTTGGCGAGCTCGTCCACGCGGTTCTGTTTTGCTCCCACCGAGGCCGTGTGGCGCAGGATGTTATCCAGAGCCATGTCGAGGAGACCCAGGTCGCGGCCTCCAACCAGCTCCTGGTCCCCGCGCACCAGGTCGTCACGGAGCTGTATCACCATCTCGAATATCGACATGCCGTTTATGGTTACCGTCGGGTCCAGGTTGTTCGGCGGGTGCGGGTAATCGGTGTTTATAAGCCCAAGGTCCTTTAAAACGCGGCCGCTACCGGCGTCCTCCAGCCATATCTGGTGCGGCGTGGTGCTCTCCAGCATGAGGTTGTTCCGGCCGCCCTTTATCGCGCGCACCGAAAGGCCCGCGTTGTTGATCTTGTCTATGATGACGTCCAGGTTGTCGCCGGCGCTTATCGAAAGCTCACGCCCGTCGATTTTTATGATCTGATTGGTCTCGGAGGCGTAGTCGGTCGCGTCCCTGTTCGAGGTGATTATCTGGTTGGACGCCCAGAAGGCCTCGTTTCCGGGAACGTTTACGTCGAGATACTCGCCCTTGGCCACCTCGCGCAGCATCCGGCCGATATTTCCCCGGTATTCCACTCCGGTCATGGCGTCGCCCTGGTTCCCGGCGGTGAGGGTCTGGTAGATCGCCACAAAGGGCGTGGGAATGTCCTCGGTCCCGGTCTGGAAGCCGCCGAAAATCGGCCGGCCGGTGGCGCTACGGGTGTTCGCGATCGCCACGAGCTCCTCCAGCATCTCGTTGATCTCGGTGGCCACGGCCTCCTTTCGTTCGAAATTGGAGTATATGCCGTTCGCCCCCTGCACGGTGAGAACCCGCAGGCGCTGGAAGATGCGCATGGCCGACTGGAGCGCGGTGTCCACCTCGTCCAGGCGCGACTTAGCCTCGCCGAGGTTCGAGATGTACTGGTCCACCTCGGTAAGCCTGCTCCGGTAGATCATCTGGCTCGTCGCGGAGATCGGATTGTCTCGCGGAAAGCGGACGTTCTTTCCGGTGCCTAACATGTCCTGGGTTTTGTCCATCTCCGCCTGATGGCGGTTCAGGTTATGGATCATGGTGTTGTTGATCATCTGGTTGGTTACGCGCTGCATGGCCTATACCCCCAGCCGTATTATGGTTTCCAGCATCCTGTCCATGGTGTTTATCACCCTGGCCGAGGCGTTGTAGCCGTGCTGGAAGGCGATCATGTTCGCCATCTCCTCGTCCAGATTGATGCCCGAGACCGACTCGCGAAGGTTTGCGAGGTTCTTGAGTAGCGTCTCCTGGTTTTTGATGCGGTCCGCGGCCTCTTCGCCCTGGGAGCCGATGCGCGAGATGAGCGAAACATAAAAATCGTTAAAGGTGGCGTTTTTGTCCACCATGGCCGCCTTGTGCCTGAGGGCCGCCAGGCGAAGAGCGTTGGTGCCGTCGCCTATTCCGTTGGTAGTATTGAAATCGCCCGTTCCGCCCAGGTCGCGTCCCTTCGCCGCGGCGATTTTATCTACATCGGCCATAACCGCCTCGGACACGGCCATGTGGGCCGCGGGGTTGTATTGCGGGGTTATCGTAATGCGCTCGCGGTCCGGAAGCAGCTTGACGATATCGTTGACGCGCCGGTAATCGAACGCGCCGGTCGCGCCCGACTGCCGGAGGATGCCGGAGAATCCGACCAGGAACTGCCCGGAATCCTCCATGTGACGCAGCATGAAGTTCTTTTTGTCCGTGTCGCCGGCCACCGTGGCCTTTAAGGCCAGGCTGCCGTTATGGTCGATATATGCGACAACGCCTAAGCGGGCGTCGTTTATCTTCTTGATGACGCTGTTGGTGGAGTCGTTACGGGAGTAGTCGATCTGCACCTCGGTTTCGGGCTCGCGGTTGGCGACAAAGGTGAGCGTCCCGGCGATGCCTATGGCCGCCGAGGCGTCGATTTTGTTTGCGCCGGCCACCTTGAAGATGGCGGTGACGTCGGCGATCCCGTCGTTGTTGAGGTCGTGGTTCCCTTCCACGTTGTCGCTTATCATTATGTGCCGGAAGAAATCCACGTTGGTCTCGCCCCGCCTGCCGAAACCGTCGCGGTGTATCTCGTTCGTGAGGTCGACCAGGTTGATCGCAAAGGCGTTGAGGTCGTTGATGTTCTCGCGCATGATCTTGTCGCGCGCCTCAAGGAGACCCGCTATCTCGCCGCCCCTTATCTCGACATCGGTGCCCGTGTCGCGCCATACCACCTTGTAATAGCCGTGGTTGTCGGGGTCCATTACGGCCGCAAGCGGGCGGAGCACCTCGCCCTGCACCAGGTTTTCGCCGCCTATGTACACTATGGTCTCGTCCCGGTCGCTTCGCCCCACGCTGATGTTTACGAGCGTCGAAAGCTTTTCGATTAGGGCGTCGCGCCGGTCTTTAAGATCGTTGGGATTGTCGCCCAGGGCCTCGGCCTTCAGGATGCGCTCGTTCAGGTCGCGGATGTCGCGCGCGTAAAGATTAACCTGCTCCACCCGGTGAAAAACCTGGCGGTTCGCGTTCTTCTGCAGATCGTCGAGCTGGCGGTATACGTGGTTTACCTCGTTCGAAAGGTTAACGGCCTTCTCCTTTACCACCTCACGCGCCGAGCGCTCCTCCGGGTACTTCGACAGCTCCTCCCAGGCCCTCCACATCTGGTCCAGGCGGCTTCGCAGCGACTGGTCGGAGGGCTCGTTGTACACCATCTCTATCTGGTGGATGAAATCGTTTTTCGTGTTCCAGTAGCCCAGCACGTCCTTCTCCGCGACTATGCGGTCGTCGATAAAACTGTCGCGTATGCGCTCCACGGTCTGCACCACCGAGCCCTGGCCGATATTTCCGGGCGAGTTGGCCCGGTTTAGCGCCGGGACGTAAAGCGGGTCGGCCGAGGTAATCACCACGCGCTGGCGCGAATATTCCTTGTTTTCGGCGTTAGAAATGTTGTGCCCGGTTACGTGCAGCGCCTGCTGGTGGGAATGCAGGCCCCGCTTCCCTATTTCGATCCCCATAAAGGTGGAATTCATGCCGTATCCCCCTTAGACCGTTTTATTGATGATCATCGACCCCGACACGCGGGGCTTTTCGAGGCCGCCCGCCGAGTACCCGGCAGAGAAGGAGGCCGTGTTTTTTAGGCCCGAGAGAAGTATGTCGTAAAATTCCAGGTTGTCCTCGATCAGGCGCTTGTTCGTCTTATGGAGCGAGCCAAGCTTAGTTAGGAGGGCCTTTAACTCCATGCCTATCGAGACGAGCCCCTTTGCCGGTTCTTCTCCCATATGTCGGGCTACATCACTCAGAGTCGGCGGCGTTCCGCCCGATGGACCGTTTTCCACAAGCTCTCGCCCGAGGCGTGATCTCGCCTCCTCGAGCCCCTCCACGCGCGAGAGCAGTTCCTCCTGTTCGCGCGAGATGGATTCCAGAAGCCTTCCATCCTTATCGATAATGGCTCCGCTCTTGCTCTCCTCAAGGGCGTACAGGCGGGAATACAGGTCGATCTCGTCCCGTAACAGTTTTTCAATCCCGAGAATAGGGTCCGCCATTTGTCCCTCCGTGGAGATGGAAGTAGGGCCGCGTCCTTCCTTCGGCTTATACTACTATCGGTAAAAAATGAGGTATGGATGAGGATTTTTACCTCCCCCGGGCGGGGCCTCCCGGCCATGGGATTGCCGGGAGGAAGAGGGATTTCTATCGTAAAAAGGCGAATGCGGCGGTCATTATGGAGGTGACGAGGGTAAAGCCTATGCCTATAAACCACATCAGCATGGTGAATCGCCTGTCCACCTGTTCGAAACGGCTGTTCATGTCGCTACGCAAATCTTCGAAACGCTTATCGACCTGCTCGAAACGCTTATCCACCTGCTCGAATCGTTTATCGATCTGCTCGAATCGTTTATCGATCTGCTCGAATCGTTTATCCACCTCGGCGAAACGCTTATCCATCATTTTGAGCGATTCCTGGATAAGCTCCCTCTGGTGCTTTAGCTCCTCCTCCACTCGAACCATGCGCTCGTAGAGGTCAATTTTTATATCTCCTGATATGTAGACAGCCCCGCCGCTCTTAAGCACCGGGTATCGTGCCGCCAGATAGTCTCCTATCTCCCTGAGGTCGTCTTCCGTAAATTTGGATGCCATATTCTTCATCGTCCCTTCTCCTTAAATATGCGATATATTTGAGTTGATTGTCAAGTATTCCCCATGGGGAAGCTCTAAAAATTGACTTCGATATTCCCGGAATCCGTAACTGCCGGCACAATCGGTACTTATGTTTCCTCCCCCTTCGGCGGGCTGACAACATAATGATCAGAGCTTACCAATGATTAATACGTTTGAAGATGAAGAATCGTTAAAAGTTTTTTAGGGAATTTTTCTCTCCCTGAATAATTCTTGCAAATTTCTTGCCAAGAATCCTTATTCTTTATCCGTATCGCCAATGCCACATTCCGTAAGCGAGGAATACCATGAAAAACAAGGCGCTTTTACTCATTTATTCGACGATTATCGCGTTCGCCATTGGTTGCGGCGGCGCGCCCGAAAAGGCCCCCGAGGCCGTACAAAACGCCCCGTTTCCAATAATCGGAACAAAAATACCGGCCGCAGAGCTCGACGCGTTCCATAAGGGTGCTCTTACCACGGTAAAATTGAGCTCGTATAAGGGCAAATGGCTCATCCTCTTTTTCTATCCGGCCGATTTCTCGTTCGTCTGCCCGACCGAGCTAACCGAAATGGCGGAGCGCTACGAGGACTATAAAAAGGCCGGGGCCGAGGTGCTGGCCATAAGCACCGATTCGGCCCTCGTCCATCGCGCATGGGCCGAACATCACGAGGGGATAGGCAAAATCCGTTTTCCCATGCTTTCGGACCGCAATGGAAGGCTCTCGCGGGCGATGGGGGTGTACGTGGACGACAAGGGGACGGCGCTTCGGGCGAGCTTTGTGGTCGATCCGGACGGAACGGTCATTGCCGCCGAGACGCACGATGACAGCATAGGCCGTAGCGCCGCGGAGCTGTTGCGCAAGCTCGAGGCGGCTGTAGCGGTGCGCGCGAGCAAAGGGGGCTTTTGCCCGGCGAGCTGGGGCCCCGGCGAGGAGCTCATCACGCCGAAGTGATAGAATCCGGCTTTAGGACCAGTTTATAATCATAATAGACTTGTTGCTTTACTGAGTCTCATCGCGAGCCCCGGCCGTATCGGGGCGTGGCAATCTCATACAGTATCTGGTTTTTTGCCTGTAACTTGTTGCTTTTTGAGATCGCCGCGTCGCTACGCTCCTCGCGATGACATTTTTGAAAGTTACGCAACAACTTAAATCATCGCCCGAAGGCTTCAATAGGCCTCGCCTATGGTGATATAAAAACCGGTTAGGTCACTGCTCCGGCCCACATCGAGCCGCATATTGATCTTCTCCTGCGGATTGATGCTGAAACGAAGCCCCCCGCCATAGGTGAACTTGAACTCATCCGGTTCGAAGTCCTGAACCCGGCGGGCCACGTCGCCCACGCCCGCAAACGCGACCGCGCCGAAGCGCCACCACAGCGGAAACCTGTACTCGCCCTGGGTCACCACCATGGCGTTGTCGCGATAGCGCCCCTCGAACAGCCCGCGCATGAGCTTTTTGCCGCCCATAAGCGATAGCATCTCGAACGGCGCCTCGCCGTAAATCACGTTGGCGTAGCCCTGTAGCGCGAGGACGTGACCGCGCCACAGCGGCAGGTATTTCCTGAGATCGAGCGTATGGCGGATGAACTGGTACCGGCTTCCGAACATGCGGTCGAACGATACCGCGCTGAACTGGTACAGGCCGCCCCTTGTGGGGGAAAACCCGTTGTCGCGCGTATCGAGGTTGAGCGAAAGGCCTATCCCCGAGGCCCTGCTGGAATCGCTTCCCGGCACGTCTTTCGATTCGATGGCGCCGCCCTCCTCGCTCTCCTCTATCACGGTGCGCTCATAATGGTAAACGAAACCAAGGTACAGCCGGTGGGCAATCTCACGCTGAAGGTCCGATCGGAAGCGCACGGTGGAGGATGCATAGCCCTCACGCTCCTCCTCGCGCGTCTCGTTGCCGATGCCGTAGAAATAGTTGGGATAATAATAGTATTCCAGCTCCCCGACCAGATGGTACTTTTCGTTGTCCAGATAGAACTCGGGGAAAAGCTGCCAGATGAACTGCTTCCGCTGGGTGTAGGTAAGCGTTGTCGCGAGCGTCGACGGCCGTATGTGGAGCGGAAAATCCGAGCCAATGCGAAAATAGCTCAAAAAGACGAGGCCGCCAGCTATCTGCGTTTCGGGCTTGTAGTAGGCGTGCGGGATGAGCAGAAAATCGTCCTTCTTGACGGCCACGATCTCCTTTTGGAGCTCCTCCCTGGGAAGCGATCCGACGGGCGGATTCGCCGCTATAAGCCGTGCGGAGGCGGCGAGCAGGGCGAGAATGGGAAACAAGACCGCCATTTTCCGCATAAGCCTGTGTGTGCCTGTACCCATCGGTATCGTTCCCGTCCTTTTGTCACAAAAACGTCGATGCTGCCGTTAAATCCGCGCGGGAACTCAAAACGCCCCGCGCCACCAGGATGGAACGGAGGCCGTTAACGCGAAAAACCCGTGTGGAACCGGAGAGACGCGGCATGATCGAAAGATCGATTCTCCCGGAATACGCGCGGCTTGCGCCATATTATTTGAGGGATTGTAAAAAAAGGACCATATTTAAATCAAGAAGTATGCGCCGCTCTCCCGAAAATTTTTAAAGGGGGTGGGGGATGAAGGCACTCATCGCGTATCTTAGCGATTACCGAGACCGCAACGACTATTTTCTGTCCCTCATGCCCGTGGGGGCCCTCTCCATCGCCGCGTCCCTGGAGGCCAGGGGCCACGAGATCGTCCTCGCCAACTACTCGAAGGAGGGTGTCCGCTCCGCGGCCGCCCACATCCAGTCCCTCAAACCGGAGGCCGTCGGCCTTTCGGTCTACACGCACAACCGGACCGACTCGTTCCGCCTCGCCGCGGAAATACGAAAGAGGCTCCCAAAAACCCTCATCGTTGCAGGAGGGCCCCACGCTGCATTTCTGGGCGAGGAAATACTGCGCCGGGTGAAGGCGATCGATTACGTCGTGCGCGGAGAGGGTGAGCTCGCTCTTGCGGACCTGCTCGAGCGCGGCGCGAAACGCGCCCCGGCGGCGGATCGCATCATCACCGGCGGCCGTATAAACAAGCTCGACGCGCTTCCAGCCCCCTCCCGTTTCGGGGGCGTAATGCGCGGAATCGACCCTAACGAGCAGTTCAAATACCTCATCACCAGCCGGGGCTGCCCACACCGCTGCGTCTTCTGCTGTTCGCCGAAGCTGTGGGGCCGCGAGACCGCGTTCCACAGCGCCGGGCACATAGCCGACGAGATCGAATACTGCGTGAAGACCTACGGCATCATCTATTTCTCGATACGCGACGACAACTTCACCCTGCGCCGCAAGCGCGTACTCGAGTTCTGCCGCCTCCTCCGCGAACGGAAGCTCTATATAATGTGGAACTGCCAGTCCCGCGTCGACACCCTCGACGAGGAGATGCTTGTGGAGATGAAGCGCGCGGGCCTGGAGCACATCCAGCTTGGGGTGGAATCCGGATCAAAGCGCGTGCTCTCCATGTACGACAAGCGAACCACTGTCGCGGACATCGAAAGGGCCTCCGCCGCCGTGCGGCGCGCGGGGGTCTACCTCGCTTTCTACCTTATGGCCGGCATGAGGGGCGAACGCGCCTCGGACATCGGAAAGACCGTCGAGCTAATACGACGCACGCTTCCCGGCGACGGAATGGTTTCGCCGGTCGCGCTCTATCCGGGCACCGCGCTTTACGACGAAGCGAGGGAGCGCGGCGACATCGACGACGATATATGGTTTCGCTCGAAGGAAAACGGCATCTACCTGCGAGGCGAGGCCGAGGTCGGCCGCTGGATCCAAAGGCTCGCCAACGAGTTAGGCGCTATACGCGAGCGGTCCTGGTACCGCGAGAGGGATTTTCGCGCGCACCGGCGAGTGGTCGGCGACGGCTGCTGGGTGACCGATATACTCGAGGGTGACTATTATCTCGACGGGGAGCTGTACGACCGGGCGCTCGAGCGCTACCGCGCCGCCGCGGACCGGCATCCGGGCAACCCCTGGCCCTTTCTCCGCATGGGGAAGGCTCGTTTCATGTCGGAAAGCTACGCGGAGGCGGAGCGCGACTTCGCGTCCGTAACGAATATCGTGCCGCCGTACTACGGAGGCTGGTTAAAGCGCGCCGAGAGCCTGCTTGCCCTTGGCCGGAGGGAGGAGGCGCGCGAGTGCGCCGAAAGGGCCGGGCGCCTCAACCCGTACGATTTTCGGATTCGGAATATACGGAAGATTTTAAGGTGAGGACGGGGGATTACGGCAGGATCTCCGTAATCCGAACGAATTCGGTCCTGGAGGCAGTTTCCTTTTTTTCGAAATCCTCGATTATCTCCCTGTCCCTGATATCCTCATACAGCTCCCACAGCGATTTTTTTATCAGGGTCGAAGCGTCGCAATTATAGTGCTTTTTTAAGAGGCGAAGCAGCTTCTCTTCCTGGGAGTTAAACCTTACCGACGTTACCGCCATAGATCATACACCTCATCTCTTTTTCCGATATAAACGACAAATAAATCCTTCTCCTCAATATAGAAAATCGCCCTGTACTTTCCCTTCCGCAATCGATAATAATCCCGCTTGTAATTGCCTTTAATTTTCTTGATGTCGAATAAATTTAAATCCCCAGTCAGTTCCAGCGACAGGAACGCGTTATGGAATAAAATTATAATTCGCCTGGGTATATCTCCCTTTGCCGCCGCTTTTTCAACGGATTTCTCATACAGCACCATGTAAACAATGTACTACATCTACGCCGGATCGTCAAGCAGAAAACCATGCGACGATCATGATCGTCGCATGGTTTTTCATTCATCGCCTGGATTTTTTCTTTGTTCGGTTTATTCCGTCGCCCGGATGTATGATCCTCATCCGGAGGCCCCTCCCACGCTCCGCCACGCGTAAAGCGCGATCGAGGCGGCCACGGCCGCGTTAAGCGACTCCACGCCGCCCTCCATGGGGATGGATACGGCCTTTGCCCGAAGCGCGCCGGGAAGCCCCGGGCCCTCCACGCCCGCAAGAAGCAGAAAGCTCCGCGGAAAACGAAAATCCGCAATTGGAACACCCGACCTGTCGAGCGCAACGAGCTTAAGGCCCTTCTCCTCCACAAAGTCCGGAAGCCTGTCGATGGAGGGCCCCCGAAAGAGCGTAAGCCCAAACACCGCGCCCGCCGAGGCGCGAACGCACCGCGGATGATACGGGTTTACCGCGTCTCGAAGCATCACCACGGCCCGCACGCCGAAGGCCGCGGCCGTGCGGATCACCGCGCCCGCGTTCGCCGGGTCCTGGAAGGGCACCAGCAGGGTGCATCCCTCCGCGTCCGCGCCGTCCCACTCCGCGAGCTCCGGCACCCGGAGGACCAACAGAGGGCCGTCGGTTGCCGAAACATCGAGCTCGTTGTAGAGCGATTTTTTGAGCACAAAAAGCCCTCCCCTCTCCGCAAACGAGGCGATGAGTCCGTTTAGCGCGTCGTCGTCCTCGCGCTGCCCGTCGAAGAGCACGAGCGATTCACACCGCTCGGAAAGCCTCTTCGCCGCCTCGAGCACAAGCCTCCTCCCGCCGACGATCGTCCGTCCGGCCTTTTTAACCGACGCGCCCGAGGCGGCCCTTTTCATCGCCTTAAACGCGGCGTTGTCTGCGGAGGTGATGGGGGTGCCGGCCATGTCCCCGGCGCGGGTAAGAATACGATAAGTGAGGGCGCGGACCGGCGAGGTCTTTTCGAAGACAAGAAGCCTCCTGCGGTGGGGAGTGCCTGGTATGGAGTAGTCCCTTTGAACGAGCTTCCGGAAATCGTGCATGCCGTCTATGGAATCCGCTCCCGGCTCGTCGTCGGCCGAGGGGCCCTTCATGAGGATTATCCGCCCGCCCAGGGGCAGAAAATGGCGCGCGCGTTCGATGGTGTCGCGCGCCGGCTCGAGGGCGCGCGTAACGACCGCGTTCGCGTCGAAGAAGGAATGCGGCCCCACCAGGTGCGGGTACACCGATACATCCTTAAGGCCCAGGGACTCGATAACCATGCGCAGAAACTCAACCCTCTTATGGCGCGGCTCGGCGAGAACGACGCTAAGGTCCGGCTTCATGATTTTAAGCGGAATGCCGGGAAAGCCCCCCCCGCTCCCTATGTCCACCACCGGCGACGGGATGTCGGCGAGCGAGGCGAGGAGCGCGCAGTCCACGAAGTGCTTGACGACGATGTCCTCGAAGCGCTTCAGGCGCGAGAGGTCGAGCTCGTCGTTGTAGCGCTCGATGAGGTCGTAAAAGCGCGCGAAGAGCGCCGTCTGCCGCTCGTCCAGGCGAATGCCCGACGCGGAGAAGAGCTCGCGCATGCGCGATGTTTCTGCCGGTTTCATCGGATTGGTTTTCCGTACGCGATATGGAGAGGATTTCAGCGGGTACGGGCGCGTTCGTCAAGTGGGAAACGGGCATGAGCTTGTACGCGGTAAATCCCGAATTACAGGCAACTTCGAACGCCTTTAAAAGAATCCAACCGGTAATTCCCGTATTCTTTCTCGATTGAGGTCGGAAAAATTGCACCCATCCTAAGTTTTTTCAAAAAATTCGTTGAAAGTGCGGATTCGGATCCGCGCCTTCAGCGAACCCAAACGTATAAATTACGAGGGGAATGCTTGACAAAGCGCCCGAATAATGGTAAATACTATAAAAGGAAGGACCGGATGAAAGACATGGCATCGAAGTTTACCGAAGACGACCTCAGGGAGATCGGCGAATACATAGCCGCCCGCTACCCCGTGCTCAAAAGCGGCGGGG
>Ga0302236_1001007_pt1 | contig 21542 bp, 5 predicted proteins | sample AAG_UR_Gly_MG_FD_193509 | JGI IMG/M metagenome (GOLD analysis project Ga0302236, IMG submission 193509) | Enriched activated sludge microbial communities from anaerobic digester in WTTP, New Holstein, Wisconsin, United States - AAG_UR_Gly | ecosystem: Engineered > Bioreactor > Anaerobic >...
TTGTCGATCGAATCCAACTGTACAGTTGCGATTGATAGCGCATCTCGCCAAACAAACGATTCTGCAGTTTGAAGAGAACTTCGCGATACCAAACCGGACAGAGAACGCTGCTGTGTCTCTGCCGAACAAACGTCAGAGCGTCGAGAATTGTCATGGGTTCGGAAACTTCTCCGGTCATAACGTGTAAAACGTAAACGATGAGTGTTTGTGAGCAATTGGAAAGTTTCATTTCTGCATCTCTGAACAAAAACAAAGAGGTTTTATACTACGGACAAAGGATTAAATCATTAACATGCGAGGAAGGGAAAGGCGAGAGAGGCGAGAATGTTCATATTGGATTTTTTGCGCGTGAGACGGAAATATTTATTACAGAAAATGGCGCTTCGTCGACAAGGGAGAAGAATTTCCAGTTTAAATTCTTATCGATGAAATCTCAGAAAGTGAAGATAGTTCAGCCAGACAAAGAAACAATGTGCGTTGTGCAGAGTTGTTCGGAAATGCCAAACATAGTTATGCTCGAATTAAAAATTAAATAAGTTATCGTTTTCGGTTTATTGTTCGCAAGTACGTTTCAATCACTGCAATCGGTAGCGTAATCGGCGAAAACTTCTTTTCAAAATCCTTCTTCTCGCGCACCCACATGGTTCCAGTTTTCAAATAGGTGTTTGTCGGTTCCATGATGCTGGCCTTGATCTGACGATACATGACATTCTGCACGGACGGATTCTTTGCACACAGTGCATAGCCCAAAACTTCATAGACTCGCTTCGTTTCGATGTGCATAACAAACTTTCGCATTTCCAGTTTTCTAAAGTTGTGGGTCATTTATTGAATGAAGTTGAAATTGTCGTCTCGTTCGCAAAGCAACAGCACCGTTCTGACGCTGCTCTCGCTTCTCTCTGATTTTGCGAATCGATCTGTATATTGATTCGATCAAACGAATCTTTCTGACATGAGACTGCATCTCAACACAGTCGAACCAATCGAGAATTTCAAGCATTACATAAACCGGAGGAAACACTTGTGCCAATGCAATACAAGCGTTCAGGATAAGTTCATGATTGAATTTCCATCGAATAGGCGCGCCAACGCAGTAGTCGTCCGAATCAATCAAAACAGAGTCTGCACTATAAGTTAGCAAATGAAATCTCTCCGGGTAACAATTTAACTTTTTGTCTAATTCCGACACTTGAAACTTTATGTCTTTTGCATAACGCGACGCTTCTAAGCACGCTGTGAATATCTTCATGTCACTCACTGTAAGAGCAATGAAAAAATAATGAATGCTTTCCCATGCCCACTTTTCAGAAGTACGAGTGCGAGTAAATTCGAATTCCGAGTAAAAATCGTAATCTAAACCGGACATCGCAGGTTCTTCGTCTTCTGCAACGCCATTTGGTGAGAAGAAATTGACAACCTTGCAGTCGTTTTTGACGAAAATGTGATTCGGAATCTTTATAACACAAGTCTGTCTGTAATCAAAAGACCTTTCATATTTTTCTTTCAAAATCAATGGCAAATCAAGATTGTCTTCATCGTATTCTATGTCAATTACCGTGCTGTGCGATGGTTCACGAGAAAATTCTATTGCAATAAAATCGCTTTCCGGTTTTCCATTGATATACTCTACACTAGCACAGTGCCATCCCAGATTGATTGGCACATGTGATTTTATCCATTCGTTTTCAAAAGAATAACACATCTTTATGTAATTCCAACACGCATCTAATGGACCGTTTAACACTTTTTCCCAGTAGTCTGTAGGATTCTTGTGATTTTTAGTTCGTTCCGCCGGAATGACAATTTGTCTATTGGTTTTCCATTTGTATCCAGCAACATATTCGTCGTAGAAAAGCCATTTATTCATGCGACCAAACATACAATTTTTACACGAACCGTGAATAATCGAGTTTGCTCTGTTTTCGCAATCGACCCACAAAACATCGTCGGCAAGGTTTAAACCTTTAGCATTCCAGTTTCTCAATTCTTTTCCGTTTTCATCAAACTCTTCTTTAACTAAAAATATATCGGGACCAATTGAATTGTTGCTCATTTTTGTGGTCATATTTTGTTGCGAATGCGATTTTCTTTTATTAGTTACAAAGTTTGCGTGCGTTAGTTTTGTTTGTTGTTGATTGACTCTGAGAAGTTGTGTTGTGAGAACATGCGTTGTTTGAGTTGTTGTTTTTTCTTCTCTTCGTCGAGTGTTCGCGAATCGTCAGAATTGTTGTTGTTGCTCGAGAATCGATCGCGTGTGCGTAACGATGAAGACGCGGTCGAGATCACGCGTCGTGTGCGACGAACAAGTACGTACGGAATTGCAAGTAAGCAGCAGATAATCAGTAAACCAAAGAGAATCATGCCGACGAAGAAGAGTGTGTTTGATTCTTCGATGACAATTGCCTTTTCCACATGCTGAGCCTCTTGTTTTTTCTGTTGTACTTTTCGAATGTTGGAACGCGAGACTTGAAGCGTCGGGTGAGACGTCAACTGAGCCTTTTCCGGATGCGATCCACCCGGCATATCGGCGTGCGTTTCAAACACTGATCGTTTAGCCACTTGCGGAGTTTCGCTATCCGATGATGATGAACTGTCAGATGATGATGATGATGATGAACTATCAGATGATGACGAACTGTCGGAAGACGAAGAACTATCGGACGATGATGATGATGATGATGATGAAGAGTCCGAAGACGACGATGAATCGCTGCCGTCACAAACGTCGTTGAGGGAGGGAATCGAGTATGCGATTTCGGCGATTGCGCCGCCGCCAATAAACTCGATTTCGATTTCCTTCACGGTGTGCGGATGGTCGATTGCGTCGAAATACTTTGTCGTTACGCCGTTCTTGCCACATGCGTCGATGGCAATTGGTTCGTAGTCGATGTGGTTCTTGTCGTACAGCACGACGTTTGAACCGTACACCGCGTCGACGAACACGATGTAGTGAAGTTTGATCGGCGCGCAGAATTCCAGTCGAATAATGCCGCCGCGTCGATTGTCGTTTGGATAAACTGTGTTGCCGTCTTGCGAGATAATCAACGTCTTGCCGTACGGCTTGTCGTTTCGACACACGCCGACGGCACCGCCGTTACCACAACCTTTACCACCAAACGCCTTGTTCGGAGTGGCGATGTGACAATCTCCGCCAGTGCACTTGCCGTTTGGCGTGCTGCACGACGAGTCGTAAATCATTGGCTCGAGACACTCGTTGGTGTGAGCGACAACAGCGATGTCGACACCATCGATCTGAATATTCTCGGCGGCCGTGCCGGCTTCGAATTGCTCAAAGTTCTCGACAAACATGACTGTTGACTTGTCTGCTTCGCCGCACGAGTAGCAGAGCGAGTGGCAGTCGTTGGCGTGAGGACTTGTCTTGCACTTTGTTGCGTCGTGACCCGGACGACCCTTTGGACCACGCGGACCAGTCGCACCAGTCGCACCGGTTGTGCCGTTTGCACCAGTAGCACCCGTGATACCAGTAGCACCACTCGCACCGGTTGCACCAGTTGCACCACTCGCGCCGGTTGCACCAGTTGCTCCACTTGAACCAGTCGCACCTGTTCCACCTGTTCCACCTGTTGCACCAGTGTTACCAGTCGCACCACTTGAACCGGTTGCACCAGTATGACCAGTAGCACCGCTCGAACCGGTTGCGCCAGTTGCACCGGTATGACCAGTTGCACCACTTGAACCGGTTGCACCTGTAGCACCAGTTTCGCCAGTTGCACCGCTAGCACCAGTTGCGCCTGTTCCACCAGTTGCACCAGTCTCTCCGGTTGCTCCGCTCGCACCAGTCGCGCCAGTCTCTCCGGTTGCTCCAGTTGAACCACCAGGACCTGTTGCACCAGTTGCTCCATTAGCACCTCCCGTACTATTAAAGTTTTCAGCGATTGCTACACTTGATGCCAGTGCGCATCCGACGTTTGGAATAACACAGAGAGTTTCCATTTCGACAATACCGGCAGCGATAGTTCCAATGAACAAACCCGGGTTTGGATTGCCGCTAGGAAAATTGCACACAAAAGTGTTGGTTGAAACCGTTATGCAACCACTTGGAACAGACGTTGAGCCGTAGTTTTGCGAAAATGTGACTTTGCAAAAGTAAGCGACGCTCGGAGAAACGAATCCTTGCAGTATAATCGGCTCAAACGAAACACTTTGTCCCGGAATAACAAGAGCGTTCGGCGGAAGAGTGCTGACTACAAGTCCGACCGACGAATTAAAACAAAGTTCTCCCGCAGCACCAGTTGCACCGGTAGCGCCGGTCGCACCAGTTGCACCGTCGACACCATCAACACCATCTGCTCCGTCAGCACCATCGGCTCCATCAGCACCGTCTTGACCAGTGGCACCAGTTTCGCCGGTTGCGCCAGTCTCTCCAGTTGCACCGGTAGCTCCTGTTGCACCATCAACACCATCGACTCCGTCTTGACCCGTGGCACCAGTCTCTCCAGTTGCACCAGTTGCACCGGTAGCCCCGGTTGCACCATCAACTCCATCGATTCCGTCTTGACCTGTTGCACCAGTCGAACCACTCGATCCAGTCGCTCCGGTCGCGCCAGTTGAACCACTCGATCCGGTAGCGCCAGTAGAACCAGTCGCACCGGTAGCACCAGTCGATCCTGTCGCTCCAGTCGCACCGGTTGAGTTGCTCGATCCACCAGTCGTATTGAAACTGCCAATAAACACAACAATCGAAGATATTGAACAACCCTTTCCTGGCACACTGCTCATTGCTTCAACCTCGAGAAATCTCTGATCTATAGCGGATTGACCGATAATCGGTCCCAAAGAATCCACCCCGGCGTTGACATCGCACAAAAGCGCAGTGTTGAAGAAAGAAATCATCGTACACGAAGATGGGTACGACGAAAGAAAGATTGTTCCGCGCGGTGAAAACGTCAATTTCACAGTGTAGTTCACGTCCGGTGCGGTAAAGTCAGCGAGATTTGTTGCAACGTTGAACGTTACGTTGGTAAAACTTGCGACAAACGTGGTAGATGGAAAGAACGAGTTTGACACTGTCGAGTTGAAACACTCTGTTCCGTCTCTACCAGTAGCACCAGTCGAACCAGTTGCACCGGTTGAACCGGTAGCGCCGGTATTACCAGTTGCACCAGTAACTCCGCTTGAACCAGTTGCGCCTGTTGCACCAGTATTTCCCGTCGCACCGGTGACACCTGTAGCACCAGAAGCACCAGTGTTACCGGTTGCACCGGTCGATCCAGTGTTACCGGTCGCACCCGTCGATCCAGTTACACCAGTCGCTCCAGTTGCACCAGTTCTACCAGTTGCTCCGGTAGCGCCCGTGATACTTGCACCAGTTGCACCAGTAACGCCAACGCCAGTCGCACCAGTCACACCGGTCGCACCAGTGTTACCAGTAGCACCGGTAGAACCAGATACACCCGTCGCACCAGTCGATCCAGTAGCACCAGTCGCTCCGTTATTACCAGTCGCTCCCGTTGATCCAGTCGAACCTGTCGCACCGGTTGCTCCAACGCCAGTCGCGCCGGTAACACCGGTTGCACCAGTCGAACCTGTGACACCAGTATTACCGGTCGAGCCTGTTGCACCGGTTGCTCCACTGCCAGTTGCACCTGTTACACCAGTTGCGCCAGTGTTTCCTGTAGCGCCGGTTGAACCTGTCGCTCCGGTTGCACCTGCGCCAGTTGCTCCAGTTACGCCGGTTGCACCAGTATTTCCTGTTGCACCAGTCGATCCAGTTGCGCCAGTTGCACCGCTACCGGTTGCACCTGTTACACCAGTGGCACCAGTATTTCCCGTTGCTCCGGTAACACCAGTGTTACCAGTTGCTCCCGTACCACCAGTCGCACCAGTCACACCCGCGCCGGTTGCACCGGTTACACCGGTATTACCGGTCGAACCTGTTCCACCAGTTGCTCCAGTTCTTCCAGTAACGCCAGTTGCTCCAGTGTTACCAGTAGCACCGGTTGAACCAGTCGCTCCGGTTGCACCTGTTACACCGGTTGCACCAGTATTGCCCGTTGCACCAGTTGCACCAGTCGATCCAGTTGCGCCAGTTGCTCCCGTATTTCCTGTTGAACCAGTCGCTCCAGTTGATCCGGTTGAACCAGTGTTACCAGTCGAACCAGTGGCACCAGTTGCGCCAGTTACACCAGTGTTACCAGTTGCGCCAGTGTTTCCCGTTGCACCGGTTGCGCCAGTGGCTCCTGCACCAGTCGCACCAGTAACACCCGTTGCACCAGTAGAACCGGTGTTACCAGTAGCACCAGTCGCACCGACACCAGTTGCACCAGTTACACCAGTGTTACCAGTGCCTCCGGTTGCTCCAGTATTACCAGTGGCGCCCGTCGAACCAGTCGATCCAGTAGCACCTGTGGCACCCGTTGCTCCGCTTCCAGTCGCACCAGTTACACCAGTAGCACCTGTAGCGCCAGTATTACCGGTCGAACCAGTTGCACCAGTTCTTCCGGTTGCACCAGTTGCACCTGCTCCAGTCGCACCTGTCACACCGGTTGCGCCTGTAGCGCCGGTTAAACCAGTGTTACCAGTCGAACCAGTGGCACCAGTCGCTCCTGCACCGGTCGCGCCAGTTACACCAACACCAGTCGCACCTGTAGCACCAGTGTTACCAGTTGCTCCAGTCGATCCAGTTGCACCGGTGCCTCCTGTAGAACCAGTTGCGCCAGTTGCACCTGCGCCAGTTGCACCAGTAACACCAGTTGCACCTGTCGATCCAGTGTTACCAGTGGCACCTGTTACTCCTGCTCCAGTGGCACCAGTTACGCCAGTGTTACCAGTTGCACCAGTGTTACCAGTCGATCCAGTACTACCAGTTGCTCCAGTTGCACCGGTAACTCCAGCACCAGTCGCACCAGTTACACCAGTTGCACCTGTCGATCCAGTGTTACCAGTAACGCCGGTCGAACCAGTCGCTCCTGTTACACCAGCGCCGGTTGCACCTGTGACACCTGTTGCACCAGTAACACCCGTCGCACCAGTTGATCCTGTATTACCAGTGGCACCGGTTGCACCTGTTACTCCCGCACCTGTTGCACCAGTTACACCAGTTGCGCCAGTGTTTCCAGTCGCACCGGTTGAACCTGTCGCTCCAGTTACTCCTGCACCAGTTGCGCCAGTGACACCAGTTGCTCCGGTAGCACCAGTTCTACCAGTTATGCCAGTCGCACCAGTTGATCCTGTATTACCAGTTGCACCTGTAACACCTGCACCAGTTGCTCCGGTTACACCAGTTGCTCCGGTTACACCAGTATTTCCAGTCGATCCTGTTGCACCTGTGGCACCCGTTGCTCCGCTTCCAGTTGCGCCTGTTACACCAGTGGCACCAGTGTTTCCGGTAGCGCCAGTATTACCAGTTGCTCCTGTAGCACCAGTCACACCCGCACCAGTCGCACCAGTAACACCGGTCGATCCGGTTGCACCAGTGTTTCCAGTTGCGCCCGTCGATCCAGTTGCACCAGTTACTCCTGCACCTGTCGCACCAGTCACACCTGTCGCACCAGTCACACCTGTCGCACCAGTTGATCCAGTGTTACCAGTCGCACCCGTTCTTCCAGTTGCACCAGTCACACCCGCACCGGTTGCACCGGTTACACCAGTAGCACCTGTCGAACCAGTATTACCAGTTGCACCTGTGGCACCTGTTGCTCCGCTTCCAGTTGCACCAGTTACACCGGTAGCACCTGTAGCACCAGTATTACCGGTCGAACCTGTTCCACCAGTTGCTCCAGTTGGTCCGGTTGCACCGGTAGCACCTGCGCCAGTCGCGCCTGTTACACCGGTAGCACCTGTAGCTCCGGTTGAACCAGTGTTACCAGTAGAACCAGTGGCACCAGTTGCACCACTTCCAGTTGCACCCGTTACACCGGTTGCGCCAGTGTTTCCTGTAGCACCGGTTGCGCCAGTTGCTCCTGCACCCGTTGCACCAGTAACACCCGTTGCGCCAGTCGATCCAGTATTACCAGTTGCACCAGTTGCACCAGTCACACCAGTCGAACCGGTGTTACCAGTAGCTCCAGTCGCACCAGTCGCACCTGCTCCTGTTGCACCAGTTACACCAGTGTTACCAGTTGCTCCAGTCGCTCCAGTTCCTCCTGTTACGCCAGTTGCTCCGGTTGCACCAGTCCTACCGGTTGCACCAGTTCCACCCGTCAATCCAGTGTTACCGGTTGCGCCAGTCGATCCAGTTGCACCAGTGCCTCCTGTTGAACCAGTCGCACCGGTTGAACCAGTATTACCAGTTGCACCGGTTGCGCCAGTAGCACCTGCGCCAGTAGCACCAGTTACACCTGTCGATCCGGTTGCGCCAGTATTTCCTGTAGCACCGGTTGCACCAGTTACTCCTGCGCCAGTTGCGCCAGTAACACCAGTGTTACCAGTTGCACCCGTCGATCCAGTGGCACCTGTTACTCCCGCGCCTGTTGCACCTGTGACACCAGTTGCTCCAGTGGCACCCGTTCTACCGGTTACGCCAGTTGCACCAGTCGATCCAGTTGCACCAGTGCCTCCTGTTGAACCAGTATTACCAGTCGCTCCAGTTACTCCTGCACCGGTCGCACCAGTCACACCAGTTGCGCCAGTTGATCCAGTGTTTCCAGTTGAGCCGGTTGCACCAGTGACACCCGTTGCACCAGTTGCACCTGTCGAGCCAGTCACACCAGTCAAACCTGTGTTACCAGTTGCTCCAGTTCCACCGGTTGCACCTGTTACACTAACTCCTGTTGCACCTGTTACACCAGTGTTACCAGTTGCTCCAGTCGCACCGGTTACGCCGGCTCCAGTTGCACCTGTCACACCAGTGTTTCCTGTTGCACCCGTTGCGCCAGTTCTTCCGGTTGCTCCTGTTACTCCGGCACCAGTTGCACCTGTCACACCAGTTGCGCCGGTTGATCCAGTGTTACCGGTGGCTCCAGTTGCACCGGTGACACCAGCGCCAGTTGCACCGGTAACACCAGTAGCACCAGTCGATCCGGTGTTACCAGTTGCTCCAGTCGCACCAGTTACGCCGACTCCAGTTGCTCCGGTTACACCAGTCGCACCAGTTGCTCCAGTTACACCAGTCGCACCAGTTGCTCCAGTTACACCAGTGTTTCCAGTCGCTCCTGTTGCGCCAGTCGATCCAGTTACACCAGTGTTACCAGTCGCACCAGTTCCTCCTGTTGAACCTGTCGCTCCAGTCACACTTGCGCCAGTTGCACCTGTAACACCGGTAGCTCCAGTCGCACCAGTTACGCCTACACCAGTGGCACCAGTCACACCGGTTGCTCCGGTTCTACCGGTTGATCCAGTTATACCAGTGTTTCCAGTTGCACCAGTCACACCGGTTGCTCCTGTTGCTCCGGTTCTACCAGTTGCTCCAGTTATACCAGTGTTTCCAGTTGCACCAGTCGAACCGGTTGCTCCTGCCTGTCCGATAATGCCAGCGCTTGCCACGCCAGAAGCAATGCTACAACCAAGTCCGGGTACAATACTAACAGCCTCACACTCCATATAACCAGTGGCAAGTGTGATGTTGAACGGAGACGTCGTCGATTGACCGGCAGGAATGTAGCATTGAAAGTTGTTTGCAAACGGTCCCGGAGAAGTAGTTATGCATTCAGAACTGCTTCCTGTGTAGATGACAGAGTTGATGTTTGTACCGGAACATGTTACATGGATGAAATAATTTGTGTTTGGTGACGATGTTGAGTTTGTTCCAGTAACGACGACAAACTGTACAACTCCGTTCGCCGGCACGTTGCCGTTTGCCGGAGTAACTGCGGTGTAACTCGTCACTGGCGAGTTAGCACACGACTCTGGAACGACGACAGCAGGATAGACGATCGTTGACGACGAAGCGCAGTTGTTGTTGTTCACAAAACTCATCATGTCGACTTGCACAGGTCGGAACGAAACTGCTTTAACCTGGAAATTCACGCTTGCATCGTTTGCTATAACATCGCACAACCATGTTCCGGTTGATCCAGAAGAGAGAGTTGGTATCGTCAATGCACAGTTTGAAGGCATCAAGACATTCGATTGTTGTGTGTCGACAAAGATTCGCACACGATATGCAGAAGTTGGCGGGCTCAAAGTAGAATCCAGAGTTTGCAGATTGATCGTTGCGTTTTGTCCAAGAACCGGCGGCGGATTAGAAATCGTCGTAATTCTGTGAGACCACGTTCCATTGAAACAAATCGGCAGAGTGACACCAGAACCCGTTGGACCGACTGGACCAGTCGCACCAGTTGCACCAGAACCAGTTGCTCCGGTTACGCCAGTTGCTCCAGTCGACCCGGTGGCACCTGTTGCTCCGACTGGTCCTGGTGCACCAGCGCCTGCCGGAATGCCAACTTTAGATGCAATCGAACAGCCGACGTTTGTAACAGTGCTCAAGGCTTCAATTTCCATCGCGTGTACACCCTGAGTCACAGTGAAATTGAAAATAGATGTGCCCGCTGCCATTTTGCAGTCGTAAATGGCGCGTGGATTATCAATCGGTTGGCAGTTTGACGGCATAAAGACAAACGACTGAGGACGGTCAACGTAGACGCGGACAGTGTAGTTGACAAGCGGTGCTGCAGACGATGCGTATGTTTCGTGTTGAAACACGTAGTTTGTTCCTGCGACGTCGGGCGCACTTGGACTCAGAATCGACATTGTGCTCGTCACTGTTCGATTCAAACACTCGCCTTGAAAAGCGCCTTCTGCTTTTGCAACGCCCGAAGAAGTGGCGCAACCTTGACCGGGAACCTCGCTGTACGCTTCGCATTCGAGATAACCACTGCTCAACGACAGAGTGAAGAAATCGGTAAACTGCGTCAAGTTGGCAACGCTGCAAAGAAATGTAGTCGGAGGCGAACCAATCGTAATGCAGTTTGTTCCGTTGTAAATGAGACCGGTGTATTGTCCAGAACAAGAGAACTTCACTAGGTAATTAACGAGAGGCAGAGAGCCGTTGCCGATCAGTGTGTTAACACGCAATGATACGAGGCCAAAATTCTGCACAGTTCCGTTTTGTGGAAACACTTGGACTTCGTTTCGAACGGTAGTGTTCATGCACGGCGATCCGTTGGCGCCCGTTGCACCAGTGACACCAGTCGAACCCGTTGCACCAGTGACACCAGTCGAACCCGTTGCACCGGTAACGCCTGTCAAACCAGTTGCGCCTGTGACACCCGTCGCCCCGGTGCGACCGGTTGCTCCTGTGGTACCGTTTCCTCCGATCGTTCCTCCAAACACCACAGCCGAAGAGGATGCACAACCAACCGCCGGAAGTCTGCTTATTGCATCTATTTCTAGAAACCCGGCAGGCGCAGTGACGCTGAAATTTCCGAGCGTCGCTACGCCTCCACTAAGACCGCAGTAGAACGACGAATACACCGTGCTGATCGACAAGCAATCTGCTAACGGAAACGCTGTGACACAGCCGAATGGACATGAAAATTGCACTTTGATGAAGTAGTTGGACGTCGGAGCGGCGTTTGGCTGACCGGTGAGAACAGACACTTGTACCGTCGAACCAACAGCAACTGTTCCGTTCGATGGAAATGTAACGACTCGATTTGATAATTCGCCGTTATCTATACAGTCGAAATCTCCAAAAACCACAGCCGAAGAGGTTGCACAACCAACATTCGGAAGTGAACTTATTGCCTCTATTTCTAGAAACCCGGCAGGCGCAGTGACGCTGAAATTTCCGAGCGTCACTGCGCCTCCGCTAAGAGAGCAGTAGAACGACGAGTATACCACGCTGATTGAGAGGCAATCTACCGGAAACGCTGTGACACAGCCGAATTCACATGAAAATTGCACTTTGATGAAGTAGGGGTTTGTCGGAGCCGAGTCCGGCTGACCGGTAAGAACAGATACGAGCACCGTCGAACCAACAGCAACTGTTCCGTCCGATGGAAATGTAACAACTTGATTTGTTACATTGCCGTTGTTGCAGTCTGCACTAGAACCGTCCGCTCCGGTAGCACCAGTTACACCGGTAGCTCCAGTTCTGCCTGTCGCACCTGTGCGACCGGTGGCTCCAACCGAAGCAGTGTTTCCAAGTGCGATTTCAGAAGTGATACCACAACCAACTCCTGCAACTGTGCAAAAGGCTTCCATCTCGACGAATCCACTCGTTATAATTCCATCGAAAACAGAATTCAATGCAGAACTGGCAGAACCCGTGCACAGGTAAGTGAGTGGAGTCAAAGTTGTACAATTTGATACGGCAGATGCAACATTAAAGTTGTTAGAAAACGAGACTTTGCAGTAGTGTGTGTTGCTTGGTAATGCGTTCAGTTCTCGAACCGAGACAATGTATTGAAACGCAGTTCCTGGAGCGACGTTTGCATTTGTTACGTTTGCTGCAATCGACACAGTAACGTTACTGTTGATACAGTCGGCTGTCGATCCGCCTGGTCCAGTCGCTCCAGTAACACCAGTTGCTCCAGTTCGTCCGGTCGCTCCAGAACCAGTCGCACCAGTAACGCCTGTTGAACCGGTTGCGCCGGTCGCGCCAGAACCAGTAGCACCAGTGACACCTGTTGCGCCGGTTGGACCTGTTGGACCAGTCGATCCCGTTCGTCCAGTTGCACCAGAACCAGTTGCACCGGTTACACCAGTCGAACCAGTTACACCAGTTGCTCCTGTCGCGCCTGTGACTCCAGTTGCACCTGTGCGACCAGTTGCGCCAGTACCGTTTGATGAAAACGAATCAACAAAGTGCGCCACAGCGGAACCTTCTCCACAACCAACACCAGGCACAATGCTAAACATTTCTGCTTCGCAGTATCCAGCAGAACTACTGGACGAAGTGAAAGTGCCAACTGCAATTCCTGCTGGCTGTTGACAATTGAACGTTGCCGAAGCACCAAGTTGCGTGCATGTCGATGGAACTGTAATGACAGCTCCACAGCCAGGCGAAAGAGAAATTCGCGCATAATACGCAACCGTCGGAGGCACCGAAGGCGCAAACGTTGAAAAGTCGAGCGTCAGTAGTGTCGCTGAAAGAAGCTCGCCCGAAGTAGGCGTCGTGACAACTCTACTGACGACGCCAGTTGTGTTGAAGCAATTGAGAATGTCAAACTGACACGTTGCGAATGCAAACGTCGGCGTGATTTGGAAATCGTACGCTCCGCTGACTACGCTCTGCGTCGGAAAGTAAACTCCAACAATCAAAGTCTGAACGGTGTTGCAGTTCTGCGTGAACGTTGCTGTGTTGCCGCAAGTCGGCGTTGAGTATGAACAATCTCGCACCGTAAACATGCTCGGCGTCAGCGGACTGCTGAACGTCGTAACGTTGAGCGTGACGTTGACAGCGCCCGGAGGTATGTCAAGTTCGAACCAAGTGAGCGATGTATTCGTTGTTAAACCGCACGGAACAAAGAGGTTTGAGTTGTCAATCGTTTTTGGAGCACAGAGATTCGTGAAAATCGGGTTCTGTCCAATTGTCAGACGGCGAGCCAAATTGCAAGTTCGTCCACCACGACGAATAAAGTCTTCGTAGATAAAGTCTGGTCCTCCAACACTATCTCCATTAACCCAAGACGCTATTCGGTAAGTCGTCGACGGGTCAACACACGCTTGATTGAACGGTCCATCCAAGACTTGCTGTCGAACGGATAACAAACACGCATCGGTATCGTTGAGATTCACACAACCTTTGCTCACAGAATCGTAAGAAGCGCCCGCCGTGGCGACGATAGTCGATTGAAATGTCAGAATGGTATCGTCTGGCGAGGTTTCATATGACATCCAGTCGCCGATATACGTGTTTAGGCCAAATATATTGCTTGCAACTTGCGCGTAGTTTGCAGCACAGACGCGATCGAACGTTGGAAAGCGAGGAACGATTGCTGTTGGATGCGCCGTCTTCGGAATGATGTTTCGTTTGTACCACGCACGAGTTGTTACCAAAAACGGTTTAACGTAATCAGTTTGCTGGACAACAACAACAGCAACGCCTTCGATGCTCGTCGGCAACGAACGAAGAGACACGTGGTTTTTGTTGGCAACACGAACTTCGATGCATGCCAAATGCGTCACCTTTGGATCACGACGTACCATCACCGAGCGAACTCCCGACAATCGCGAAATGAGCGTTTTGAATACTGCACGACGACGAACTGCACGAACTTTTGCGACGTTGGTCAGTTTGGCAATCGGAGAATCGATAAATTTTCCCGTCTTCAAATCAGAGCGGAACGACGAGATTGCGTTTGCGTTTCCGAGAACGACAGCGCCGCCTTCTGGAAACAGATAGCCAAGCACATCGTTGATCGGATTCACAAACACAAACTGATCTGTTCCAGAGTAAAGCAGACCGATCGGATAACGAGACTTATCGTCGTAAACAAGCGATCCAGAATCCCCAAATCCGGCGAATGAATAGTCTTTGTTGTCAACGACGTACTGTCCAGTGAATTGATGAACATACGTCTCTCCCGGTCCTTCTCCACAATCTCCGCCGTTTCTGTACTGCACAAAAACTTCTGCATCGATGCCGATAATCGAGGAACTTGTAAACCCGCTGTTGATGCCATACTTTGAAACCGACAGTCCCGAAACTACATCTGGCGCAACGATGTCAGCGCCTGTTCCGACCGTCACCGATTGAAGATCGTACAGAGGCTGGCCAACTCCAATCATATTAGAAACAATGATCGCAGACGCGGCGTCGACATTGTCCTTGCTTGTGTCGGCACGAAGAGACATTTTAGCAATCTTTTTGAGTTTGTCTTCAGAACATGTTGGAGTGTTGTCAAATGATCCAACAGTGAGAATTTCTTCTCCTTCTTTTCCAATAAACACGTGCGCGTTGGAAACAGCGTAAACTTTTCCATCTTTGGCTTGCACCAACATGCCAAGCGTACCGCCACAACATGCCGATCCCTTAGACGACACGCTTACTGCGAATTTAGAAGAGCCTCCAGACGCTGTCGTCGTTGGAGGACTTGTCGGAGTGAGGGTTGTAGTTTTGGTAGTTGTTTTAGTAGTTGTTTTGGTAGTTGTTTTGGTAGTGGTAGTTGTTGGTTTTGCAGTGGTTGTTGTCGTTGTAGGCTTTGGTGTCGTAGGCAAAGGTGTAGATTCGATACCAAACGATACGACTCCCGTTGAATTGCATGTCGGACCGCAACTTCCTCCGTTCGGAGGATCGCACAATTCTCCGAGGATCAAGTCGACAATTCCGTCGCCGCACGTCGTGGTAACGGTTTGCGTAACCGACAAAGGCACGGCATTTTCGCACGACGTTCCAAAAAGGCCGCGATTTGTAAGCTCACATGAAAATTGCACTTCCAGTCCGTCTTGATTGAGGTTGTTCACTGCCGGACACAATGCCACAGGTGTGCGAAACACACTCATGGTAATCGGCGACTGCGAGCAGAGTCGAAAGTGAGAACCGGCCGTTTTTGGCACAAAAGTGACGCCGTCAAACGACACAGCCCAACCAAAAGGTCCAGCAACGCAATCGTCGTTGAGGTATTTGACTACATCGACACACAACGACAAAACCTGGTACGGTTGCAACAGACTGTACGAACTGTTGTCTGGAGAGATTGTGAGGGTGCTTGGTCCGTTGATGTAACTTGCCATGTTTGTACGAGCAGTTGGGTGGTTCGAGTCGAGCGAATCCATGATCGGTAATCGCATAACTTGACTGCATGAAGTGAAGCTCGTTGTAACGTTTTGTCCGATGATGTAAATGTCTTGCGAGTACGCAGGCTGAAATTCAACAAAATTGAACGTCTCAGTTGTTGCTAACGTGTTGTATATACCAATGCGATACGTGGTCGCAAAGTCCAACTGCGTATTGGAGACTTTCGAAAATGTCGAGTTTCCGCACAAAACCAGATTGCTTATGTCGTCACACGATCGAACAACGACGAACCGCACGTTTCCAGCGACTCCAATAACATAGTCTAGTGGAAACGGTGCTGTTTCGAAACTAAACCACGACCACGCCGAAGACGAGTTGGCAAACGGACATGCATTGTTGATCGGCCCGTTGTTACCAAACGAAAGTTGAGTCGTGTGTATCGTACCGCCGTAAAACGTCGGAGATATAATTCCACCAAACGGATCAATAGGTGTCGGATTGGAGCATGTTTTCGCTTGAACTATCACTTCACACGTCACACGCACCTCAAATCCGTCGACAAGATTTGTCGTTGGCGGTGTGCACGAAGCAATAGAACGCCGAACGAGTTGCAACTGCAACGCTGTTCCACACACTTTGAATGAATAACCACTTTGACCAGGTACAAGAATAGTTCCTCCAACGATGGCCGTCCAATCAAACGGAGAAGGAGTATTGGTGCACTGTAAACTTTGATACTTTGTAACAGTCATACACACTCGCAAAACATCTCCGGAACTGAGCGTGAAAGCCGCCGAGTTTGGTGTAAGATTGTAGGTAATGTTTGACGAAATGAAATCCGCCATATTGGTCGGCGCCAAAGTCGTGTTGTCAACGAGCGGCAAACGAAATACAGTAGCACATGTTGCAAGATTTGTGGTACCAGTTGCAGATAAAACGACGACTCCAACGGAGTCTGGCACAATTGTGAAAGAAAACGTATACGAATCAAAACCGATATCTGTGCTGTAGAACCCAATTCGATAAACTGTCGACGCTTCCAGCTGAACTGGCTGAGCCAAGATTGCATTGTCTGCACGCGAACACAGAACAAATCCAGATGGAGTGTCGCAGTCTTTGATAATCACGAACTTTGCAAAAGTCACGTTCAAGGTAATAACATAATTCAAGTTAATATCGTTAGTTTCGAAGCTGTACCACGTCCATTGAACAGCCGTCGAGTTAGTGATTCCGCATTGGGTAGTAATCGGATAAGGGTTCGGACCTCCAAAAATACTGCTGTGTCCAGTTCCGGTGTAGGTGCCGAATATTGGTATCTGATCACCAAGAGCATCAATTGCAATCGGATAGTTGCACGAATTGATCTCTGGAACGCACGTAACGTCCAAATTCATGTAATCAAAACTACCAATGTTGAACGTAGCAAGGCCAATGACCAACCCGACCGTTGTCTTGAAATGTATCTGCGAGTATTGACTAACACCACTTAAGTCATCGTTGAATTTTGTAACGTTTACGCCAGAAGCTAAACAGCCAGTGGCAATAACCATCATAGTGTCGACATTGTTGTCAAACGGCGCCTTTGAAGTCGTTGCAACGCAGCTTCCAATAAACGTCGACGTATTGAACGTGTACCAAACCCAACTGCGCAAGTCCGGTACGTTAGGAAAAGCATCTACTGAGGGAGATGTAAAACCATTTCGCGCAAAGATGTTTTTTTGGTAGAAGTGCGTCGGCGTGTCTTGCAAAAGTTCGAGAGGGTACCCATTGTTTACGGTATCCAAATAACAATCTCGATTAACTGTCTGGGTCGTCAAGCTGCATTCTGCAGTAATATTTTTTGAAAATGCAGTTCGATGCATAAGCCATTGCGGAACCAATCTAGGCGAAGGAAGCGTGACGTTGAAATTTGTTGCTACCACCGTACTAGTTTGTCGGCAGTAAGTTGTGGTAGTAAGATTATTGCATTGCGTATGCAAATAATAGTCTCTTTCCGAGACTTGAGCGATTGCTTCAGATAGCTTACAAATCGTATTCGATGGAAAAACGATAAACACCAGAATCATCTGCTGCGTACTTCCTGGCCATGGACATGTAGCACTGCCCTGACTACTGAACTCTGTTGTTGTTGAGTAAATTTGACCGAACGGATGAATTGGAGCATCCGCACATGTTGCATCGACGAAAAACTTCAAGTTCGTCAAAAAAATGACGAGAACTACTGAGAGCATAGGTTTACTGTCGACGCTTTTTTTAAAACTGCAAGCTAACAATAACCAAATGCATTTTAATTATTTGCGCAAAAATTTGCGTCTATTTTAAACTAATAAAAAAAACATTCTCTTCCTTTGATGGCATTTTTATTTTGCAGTTGTTCTTTATAAAAAAACACGCATTTTTCAATTGCCACCAATGTTTTGCTTGCTATTTTTTTGTTTCTTCGCAACGACAATCGCATTGAATGCTGCGGAAATAACAGAACTTCAAAAATTGCGCACAATCGTTTCTGTTCTGAACGGCGGAGATGTAACTGGAATGGCTCTCGAATGGCAAACCGGCGATCTCTCAAACGCGTGCACTTTTCTCGGAATTTTCTGTTCAGTCGATGGACACATCGAAGCGATGATCACGCAAGCCTTCTTCCAGGCAACAGGAGACAATCAAATATTCTCGCCAAGTGAAGTGGACTACACGAAATTTCCCAATTTGCGCCAGATTATTATCAGAAATCGCCAAATGACGGGCGATTTTAACTTTAAGTTGTCTCCAGGGATGATTATATTTCGATTGATTGGAGACTTGTCGACCTCTGAAACTGGCGGCTACACTATGGTGGGAACGCTTCCGAGCAACTTGTTCGATTCGATGACAAATCTGATAGAATTGGAAATCTCTTACTTTCCGAAACTGACTGGAAACTTCCCCGGCGTATTCGATCTGTCGTTTTTGCGAATTTTCAGTCTTGCGCACGTTTCTATCTCGGGACCGTTTCCGGTGATTCCTTTCGTGAACGGACGTCAGATTACGATTGTTGACACAAAACTCTCGGGTCTTTTGCCGGCGGAATACTGCGTCGCGCTAAACTCGTTCTACAGCGAAACCGATCCGAATTTACTTTTGATCGGAGAAAATCCAAATCTGACAGACTTACCAGATTGTGTCAAGTCGTGCACTTCGTCTCCGATTTACACACTTTGTGCCATCAAACTGAACAACGTGTGCGACGTTGGACAACCGTTGTCGGACGACGTAACAATCGATGTTGGCATAACCGGTGCTGCCTTTGGAGGCTGCGTACTTGACGATGACAATCCGTGCACAATTTCTCGCGACAACGAACTCTGCTTAGACTGCACCGGAGAACCAGACAGTGGATACACGTACGATTCGTGTGGAGTTTGCAACAAGGAAAACGATCCCAATCGTAACGCGTGTCTCGATTGTCAAGGCATTCCTTTTGGAACGTACGAATACGACATTTGCGGTGTCTGCGAGGGCAATGCAAACACTTGCTACGATTGTTTTGGTGTACCGGCTGGTTCGTCACTCTACGATATTTGCGGAGTCTGCGAAGGACACGGACAGAGTTGCGATTGCGCCGGCGTCACTGGAGGAACATCAGTTGAAGACGACTGCGGAATCTGCAACGGAAACAACGCTTGTTACGATTGTCTCGGCGTTCCACACGGAAGTTCAACGTACGACTTGTGCGATGTTTGCAATGGATTAAGCAATACTTGCAGCGATTGTTCCGGTGTCCCAGCAGGAACAAAGGTGTACGATTTGTGCGATGTTTGCGGAGGCGACGGTTCTCAATGCGATTGTGCTGGGGTGCACCTTGGATTCACCGTTCTCGATGCATGCGGCGTCTGCGGCGGAGACGGTTCGACGTGTGCGGATTGCAATGGCGTGCCGAATGGAACTTCTGTTTACGACGTTTGCGATGTTTGCAACGGCAGCGACACGGTTATACCGTGCGAAAATCCGCCGGACAACAACTCGGCGATTCAAGAAGTCGAACGAACTTCGACATTTGTGTTTATTATTATCATCAGCGTTCTCGCTTTGATTTGTCTGATAACGATGATTGTTCTCGCAGCGACGATGCGTCGCAAACCGCAAGCAGCAGAGCCACTTTTGGAACAGCGTTCTCGAAATGGAGGAGGTGGCGGGCATTCGTTTAACAAAACCGCAACTTTGTTGGTGTTGAGTTTGGCATTTGCTCCAACGCCGGGAGAATGTGTGCTTCCACAAACGACTCAGTTTTTCGAATCAATCGCATCGCATACTAACGCCATCGATGTTTATCCAGAATGGTTCGTTGGTGCGAACGTTGTGCAGTTTTGCAGTGTTTCTCTGCCAGACTTGACTTGCACCGGTCAAGATATTGACGGCGTTGCGTTGACGCGTCCTTTGATTGGTTCGTACGGCGACACTGAGACACAGTTTATTTCTCTTTTACCGCTGATAACTAGTTTCAGCGTAAAGAACTCTCCGCAGTTGCAGTTCACTCTCGATGGAATCGGAGAGACTGTTTTGCTCACCGATTTCGAAATTCTTGACAGTGGATTGAAAGGAACGATTCCAGCGGACATTGGATTGTGTTCATCCTTGACTTCGTTGGTTATTTCCAATACGAAAGTCGGCGGTTCGCTTCCGTTGGAAGTCGGAGAATTAACGCTGTTGCGAAATCTGACAATTTCTCGTTCAGAACTTACCTCTGTGGCGCTTGTGCCTTTTGGCAATCTTAATGCCGTCACATATTTGGATTTGCGCTCCAACAATATGTTTGAGTTTCTGCCGGTCTCGATTAGAGACATGGGCAGTCTTGTTGAACTGCATTTGGCAAACAATCGATTCTACGGTCAGATTCCGGGAACTTATCGCGATCTGTCTCTTACGATTCTCGATTTGTCAAAGAACTTCCTCAGCGTTGCTCATGTTGGTCTATTTTCTGGTACTCCCGGTCCGATTCAAGCGTCGCTGGAGATTCTCAAACTCGATCGAAATATTTTCGGTTCAAGACTGCCGAATCTTACCGGTTTCTCGAAACTAAAACACATCGGCTTATCGCACAACTTTTTTGGTAGTGATTACGCCGGTGTTCTCGGCTTCTACTACGGAGAAACAGGAGGAACTCCGACTGTTGTATTGGCAAACAACAACGCCTTCAAATCGCTCCGACCGTTTCTGAGTCAGCCATTCTTTGGCGAGTGCAACTTCACTTCGAACTACCTCTGTACCGACACAGTTTTAATCGATCCGATGTACTTTTCATCTCAGTGCGACCTTGGTCTAAGGCCACACGACTGTCCACCAGCGCAATGCGGAGATGCTTCGTGTCACGACTGTCTCGGCCGACCAAACGGTGCTTCGACCTACGACGTTTGCGACATATGCGCTGGTTCCGGAACAACTTGTCTCGATTGCGCTGGCACTCCAAACGGACCGTTGGTTTACGACGCTTGTCACGTCTGCAACGGAGACGATTCATCATGCGCCGATTGCAACGGAGTTCCAAACGGCAGCGCTTTCTATGACGGTTGCGACGTGTGCGGAGGCGACGACAGCACGTGTGCTGATTGTGCCGGCGTTCCGTTTGGTTTGTCGGTTTACGACGCTTGCGACGTCTGCAACGGCCGAGGACACACGTGTCTCGATTGTCTCGGCGTTTTGCTTGGAACGTCAAAGTTTGATGAGTGCGGCGTGTGCAACGGCGACGGACTTTCGTGTGCCGATCCTCTCATCCTTGACTATCTCACACACAAAGGATCGTTTACGACGTTTGTTCTGCTCGCTGTTCTGCTTGCCGTTTTAGTCGTCATCGCTGGCGTTCTGATGTATTTTATTTGCACCCTCTAAATATGTGGTCCGAAAGTCCGAAATGAATCCTCAATCCTCAATCCTCACGAAGATCGTGTCTTGGCTCGGCCAAACAACTATTTCTTTTTTTTTCAGT
>Ga0302236_1001017_pt1 | contig 21345 bp, 33 predicted proteins | sample AAG_UR_Gly_MG_FD_193509 | JGI IMG/M metagenome (GOLD analysis project Ga0302236, IMG submission 193509) | Enriched activated sludge microbial communities from anaerobic digester in WTTP, New Holstein, Wisconsin, United States - AAG_UR_Gly | ecosystem: Engineered > Bioreactor > Anaerobic >...
CCCTGTGCGAAGTCGAGTCTGCATAGCCGTTCGAGTAATACTCAACGGAGTGTGGAAAATCTGAGTGTAGTTGCGGTACTTGGTAGGCTGGTAGCTGAGCGCTTCTGGAATCAATGCCCCTTCAGCGTTCATGTTACCGATAACCGAGATGTAATCGCAATCGCTCAAGCCAGTCGTTCCAGTCCCGTCTGCCTCAAGCAGAATGCACGAAATCCGGCTTGAAGTCCCATTCACGGACACTGCTGTAACTCGGGCACGAACATCATTCGTAATATCCGAGTTATCACGCAGAAGCACCATATGACCCGGACGGAACTCCTTTGCAACTGCAGCAGCTACGTTTACGAACACAGCCGAGCCGGCGGGATAATCACCAGAGGAGTAGGCAGTACCCATCGCCTCATCCACATACACTTTAGTAACCGCTCCACCCTGCTTAGGCAGGTTCTTTTCCCACCAATTGAACTCCGGGTCGGTTGTCCTCTCTGAAGCAATTCGACTCGTCAAAGCGAATAAAGGGGCAGTTCCGTTCGGTCGAAGGAACAGAAGTGCCTCACGATAATCCTTGGGCCGTTGGTCGGCTACCCAAGAATCATTCCCAATCATTCCAGCCCCATAGGGCGTTACCGTGTAAGCCATTGAACTTCTCCTTTCTTACTCTACCCAGGTCAACTGGAGCTAGTTGCGCTAAGCAGCGTGAAGTACGTCATGCCATCGCAATACAGCACTGCATAGTTATTAGTGTACTTCAAGTTAACGACTCCAGTAGTCGAACCCGCACTCGGCTTGTGAATAGCAACGCCACAGCTGGAAGCTAACGCCGACATACGGAAGGTAAACATTCTATCTTCCGCCTCGGACGGTTGGGGAAGAGTAACAGTATAGGCCGCACTGGAAGCGGTCAACGTAATAACATTCTCGTAGGGTTTAAGCGTAGTAGCCGCGTTCGTGATAAGCAAATGTACACGACCTGCGATTACTTGCGCAAACCCTCTGCTATCGCCTTTAGGCATTGGTTTAACTCCTTATGAATTTCTGTAATTTGTTCGCGGCACACTAATTACAGAAATACGCTACAAGCCAAGGTTCTCAGCAACTTCATCAGCCAAATCCCTCATGCCACGTTTTGAAGGAACTCGTGTGCCGGATGCTTTGTTCATTCCAGAAAGGGCTCTCGGTTTGTTAACCAATTTGCTACCTTCCTGCTTAACCGAAGCAATACCAAGCCGCGCTTTGACCTCCGGGCCAAGATGCGCATAAAACATGTCTACGTTCCACTCAGGATGTGCTTCAGCAAGCTCCTGGCCTACCAAATAAACATACTCTCTAATCTTTGGTGTACTTAACTCCGGATTAGTCTGGAAGAACTGCTCCGCTCTGGCTCTTCGGTCGATGTGAACTCGAACTCTCCTATCCATCACCTGGTCGAAGCTTTGCAAAGTTTGTTCCTTCCCAACCAGCACGCCTTTCTTATACACCTTATTAAGCACTGCGTTAAAGGCGCTTGGGTTGGTCAAAACCTCATCGAGTTCATCAGCATTAACAAACTCCTCATCTGCAAGTGGTGCTTCGGCCTTCTGCCGCCTGTACTCCTGTAGCTCTGCTTCCCGCTCTGCAAGTAACTTCCTGAGTTGCTTCTGCTGCTCAATCATGGCACGAATCTCAGGGTTTTGCAATTCGGCTCGAGCAACTACGGCGTCCTCCACCTCCGAGGTCTCACTCTTCCCTTCTGCAAGGGTGGGTTCAGCCGGAAGTTTCTCTGCTGGGTCGAGATCAACTCCGTCCTCATCCTTAGAGTAGTCCTCATCCGGCGTGGCTTCTACTGTTTCAACTTTTTCCGTAGCAGTATCTACAGACCCACTATCACCTTCTCCTTCCGAACTTTCGGTAGGAGTAATAGCCACAACATCATCAAGCCCCAAAGTATCACGGATATATTCTTCCGTAAACTGATACTCTTCATCCACTCCATTAAACCCACTAGACTGTTGTTCTTGCAAATCCTTGTTTTCCTCTGGCATTTGTCTGCTCCTTCTCGTAACCAACTAAAGTTTCAAGCATTAATTCAGGAAGCCGAAGCATACCAACATAGGCATGAGCCTCACCTTGCAACCTACACATCTCTTCAACTGTTTCACAACCTTCCAACTTTGAGCGAGTTCTTTCCCGCCAAGTATCTAGCACATCTACCATATCAGCCCATACTGCACTCTTCAAAAACTCCTCAAGGTGTTGACGTGTCGAGTGCAGGCGGTAGTTATCCTCGTACACCGGCGCTCTCTCTCGCACGCGGGAGAGGTACGAGGTTTCCAGCTTGCTGTCCATTCATAACCTCCTGTGTGGGCGCGACACGAATAAACTGCTGAATATTCTTTTCGCCTGCCCTTCTAGCCAGACTTGAAAACAACCTTAGAATGTCAACCGACTGCATAAGCAGCGGATTAGTACTAGCCAACTGCAGCAAGTTCATAGCCAGCTGTGCATCCATGCTTCCTGGCAATCTACCCTCAACTGGAAGTAGGTCAAAGTCCACGTCAATCATATCTTTCGTAACCATAACCCTGTCTATTTGAGTACCAGGTGGGATCAGCCCATACTCTACAAGCAACTGTTGCTCCCAATTCCCTACTAGCTTAACCCAAGTTTTCATCTGCATAAACTGCTTCGTGTGGTGAGCAAGTAGCATTCCCAATCGCCTATGACCTGTAGCATGAACCATCTTCGCTATTTTACCGGCTTTCGCCTCAGCATTATTCATCGTTCTGGTAAATTCCTGAGCAGTTCTACGCTCAGGAGCATTTGCATCCTGTACTCCCTGTAGCCCCTGGCTGGCCCCACTTACCCGTTCCATCATGGCCGCGAGTAGCATCGCATCATTCGTATGACCCTGAGTAAAATCGATAGCGTTAATTTGCTCCATAGCACCCTGCACGCCTCTACCCCAGGTAGCTCTACGAGTACGAATTACATTAGACCCCGAGTACAAGTCAGGCATGTTAACCCAAAAGGGATCAACTAACAGATTATTGTTTACGCTCTTGCTAATCGCAAGCATATGCGTATTGTTATACCAGTCCAAAGTCCATTGCATAGGATACAGCATCTCTAACCTACTGATAGGGCAAGCCGTATAACCTCGAGGGTCAGGAACTACTACTGAGACTGGAATAAGATTGTGGTCGAGGTCGAGTGGCTTAGCCTTTATCAAAATGCTATCATTTGCAAGCTTAAACGACCACAACTCCGGCTCATCTGAGTCGCCCAGCCCATAATCAGAAGGAATAATCCACCAGTAAAAATTAAGTACATATATTTTGTTACTAATTGCTTTATCACCACCAAGGTGCTCATCAATAGCACCCTCACCACGCTCTGACTCCTGGCCAGCAAATCTAGATTCAAGGGGTATATGTCGCAAGTACTTAACGTTAAATAGCTCGTCTTCTCCTTGATTCTCCTGCATAAGCAGACTCTCATAGGTTTCCGTAGTAACCCAAGCCAAAAATTCCATCTTATCTACTTCGTGTGCGGCCACCTTTGGGTCAGGAAAGTAACGGTAAGGATCAATATTATCAAACACCGCACCTTCCCAAGTCAGCTGTTTCTCCCGTACCGTCTCCGCCCCAAGGTCAACAAACGTGCCGAGCGGATCGAAATACCCATTAGGCTTCACCACACTCTTATACCCAAACTTAACATCCCATCGAGGAGCCAATACACCGATTCCATAGCAGAGGGCATCATCCCATTGAATGTGGAAGTTTGCTTCAGCCCCTACTCTTACGCACTGTTGGTGTACAAGATGTTGCATAAGCAGAGCCCCTACCACATCTTCTGGCCCTACCCCTTCATATTGAAAATACTGCTCGTTAAGAAATACCCCGGATAGATAGGTAAGTAGCGCTTCTTTATTAGCGAATATATGAGGAAGGGTTATCATAAAAGGCCCTCTTTCTGCATCTTCCTCATCACGACTGCCACGTTCATATCGAGTAGCATCTTCCGGAGTTACATATGCTCTGCACAAGTTATCTATAGCGTTCCAGGAATCGTACCGCTGAGACATAACTCTTTGACTACCAATAGCTCTCTCTAACAGCTCATCTCCAATCTCTCTATGCAGTTTGCTATCAGGTCTCAGGTCAAGATCGAAAGGATAAGTGTAGTTATACTTTCGCTCCTGCCCAGCTATCATAGCTGCCGCCGTACTAGGAGTGATAGTCGCCTTGTTACGCCCTCTTGACATACTTGTATCTCCTAGAGCTAAATGACCGCATCCCAGTTTTATCCTTTATTCGGATAGGTGGCTCGTATTCTATATCCTCATACCATTCCGGATCATTTAGCTTTTTCAACTCTAAATCGTCACGGACCTTCTTTCCTTTGTTATCAACCGGAGTAGGCTCCATACAATACCGCCCTCCAACTTCTACTAGCTCAACCATATACGCAAGTGCATCTGCAATATCGATTCGAGCTGAATAAGGGAAAGTAAGCAACTGTTCTTCTAAGGGGCCACAACATGTAGGGTTGTGGTATATAAGCCCTTGCCTATATAGGGGGATAAGGGCTTTTATACGTTCTTCCTTCTTTCGACCCCTGGCTTTTAGCTCCAACAACTCCACGTTGTACATACCAATCTGAGAGGCCGCATTCTTAATTGGATAAGTTATGAATTCGTTTAACCCAGTAACCTCATATCCTAGTACATGCGCTCCGAGGGACTTACACATATCAAACGCTATCTTAAACAAGTCATCAGGATAAACCATACCTCCAAACACATCACGAATATAGTAAGCACGGTTAGCTACATCAATGGTAACTCCCACCACAGCAGACCAGTCACTTTGGGGAGTAACACTCCTCGCCGGGTCTAGTAGCACAACCGAGTCTAACTTTTTGAAATCTTGCTCCTTTTCTTTTGGGTCATAATACTGGAAGTACTGAGACTTGAAGCTTGCCGTTTCAGGAGCAACAGGCAGATTTCTAAACTCTCTATAGAAAGTATCAAGCTCACCAGCCTTTCTATACGATTCCTTTAGGTCAAGTATATCCTGATTAGAGTAAAACTCAGGGGCGTTCGATTTATAGTTCTCATCGCAAACTTCCAATCGAACGCAACGCCAGCTCTCTGTCTTTTGCAAATAAACAGGAAGCGCATCTTCATGCTTAAGTGTATCAATATAGATAATCTCACCATCTTGCTTAAGATTATCCAGACACAAACATACGTCGCCAAAAAACCACTTCCTAATCTTCGCACGAGTATTCTCGTTCATGAGATCTTCAACTGTCTCAATATCATCTGCAATAACCAAATCAGGTCGTTTGTTATGCCAGTTGAGGCCACGGATTTGCTGCCCACATCCCCTTGGCAGCACTAACGTATTTCCGAAGGCCACCCAAACTGTCTTAGCAAATGTATCATCCCTAACTTCCCCACCTATACCAATATCTATCATATCATTTGAGCTTAACTCACTAACAGCTTCCCGCACATCACCAAATTGCTTACGAATAATCTTATTGCTTAGAAGGTCATGCTTAAGAGTCTCAGTTTGCATAATAGCATTCGGCGCGCTGTTACTTATATAAACTATAAAATTCTTTTTGTGAAACAAGATAGCATCCATCGCTACCGCACGAGCTATACTGGTTTTACCAAACCCACGAGGGGCAAGCACTAGCTTAAACCGTTTTTCCTTGTCCGCAATTGCGTTAAAAATCTCATTATGAATATTGCAGAAGTCAGCTACAAAAATGTCAGGAAACAGGGACTTGCAAAGGGCAGGAAGGTCATCATAGAGGGTGACCATCAAGTCCTTGAACTCTTCTTTCGCTAGGCTTTCTCTACTTAACACCATTACCTACTTTCAACTCGATAGCCAGGATATGTCGCCGGACATCTTTCAGCATCTCCATAAAAGACCCAACATCGTCCCTAACCACTTGTATGCCGTTCGCAGCTGACTCTACCCTACATACCAACCTACGCAGCTCCGAAAGCTGCTCATCCCCAAGGCACGGCTCAGGCTTCCGCCCAAGCTTAAACATAGCAGTCAGTACCACCGAACTAATGGAAAGCATAACTAGCCCAATACCTACTAAGTCATATCCATATCCGGCGACATCTCCTGGCATTCTGTTACCTCCGAGGCGTAGATACCTTTATGTTAATGCCATGCCGTTCAAGTAACCCATTCACTTGCGTATAGAGGTCTTGCAACATCACAAGTTCATCCTCGGTAACACCATCTTCCATAATAGCCTGCGCTCGCAGCAGAATAGTCTGCATAGAAAGCATATCAGCCACAAGCGTCTCAGCATTTGGATCACCTTCCTCCTCTTCCTCAACTACAGGAGCTTGCTCAGCTGCAATCAACTCCATGGCCCCATTTGCGAGCTGAACGAAAGCCGCAAGCGCATTAGGGTCAAGTGCTTCCACTTCAACCGTACCATCAGGAAACGTTCGGGTTGTGGTACACCCTCCCGTCAGCAGAAGGCTAGCACCAATAGACACCCCAATCAGAAAGTGCAAAATCACCAGAAGCAACGTCGTATAATGCTCTTGCCTATATGTCATGTTCATCCTCCCTCACTATTCCCAAGGTGTTATACCTTGGAATTTGCTTACTCTTACCCTTAAGTTGGTAGTAGGTTCCTGAAAATATTCCGAGTGAAATAAGTTCGGCGGGACTTATGCAACTAGGATTCAGCTTTTCTGGTAGGATTCCAAGCTCCTTAAAAACGAAGGCTACCAACTCTGAGCAGTATACATGGTTAGCAGACTCCGATACTGGAAATAGGCGAGGGAGTACCTTACTCCATCCCTCTCTAAACACCTGCCAAAAGTCATACTTAACACCCTCATATTTACCTAGCACATCTTCCATAACACAGCCATTTATAAGTGCTTTCGCCCACTTCGAGAGTGGAAACCACCACATCTCGCCCTTGTAAGTCATTAGGCGGTCAGACAGGTAGGTGCGTTGCACACCTATGAAGCGCTTCTTGCCGGGGAGAGACAGCGAAGTGCTTTCAATCAACTGTACCCGTTGCTGGTGTGTGCTGTCGAGGGGGGTGACTACAAGGGCGAGATGGGTGGGGATACCTGCTCCTTTTCTAATAAGCCAGGATACCAGCCCTCTCCCGTTGAAACCTATAACATCCCCAGGTCTCAACTCAGACCGAACTTTCTTATACCTGACTTTGAGCATACTCATGTTAAGACTTTTTCTTCCTCATTTTCTTAATGAGGATGTTGATACCCAAGGTGAGTAGGGTAGTCCACCACCTACTCTGATTATATGGGTTATAGGGGCCAGAATCATAATCACTCATGGAAAGCTCTCCACTTCTGCAACTTCATTAAGTTGCCTATCCCACTGGTCTACATGTACATGGCCATCCTCATAGTCATCTTTCACATAGGAGAAGAACTTCCTAGCTACCCTCCCTACCTCCCGCTGTGGGAGAGTGAACTTTCCATGCCCATCCCAGTTTGGAATGTACGCTTTAATATCTGCGGCACAGCCCCCATACTGAGGAAGGTGCTTACTGTTCCTGGATACTGCACCTCCCTCATCAGTCCATCCCAACCTGCCGGCGAGTTCCACATTATCCTGCTCGGTTCGAGTCCCACAAGTAATCTGTATTCGAACGTCTGAGTCATACTCATTTCGCAAGTACTCTCGCAGCCGCTCAAGGGAGATAACCAAGGAGGGGTGTACAATGGCCAGGCCCTGCTTATTGGCAAACTCCCGCAGTCGAAAGTTTGTCTGTACATATCCCTTCCTTCCAGGTACCATCAGCACGAGTTGGTTTATCCTGTTCATATCCTATGCTCCCCTAAGCATTCTTCTATCTGCTCTTCCACACCCTTAGGCATAGTAGGCATAACAGGAGGAACCAGGCCCATCTCCTTTGCCTTGGCACCTTCCTCAGCAGCGGCAATGGCAAGTTTAGTCATTTCTTCCATCCCACCAACCCTTGCATTAGCCGCGGAAGTTTCACGCTCCATAATATCAAATACCCGTGTATTTTCCTTAACAGCAGTTAGCAAAAATTTAAGTGTGGTTTTCGCACCATCCACTCTGCCCTGCTGAAAGGCAAGCATCTGTGCATCACGTTCCGCAGCTTCCAGTCGCTGCTGTACAAGAGTCTCCATCCGTCTCCAAGGCTGGCTGTCAATATCTGTCATGCCATAGATAAAGGGAGCACTGCACAGGGCAGTCGTGTCGGGGAGACCTACTGTAACACCCATACCTCTTGCTACCCCAATATAGTACTCTACACATGGACGTTCATAAGCGTACTCCTTATCCTCCGTCATGTCAATCCCCCATAAGTCAATACGCTTATACCCCATAGCGATACCGAGAGCTAACTGCCAGGAGGCAGTGCAGGAAAAATAAGGAGCACCAAATACCTGAATAAGCTCCTCAAATGGGAACTCCAAACTCTTCGGAACCATAGGATGGATGTGAGGCATGAACGTATAATAAGGGGAGGCTGCCATACTCTCAATATGCTCAGGAGGGATACCAGACTTGTGCAAATTAAACATAACTCTGTATGCGCCAGGAATAAGTCTGTCTATTGCATTCAAGCCCCATATATCAAACACCTCATCAGTTTTGATGGGAGCCTGTTGCGCACTTGTAGAAGCGAAACCCATTATGATAAGGCTATCCCGCTTCTTAAAGTGCTTGATAATCTCTTCAACACCTGGCTTTCTAGAAATACTATCCATGTTACCTCTCCTGTTTCTGCCCTTCATGCATGTTTATAGTGGAGGAGGCAATAGGTGAAGGGCAGACTCATGGAGTCTGGCACCTAAGCCCCCTCCACCGACAAATAAGCTCTAGGAAACCTGGAAGGGGTGTGGCAGACAATCCACAGCAGCTTACTTGCAGAACGAATACAATTAAACTGGCTTTCCTAGAGCTAAAAACTATTCCGTAACAGCGGCTTCTACATCAATACTCTGCTCCTGCCGTCTACGCCTAGCCTCCTCTGCTCTATTACGAATATCGGCTATATCTTCCATACTAAGTTTGGTATTCACACTCTGTATGATAGATTGTCGGACAGGAGCGAACCCAGACCTATCTAAAACCTCTCCAGCAACTTTAACACGAAGGGAAGGTGGGGCTTGCGGCCCGGTTAACACTTCCTCATAAGTATTGATAGCTTCTGGGATAAGGCGTTCTAAGTCCTGCCGAAAGTCAATAGCTGCCTCATCCCGTTTATCCTGCAGCTCATCAATTATGGAACGGAATAGGGAGCTATGCCGAATAGCAGATACATGTGGGGCATCCATTCCTATAAACTCAGCTATAGCTTTCGTACTCCACCCTATCATAGCTAAACGAGCTATTTCACGAGTCTTATCCTGGATTGCAGAAACTTCAACTTGTGTGGGATCACGCTTAACGAGTCGCTTATCCCAAGGTCTGTCAGCCCCTATTGCATGAGCAGTGTTGACTGCCTCTTCCCAGCTTTCCATAGTTTCGTCCATAGCTAGACTCCTGCGGTATGCCCATATTAATTGTACCATATGAGGGTATGGGTGGGCAAATGTTTTTTTGGGATTTCTTCTATTTGTTCATGGTGAACAAATTACAGAAATTGGGAGCATTTGGGTACCCAATATTAACTCTACACAAATTTTAAGAATACCCAACGCACAGTACCGGCACACTCGCTCCCCCCATACGGGTATATGTCCTGAGCTACTACACTAGTACAGTCCCTACCACATACACCCTCCTCTATGCACACTATACCCCTATGCTCATACACACTAACCTGCTTGTCTACTGTACTACACATATATACATGTACATACGTACAATAGCCCTATCGTCCTTACCACATAAGGACTGGACTATGACCACAATCATATCACAGGTGATGGAAAATATGTCTTGACATTTCGATGCCGGTTTGATACCCTGTAAATGCTGGTCGTGATAGACCGGTCGGTTCTTTGAAAGTTGAATCTAATTTGGAAGGTTCACTAGTATAGTAGTACACTCCCTACTCTACCTACCTATTCAACGAGCTACGCTCGTTAGGGAGTTACGTACTATGGGACTGAACAAACACGATGTGAACGTAGATAAGGGAAGTGTTAGTGAGCTGGTTAAGAAGCTGCGCGCTGAAGGGAAACCGCGCTGTACTATTCCGACAGTCACGGACTCGGATGGTAATACCATCCTGGACAGTCCTGATTCGGTGCTGAAGTTCGAATGCCACTACGCTACTGTTGCATACGATAACAAGAGCATCGCACCTAAAGATGCAGATTGCTACGGTCAGGCAGTCGTAGTGGACACCGATGCGTGCTTCACTATGACAGTAGAACAGCTACTTAACATGGTAACTGCTACTGCATGGACGCGAGTCCCGAAAGAAGAGCTTACTACCTTAGCAGAGGAAGCCAGTTCTGGTCTGGTAGACATGACCAAGTGGGTCTGTCCCGTTCGAACCCCTGGCAAACCGCGCCGGATTCGGCTTCTGTCTGATGCGGCTTTTGTGGCTGTACTAGTTAAACAGCTTCACGCTGTCGGAAAGAAGTACGTTGGTAAAACAGACCAGCCGCTCGACGCTAGTTATGTCCTTGGGCTCGACCCTGCTCTTGCCAGAAAGGCTTTCACTGCGAAAGGGGCTCCCTATGCTGCTGCATATGCAGCTGCTGTCGCTGAATACCTTCCTACCGTAGAAGAGACAGTTGGGGATGACCTTATCTAGTCATCTACTGTACCACTTCTGCGATACACCCCGCTTCTAGTTGTCCAAAACAGAGTAAACCAGGTTTGCTAGAGTAGGGAGTGTACTACGATACTAGTAAAACTCTCATATGGGAAGCTAAATTACTATAGGTCTAGTCAACTAGCTTCCCAAAATTTTTGTCTTTTTTTTCTCGATTTTTTTTTTCAAAAGTCTGTGGCGGTTAGATATGTGTCGTATGTGTATACAAGTTTACTTGTATAACGGCCGTATCGCATTTGGACTGTATTATGGGAGCGTATTTCGGTAACAGAAATAACCCTAAAAGGTTGAAACGTAACAGAAATAAGTGATAATTTCTTCTATTTTTTTTTATTCTTTTTATATATTTTTTTAGGTAATAAAATCCCATATTCCGATAACTGGACTTATCTAAACATTTCTTGTATTAGTGCTCGGTGAACAAATTACAGAAATCTACCTTGATATACACGTGACACGGTCGGTTTACAAGTATACTTGTATACGTGACCGTTCAAATACCGAACCAAAAAGGAGGCACAAAATGGAAGTCGATACGGGGCACGAAGTGGATAAGGTGGAAGCTACCTTTCAAGAGGTGGACGAATGCCTGAGTAGGGCTGTGACCCTGCTTACCAACCTCATCCTTGAGGCAGATATTATGCAAGAGCATAGTCTGCGTATGGCAAGCTTGCTGCTCAACAAACTCAAATACATGAAAGAAAAGGAGATGCTGGACACCGAAAAAAAGAGGGAATTCCTGCGCACACTTCGCGCGCAACTTTCCTACCACTTGCGCCGTGTGGAGTTTGGGAATTTCAAGAACCCAGTGCATACCAGGAAGTTGCGTCAGAGGAAGCCCGTGGAAGTTATCCCTGACGATATTATCTAGGAAGGGCCAAGCGAAAGGCCGACCTAAAAAGTCGGCCTCTCACACCTGTACCGGGGTGTGACTGATGAGCAGGTGGGCTTATCTGAAAAAAAGGGAGTTTTCAAACATGGAAGAGAAGAAGAAAGAGAAGAAGAACCCCTGGGATAGCCGTAGCGCAGCCAACAAGCTGACGAAGGAGCAGATTGCTCTCGTCAAGAAGTGGAACCGTATGCAGGCTGACGAAAACCGGCAGTTGCAGGACAAGGCTTACCGGATGATGGGGGGAAGGTAAGATGAACACATGCAGCTTCTGTGACAAGCCTGCCATGTATGATGGGCAAGTCCGCGGGTATTCGAGCTGGGCGTATGCATGCAAGCAGCATGCACACATGCTCGGGTACAAGAAAAAGCTACCTGACCACAGGCGAGAAGGGTCAGGCAGGGCGAAAACCTATCTGGTCATTCCGTATATGGAAGATATGGATACGGCCATAGCGCCCTGCGAGTGTGGCTGGAAGCAGCTGGCTGAGGTAGACGCTGAGTATGTATACTGCACTCAGTGCGGGGCCAAGCTCGCGTTCGACAAGTCGCCTCTGGACACTCTGTTTGAGGAGTAGGAAACTGGGCGATACAGGACTGTTCTGTATCGCCCTTTTCTAGTAAACAAAAAGGGAGAAAGAAAATGCACGAGTTAGAAAAACTGCGGCATAGGGCAGTACGTCCGAAAGACATCTACATGTTCGGGGCTTGCTGGACAACTAGCGAGATATTTTCTGAGCTTCCACCCGGAACCTGCAGAACTTTGGAAGATGTTATAGGGGATGAAAAGTTGACGGTATGGGACAGGATATGGGTACTCGGAAGTTACCTTTCCAAAGAGCAGGTGACTCGGCTGCTGAAGAGGTGGCATAAGCAGGGCTTCTGCCTTCACTTGGATGAGCAAAAAGAGGAACTCCCCAAGTTTACTCTATACTACCACGCAGCCGAAAGTATTATGACTGCGTTAGACCCAGATAGTAAGCTCAGTTATGAAGGAGGAGGCAGGCTGGTTCTGAGTGGCATATGGGGAGTAGTGCAGAATTGGAGAGCTGTGGAAGCTGGAAGGTGCTTAGGTGCGGAGTGGTGGGATACCACAACAGAAGATGAACTTCTGCGTATGATGCGTAACTACGAAATCTACGCAAGTCAGTGGATTGCCGCTAAAGCAGGAGAAAAGGTCGCGAGCATTCCTACACGCTGTAGTTGGTGTGGACTGGAGATAAAACCGGGCCAGGACGTGGATGACATATCGCCCTGTGGAGTCTGCTGCTCCCCCGAGTGTGCTTCGAAGTATAAGATATGGTACCGGAACCTGAAAATTAAACAGGAGGAAGAGTCATGAGCACGAAATATCTGAGAGTACGAAACCTCGAAATAGACAGCGAGCTCGTCATGGCTATGAAGCCATGCTTGGCTAGAAGTGATGTGGAAATATTTCTTCCCTCGGGTACGAAGCTGCGGCTGGAAGAAATTGTTGAGAGGCTCGACATAGAGACTAGTCACAAGCTATGGCTAGTATCCAATATTCTCACCAATGACCAAATATTCAAGGTGAGACAGAAGTTTATAACTATGACCGATGGATGCCTTCTGCCATATGTAGAAAAATATGAGGGGAAGGCTACAAAGTTTTGGCGTACAGGTCTTTCATGGATAAACTTCTATCGGTTGTGGTGGGCACTTCAAGACCGCTACATGGAAGTAACTCCATACGACTCCAAAAAGCATCCTTCCTACTTCGACTACATGGAAGAGTATGAGAAAAGCACGTTCACATCCATATGGAAGGCTGTACGCAACTTGAAAGTGCATCCGGTTTCAGAGTGGTCTCGCGCATACTACGTAGAACTTTATTGGGAAGCCTGGAATTTGAGGATGAAAGTGGGTATGCCCATAAAAAGCTGAAGCTGGGAATCGTGAGCTAGGTTCCCTATAGAAAGGAGGATGAGATGAATGGTGTGGAGTATCTGATAGATATTTTGGAAGGGGTTGACTCCTACCTGGATGACCCTTTGAAAGCTGAAGTGAGTGCTCGTAACTATGTTGTTGGAAAGCCTGGTACCAGTGCCAGATGCGAGTTGCATATGCGAGTGAAACGCGCTCTTGCCGAGTACAAAAAAGGCGAGATAGAATGAAAAATCTATGCGCCATATGCGGGAAGGAGGTCTCCCCTACAGAACAAGTAGGGGAGACCATTCCCCATACAAGTAGACCTGATTTGTGTGTCGAACTCTCCCCGATATTCTGGTTTATCGAGCAGGAAAACGGGGAGGCGTATCAGGTAGATATGTGTAAGATATGTGTGGACAGCTTTCTGTTAAAAGTTGCAGAAAGGATATTGGATAGACTTGAAAAAAATCCGTGATATTTTTTTCAACTTGCTTGCTTTTTTTGACAAAATGTGGTATACTTGTATACGTCGGATGCACAAGCCGTCGCAGAAAAAAGGAGGCCAAAGGTGGTCATTTCAGCTAGAGTGGAAGCGGTTAAACTGGCCGTGCTCGCAAAGCACTTCGAGCGGTTAGGAGTTAGGATACGGTCAAAATCACAGCTACTCAACTTGATTATCGACAAGGCGACCACCCTGTTACTTGAAAGTGGCGCATATCTAGATACTCTTACTCCCAATCAAGCGGTAGAGGTGTTCGTCAGACTTGGATTCGAGCCACCGGTTTTGTCAAAAGCGGAAGCAGCAGAGCAAGAGGCGGTTGAGACTACACAATCTATCTCGGACTACATAGCAGAAGCAGTAGAGCATATCGAAGCTACCGCACTCAGGTTTCCCCCTTCCTGAGCGCTGGTAAGAGGGGAGGAGGTTTTACCCCGGTTTTTCCTCCTCCCCTCCCTTCCTTATTATGGGGATAGAAGGGTAGACGATTTCTGTTATTTGTTCATGGCTCACAAATAACAGAAATAAACATAGGAGTTTCGGCCATGGAAGAAAAAAAGCTAGTAGTAAAATGTGGAGGGACGTCCTCCGTCTCGTTTTCCATCCCACTCCCTACTGACCTGGACGAAGCTATTAATACGTATGGGCCTGAGCAGCTATTATATATGGTAAGAGCTCAGGTTGAGCAAATGGCTCGTGTTACTGCACGCAATTTGCTTTCCTACAAGCACGCACCTGAACGTGTGCGAGAGAGAATGGAAATGGAATGGAAAGCTACCAAGCGTCTTAGAAAAGAGTCGGTAGACTTAACCAAACTCCGACCAGAAGATAAGGAGGGGATACTATGAGCGGCAGGAATATGAGCGGTAGAAAAATGAGGTATATACACAGATGCACTCGTTGTCTACTACCAGAAACGAAACCCGGCCTTACCTTCGATGAGAAAGGGGTATGTTCTGCTTGTAGAAACTACGAGAACAGGGAGAACATAAATTGGGATGAAAGATGGAGTCAGCTACAGTCCCTTGTGAATGAGTATGCGAATGGGTATGAATCCTATAACTGCCTTATCCCAGTAAGTGGTGGAAAAGACAGTTTCTTTCAAGTGAATACAATCCTAAAGCTTGGACTACGACCGCTACTCGTAACTGCCACAACATGCCATCCAAGCGAGTTAGGTAAACAGAACCTCTCCACTCTACAAGGAATACCAGGAGTAGACTCCATCCAGATTACTCCTGATAGAGAGGTAAGACGACGAATGAATGTTTTAGGCTTGCGTAGGTTGGGTGACATCTCTTGGCCGGAGCACGTGAGTATATTTACAACCCCTGTAAAAGTGGCTGTAAATTTTGGTATTCCACTCATAATTTGGGGTGAGAACCCACAAAATGAGTATGGTACTGGTTCGGAAACGGATGCAAGCAGCTTTCTGTTGGATAAGAGCTGGGTAAACAGGCATGGCGGCTTGTTAGGGCTGACCCCTGAGGCCCTTGTTGACTTCCACCACTTTACTTACCGAGAAATACTTCCATATGTATACCCAGCGCAGGAAGAAATAGACAGGCTTGGAGTAAAAGGTATTTTTCTCGGACAGTATGTCCCTTGGGATGGGTTTCACAACAAGAGCGTAGCAGAAGGTATGGGTTTTAAGGCGCATAGAAAAAGAGTGGAAGGTTCAGCTTGCGACTATGAGAATTTAGATAACCTACAAACAGGTATCCACGACTATTTCAAGTGGTTGAAGTATGGATTTGGAAGGGCCACAGATATATGCTCATCCTGGATTCGGCGTGGATACATAAGCAGGGAGCAGGGTAAGGAAATTGTGAGGGATAGAGATGGAATGTATCCAAGTTCCTACTTGGACGTTCCACTTGCTGAGATTTTGGATAATATAAGAATGACAAAAGAGCAGTTCGATGAGATATGCGAAAAGCATACGAACAAGGAGATACACCTATGAGTTGGGAGGGAGAGTTTGGAGCTGAGTATCTACGTAGGAACCCAAGGTGCAGCTTTGAGTTAGACCAACTGTATGAGGAGCGATATGGAATAACTCGTACCAAGATGAATGAGCGGTTTGTAGGAAACCTGTCCCGCAGGATGAAGGTTCTAGAAGTTGGTTGCGGGGGTGGAGCACAGATGGATTGCCTAGATGATATTGGATTCAGCGTGACAGGTATCGACATATATGAGGAAGTAGTTAAGCCAACAGGTATATGTGGTACTCCTAGCTTGTATAAAATGAACGCGGAGGATATGAGTGAGTTTAAGGATAAAGAATTCAACTTGGTATTTACGTCGGGTCTACTTATTCATATCCCACCGGATAAGCTAGAAAAGGTCATGTCCGAGATATATCGTGTCTCTCAAAGGTATATATGGGGTTTCGAGTACTTTTCCGATTCCACAGTACCTATTATGATTCCCTATAGAGGGATGGATAATATGTTATGGAAAGCCAACTACCCTATGCTATACTTTTTGAAATTCAATGACTTGATGCTGGTAGACTTTCAACTGTATCAGCATTTGGATAACCCAGATAATGTAGATGCTATGTTCCTGCTCAAAAAAACAACGGGTACAATTGAGGAATGGGAAAAGATAGAACCGGACTACAGAGACAATAGAAAGTGGGAAAAACAATGAAACCGAAAATGCCTGAAAGTGTGTGGAAAATAGTGGATAACACTAAGTTGAGTGCCCATATGGCTTGCCCACGGAAGGATTTCTACGAGTATGTTTTGGGGTGGAGACCTATACAAGATGACCATAACCTTATCTATGGCCAGGCATTCCACATGGCCTTAGAACATTTGTATGACAAGCAAAATAAAAGAGATGATACCAAACTCAGCATGCGTGATGCAGAAGAGGCCTGGTTAGTGTTTATGGAGTACTACAGGCGGTTCTACTCGGAAGAATCTGATTTGGATAAAGCTCCAAAAGACCCATCTAACACAGAACGTGTGCTTAGAGAATATGTAGAGCTTTATTCCAGAATAGACCGTTATAAAGTGGTGTATTCAGAAATATCAGGAGCGGTTCCGATAAACACCTCAGGCCGCTTAATATACTTTCGACTGGATACCGTGCTGTACGAGCCGATGTCAGGCACCTATATGGTACTTGAGCATAAAACATCCAAGTGGAGTCCAACCTTATGGGAAGCATCTCTATCTCTCTCCCTACAAGGGGGAATCGGTACTCACGTTCTGTCATGCTTGTATCCCGCGGATAAGGTAAAAGGCCTGACATACAACGGGATTTTCCTTCTTAAGAAAGGGAACGAGTTCAGGCGTATGCCATATCGTAGGAGTGTGGATGGCATGCAGGATTGGCTTACCACAATCAACTACTACGCGGATAAGCGTGAACGTGAACTCGACATTTACGTTAACACTGACAAGGAAGATGCTCCGTGTATGCACGCTTTCCCGAAGAACCCAACATCCTGTGTAGCTTATAATAAGCCGTGCCCGTATATGGACTTTTGCAAAGCATGGGCTAACCCACTCAGGCATATAATGGAAGCTCCGCCAAGTGGCTTTCAGAAAAAGTTTTGGGATCCTAGAGAACAGGACAAGGAATGGAATGCTGCTTCCGCACATGTGGTTAAGCCAGAGGAAGTTGAAACTGGTATAGGGGAGTCGATTGTACAAATGGAATTGCCATTTGTAGAACCTAAGAAAGGGTAGAAACATGACAGCAGAGCAGGAAACAAGGACTCTTAAAAACCTGAAGGAGCTGGCAGACTGTGTACTTTTGTTGCAGACAGGCTTATCGAATATCGTACAGGTTTTGGAGGGCTTAACAGAACGGGTGACTCACTTGGAAACTGTGTATGAAGTGGCACGGAACTAGGGTGTAAAAAAGGAGGGGAGAGCTATGACAAAGTGTGAAAGCTGTGGAGCGCCGCTTGTGGTGGAGTTTCTATCTTTCAAGCAGATGACTTGGGCTGACTCCGAACTGGGTATGATTTGTCCTGCTTGCTACATCAGGCGGCACGGGACTGCTGAGCAAGAGGCTAAAACGGGTGTGAATGAGTATAGGCCTGTCAAAGAAGCTGTGCCGCATTACTATAGCCAAGGTGATGCTAACGTATAAACAGGAAAGGAGTGTGTGTTATGTTTAGCTTGATTATCTCAGACATGAACAAGGCGGAGCAAGAGGGGTTGTTGACTGGGGCGAGTGGAGCAAGTCATGTGCATATCAAGATTGTGCGGAATGGAAAGGCAGTGGTGCTACTGGTAGATCCCTTCCCGCAGACATGCCAGGCTTCAGCAAGAAAGCATAGCAAAGTAACAGGAAAGCGAGCGCCCGTTACGCTCGAACTACGGCAAGCCATAAAAGAGATGAGCGACAACGCTTACTGTGAGTTGATAGACATCGCAGTGAAAGCTGGCTGCTCGGTACAAACAGTTCGGAATGTGCTTAACGGGAAGTATCCTGTTGTGAGCTCGAAGGTGGTAGAAGCTGTTGACTCCCTGAAAGAGGGATATGACGCCTATCTTGCAAATGAGGGGCGGATGGATGAAAGCTGGTCATACGGTACAAACAGCTCAGGATGCTAAGCGTCAACTCAAGTTGGAGCTTACTAACTCCGACGGGGAGGTGCTGTAAAATGGGAAAGTATTTTGAGCCTTGGGAAAACGAAAATTCAAACGATGTAACTTGTAGGCGTGGTACAGTAGCCTATCCTACAGATGGCTATTCTGCAAGTCTTGGACACGGATGGTGCTGGCCATTCCAGAAAGCGCTTGCCGCTAGAATAGCGGCCTGTGTCACTGCATGTGAGGGCATTCCAATGGGCAGGCTGTGGGAATGGAATAAGTGCGGTAATATGACCGCAGCCATTCGCAGAGCGTTTGAGGAAGGAAAGAGTAGCCAGTGCGACTTCTATGAAAGTAAAGTATATGCAGAATTGGTGTCTGGAGTAGATTACAACGGCCCAGTAGAGGAGCATGAATTAAAGGTACTCGAACGTGCTTTTGCAAAGCAGCATAAAGTACCACTAAGTCAGCTACAAATTACCTTACACTTAGGGTGGCCACATTCGCAAAGCTACTATTCAGAAGGGGAGGATGTACTGTGATGAGATACTGTGACATGCATGGCAGAGATGAATTTGCTGGGTATGACAACTGGAAAGGCCGGTCGCCTGAGGACGACGCTTATCCAAAGAGAAAGCGGTGTATCTACTGTGAGCGTGAGCTGGATGAGGATGGGTTGTGTGAGGAGTGTGACCGGGTATATATGGAGTGCCCTTCCTGTGGAGCAAGTGTGCCTGCGGATGAGGCATATTGCGAAGACTGTGGATGGGTAGAGGAAAGAGATAAAAATAGTCGGTAAGGAGACTAGACATGACTGAAGATAAGAAGGGTAGACTCGACTTGTCACAACTACAGGGGCAGTTAGAAACTATGTATCAGGAAGTTAAGAAGAAAGCTAACTTCCTGATATACGGGTATAAAGGGGCAGGAAAAACACACACGCTCGCCACCGCTCCAAAGCCTTTGCTGATACACTCGTTTGACCCAGGTGGTACCCGCTTGCAGGTTATACAAGAAGGGGTAGCCGCGGGGAAGATTATGGTAGATACTCGTTTCGAGTACACAGACAAGGCATTTGGTTCTAAGGTGGTACCGAAAAACAAGTCCAGGTTTAATATCTGGAAGGATGAAGTAAATAGGTTTGGTGATGCTGGTCTTTGGGATCAGATTGCAACGTACGCTATCGACAGCGGTACCTTCTGGACAGACTGCATTATGGATGAGCTGCTCCGTGAAGCGAATAGAGTTGGGGAAGCACCTACACTACCAGAGTATGGCAAGCAACAGATTGTAGTTAGGGAGTGCCTGTCAAGTTTGCTTGCCCTTCCCTGCCACTTCATCATGACTGGGCATATCGAGCAGGTTCGGGACGATGTAAGTGGAAAGATGTACACAAGCCTTCTCGCAACTGGTAAGTTGAAGGCTAAGATTCCACCTATGTTTGACGAGTTCTATGTATGCGTGTCAGAGGAAGTGGAAAAGGGTTCACAGAAAGGTACGGAGCGATACCTACTTACCACAAATGATGGTAAGCTGGAAGCTGGTACTCGTATTGGCTCTGGAAAGTTTACAAAGAAAGAGGAGCCAAACATTCGGGGGCTGCTTAAAAAAGCTGGATATGCGTGGGAGGATAAGACATGCTAGCCTGGCACTTTTTGAGCGAAGACAAGCGCCTCGGGTACGGCGACGGACGGCTCGTCGAGGTGGGAGCAACGCTCGAATGCAAGGGGGATCCCATACTGTGCGACAACGGCATGCACGGGAGTGTGCGACTGATTGATGCGTTGAGATATGCCAGCGGTCCTATCGTATGCCGTGTGAAAATAGAAGGAGACGTGATCGAAGGTGACGACAAGCTGTGCGGGCGTAGGCGCACTGTGCTGTGGATGCTAGATGCGACCCAGATCCTGCACGAGTTCGCATGCCAATGTGTTGAAGACGCGCTCGCGCTAGTCGAGCAGCCCGACCCTCGAAGCGTGGCAGGAATCGAAGCGAAGCGTAAGTGGCTCGATGGCAAAATCACGGACGAGGAGCTAGATTCTGCATGGCAGTCTTCGTGGGGCGCTGCGCAGGATGCTGCGTGGAGTGCACGGGCTACTGCGTTGGTTGCGCAGGCTGCTGCGCGGGCTGTTGCACAAGATGCTGCGTCGGCTGCGCGATCTGCTTCGTGGGATGCTTCGTGGGCTGCTGCGGGGGATGTTGCAGGGAATGCTGCGTGGGCTGCTGCGTGGGCTGCGCGGGCTGCTGCACAGGATGCTGCGTGGGCAAAGCAAAACGCGCGACTCACCACTATGGTAATGCAAGCGCACGAGAAGGAGGGCGTGTGATGAACGTAATCGAGTGCCTGGCTGTACTGCATGAGGAAAATGTGGCGATGGTGAAGGCGTTACTGCGCTCGGCAGAGACCGAAGACGATGCACGGAGAAGAAGCTCAAGTGACATAATCCTCACATGGCCGAGGGAGCCGGGTGAAATTCTGACGCCAATAAGCACACCCACTGAATATAACTATCGCGTGCGCCACGAGCAGGCGGCTAAGGCCGAGCCATGAAGCGCACCACTGCGTGGGACGTGTGGTGTCCGTACTGCCAACGCTACTGGTACATGTGGCGCTGGACGGCGACGGGCAAGGCCAGCGAGTACGCGCCCGTGAGGGTGTGCCTGAAGTGCGGCAGCCATATTGGTGGCACTAACGAAATGGTACGGGAGGGCGAGTGATGGATGTGACC
>Ga0302236_1001023_pt1 | contig 21220 bp, 18 predicted proteins | sample AAG_UR_Gly_MG_FD_193509 | JGI IMG/M metagenome (GOLD analysis project Ga0302236, IMG submission 193509) | Enriched activated sludge microbial communities from anaerobic digester in WTTP, New Holstein, Wisconsin, United States - AAG_UR_Gly | ecosystem: Engineered > Bioreactor > Anaerobic >...
AAATGAAGAACAAAAACGAACATTGAGCAAGATAGGTTGAGTAACTTACGGAATTATTTCGACTGTTTTGTTATCAATGATTCTAACTACATTATACGAGGAGGGAAAAGTTATAATCAGATTTCGAATGAACTGACGAAGGAAGGGATAAAGAGTCCTAGCGGCAAAAACAGATGGTGCCCGGGAACAGTCAGGCTTATGCTGAAGAATGAAGTGTACAGAGGAAACTATCTATATCAAAAGCATTATACGAAGGACACACTAGAAGAAAAAATTGTTAAAAACAAGGGAGAGCTTCCTCAGTATCTAATCGAGAATCGCCATGCAGGAATCATAAGCAGCGACGACTGGGAGGCGGTGCAATTAATACTCCGCGAGTGTGCGGAAGCGTTTGAAAATAAAAAACAAAAGAGATATCCGAAGGACAACTTGAAAAACGGCGCGCTTGACAACAAATTCAGATGCGGCGAATGCGGGAATATAATAGGACATAAAAGAGAGTACAAGAAGGCGCACGCCAATCATATTTGGATATGCAATCTAGCTCAAAAATGCCATGCAATCGATAGGTGCGATTCCAGGAGGTATCAACAAAAGTATCTGGAGCTTAATTTCATGACTATGCTTTTAAGTATTAAAAACAATCGGGAGTTCGAGTCGGAGATGGGAAATCTGTTTGCAGCGATAGAACTAAGTAATGACGAGCTATGCCTGGAGGAAGACATTAAGAAAAGGATAGAAGACATCAATCACAGACTGTATGAAGCTGTTGATGAAGAGCTTGGTAAAAAGGGCCGAGACACAAGACTGGTAGACGAGCTTACTGAGAATATCGTAAGTCTGCAAAACAAGTTAAAGGCTTATTCTAAAAGAAAGGAGCTAGCCGGGCAATACCGCAAAGAAATGGACTGGCTCACGGATGAATTGCAGAAACTAGATGAAAAGCCTATTAGAAACTATGAAGGACTCGGCAAAAATGAAACGGTACCGTTTCGGGAGGATATTTTCATGAGGTTAATAGACCGCGGTACAATTTTCAAAGACGGAAGAATTGTCTACAAGCTGAAACTGGGGATAGAGTGGTTTGTTGATTTTAGATATGAAGATTACAAAAGAATCATGTCCGACAAAAAAGACGACAGAATCAAAGCTAAAAAAGAAAAGTACATGAAAGGTCCGGAAATAAAAGCTCTGCTGAAGTTTTGCGAAGAGCCAAAGGGCTTTTCAGAGATGCTGAAATTCATGAACACGATGAGGATCATATCAAGCGCACATTTTAGGAATACGATAGTTAGACCTCTTCGAGAAGCAGGAAGGCTCAAGTGGACGATACCAGAGGATCCGCAAAGTAGAGAGCAGAAGTATTACTCGATTAAATAAATGAAAAAAGAAAAGCTGAGATGAAAATCTTTCTTAATGGAATAGAAGTTAAAGAACTATTGCAATTCTGTCGCGGACTGGGAAAGTATTTTGAAATAAATGTATTAGTGAATTCGAGAAAACTCATGATCTATAACTATTTTAAAAAGTCATTTGTCAGGCCTTTATTGAAATTATGAGAATTAAAATACACTATTCCTGACGGTTTCGTCAATTGGTATCAACAATACATTTCAATCTAAACACGTGGATTTAATGAATCAAGGGGCCAGTTTACGATTGGCTCCTTGTTTTTTTCTTTATGATAAATAAATAATGATTGAACAACTTAAACGGCAAAATAACATAATCGCGCCAATAAGTAACAAAAAACAAAACAAAACTAACAAATATAAGCATCAAAATAACGAAAAAGGGTATAAAAATAACAAACACATTGACAGGTGTATCCGTAGGAGTTAGAATGTTATTGTCTGGAGGAATGAGAAATGTACACGGAGATTGTGAAGATTATAGAAGGCGGAATGATTGGTGATAAGGAGAAGGTTTATAACTATGCTCAGGTTTTAGCTGAAAATTTAGAAAAATCAGGCGACACTTCTCTTGCCAAGAAAATACGATCTCTTTTAGTGAATAAGAAAACGAGGATGGCATCTTTGGATGATTTTTCCACCAAACCAGTAGATACAGAAAGTCGTATGGACATGGTGGATATATTTATACCGGACAAATCATTTGAAGTACCGATCTTGAAGTCTTATATTCATGAAGAAATTGACGAGTTCATACATAGCTATGAACATAGGGATGAAATATTACGAGCTGGAATTGAAATGGTTAGCTCTTTACTCTTATATGGCCCACCAGGTTGTGGAAAAACAACGGCGGCAAGGTTTATCGCATATAAAACAGGGTTGCCGCTTGTAACAGTAAGGCTTGATGGTCTGGTGTCATCGCTTCTTGGGAGTACAGCAAAGAATATTCGAAAAATCTTTGACTATGCTTCAAAGAGAGACTGCATTCTGTTCCTGGATGAGTTTGATGTTGTTGCAAAATTGAGAGATGATAAGCATGAGCTGGGCGAATTGAAAAGAGTAGTGAACAGCCTGCTTCAGAATATTGATGATTTCAGCCAAAACAGTATTTTGATTGCTGCAACTAATCATCATGAGTTGTTAGATCCGGCTGTATGGCGTAGGTTTTCAAAGATTATTACACTTGAGAAGCCAAATAAAGATGAGATCATTCAGCTTATCAGACTTTACGCTAAAAATTCAAGTAGTAATGTGATTGAGAACGAAAAAAAACTGGAAATATTAGCGGCGGCCTTTGAAGGCATCAGCCATGCGGATGTGAAGACAGTTGTAAATAATGCTATAAAGAAATCTATTATTAATAAGAAGAATACAACCCACAACTGGGATATATTGCAAGAAGTGTATTTGTACAAGAATCATAAGATTATTAGTGAAAATGACTTTATTAAATATTTGCTACTATATGGTGTGACGCAGAAGGAAGTAAGTGACAATTTTGATTTTTCTTTAAGGAAGGTGAGAGACATAGCAAACTCTCCCGATTGATATGAAGGGTGGTGTGGTTAATGGCAAATGAAAGATTACCTATTAAGTTTTTTGCTAAACGTGAAGTGGATAATATGAGGGTGGAAGCGGGTGGTAGCGGAGAACCGCCTAAGTTCGTCTTGAGTGCAGAAGAGCTCATGATAAAATCTAGGGTTTTTGTTGATATTGTTCAGGAATTCAAATCAAAAGTGATGAAGAAGGAAAGAGAAAACTCTTTCATTCCAGTTGTTTTTAAGACAAAAATCATTGACGATGCAGCTGCGAAAACACATAGACGGGAAGTTAGTAACCTTTTCCGGACTGGTACAGACAATAATGTGCTAGGCTTAGTTGATGAAGATGAACTGATTATCAAAGTAGACGATTCTCGAGAAGTTGATAAAATTCTTGGGCGCCTGAAGAATACTCAGCGCTATGCACATGCTTTATCGGCTATTGAGAGTATATCTGAATTTGAACCGATAGTTGACAAGAGTGAAAGTGTTGAACCTGTCGACTATAAGGTTAAGCTCATTGATTTCCAAAACTACGAGCAAAATACAGCTATTAGGAATTACTTCGAAAGAGCAATAAGAGAAATGGAACACGAAGTAATTAGGACCAACTATACACCAAATCATGTAGTTTATAATATAAAAAGTATAAAGCTAGATGAGTTTATGACTCTCAATAAAAATGAAATCTTTGAAGCTGTTTTTTCCATTGCGCCAATGCCTAAGTATGCTGTTGCACTGGACATGGAAGAAGATGAAGCAACAATAAATATTTCAACTCCTACAGAAGGTAAAAAGTATGCAACGGTAGGAATCTTGGATAATGGGATAGCAGATATACCACATCTTGAACCATGGCTTGCTGAAGAAAGATACACAGCATATCCAGAACCATATGTAAAAAGGGATCATGGAACTTTTGTTTCTGGAGTCGTTGTTTATGGAGACCATCTGGAAGGTGAAAATTGGGTTGGCGTTGAAGGAGTCAAGGTTTTGGATGCGTGTGTTTACCCGGATACAAGTAAAGAAGGTATTGAAGAAGATGAGTTAATCAGAAATATCCAAGAAGCTGTGAAAGTCCATCACCAAAATGTAAAAGTGTGGAATTTGTCTATTAGTGTTATAAACGAAGTGGATGAATATAGTTTTTCTGATTTTGCAGTTGCGCTGGATGCAATCCAAGATCAATATGGTGTTTTAATATGTAAGTCTGCAGGGAATTGCAGAAATTTTAAGACAGGCCATCCAAAGGGCAAGATCCATCAAGGTGCTGATAGTGTTCGGTCTATCGTGGTCGGATCTATCGCACATAAAAAATCGTCACTAGATTTGGCTGATATTGATAATCCATCCCCATTTACTCGTATAGGAAGAGGCCCATCCTACATTATTAAACCAGAAGTAGTACATTATGGTGGGAATGCAGGTGTGGACGCTACAGGTAATATGGTTGTAACAGGAGTTAAATCATTTGGTTTGGATGGCGCTATCCGTCAATCTGTAGGAACAAGCTATTCGACACCTCGTATTGCAGCACTTGCAGCAGGACTTCATCAAGAAATGGAAGAAGAATTTGATTCATTGTTAATCAAGGCATTGATGGTACATTCCGCAAGCTACTCGGAAAACCTTAGTATTCCTGTAACTGAAAGAGTCAATCAAGTTGGTTTTGGGAAGCCTCAGCCTGTCAGGGATATCTTATATAATTCGCCTCACGAAGTGACTCTTATTCTTCGTGATGAAATTGCTAAGGGCGAGTACATAGATATGATGGACTTTCCTATGCCTGATTGTCTTGTTGATGGAGACTATTTTACTGGTCAAATCATTGTGACTTTGGTTTACAATCCTATTCTTGATTCAACACAGAGAGCTGAGTATTGCCAATCTAATGTTGATATTAAGATGGGGACTTATGATGCCAAGAAAGATAGAGATACATCGAAAAGAAATATTCTTAATCCAGTAGGGCGTGATGGTTCGCAGAATGTACTCCTAGAAGATTATTACAGCAAGAAAAAAATGAGAAGCAACACGGATGAATTTGCTTTAAAAGAAAGACTGCTGATAAAATATGGCGACAAGTACTATCCTGTTAAGAAGTACGCAGTTGATTTATCCGAGATGACTGATGGCAATCAATTGAAATATTTAACTAAAGACAAGAATTGGTATCTGTATATCAAAGGCCTTTTCAGAGACCACATCGAAGTTAAATCTCAGATGGAGGGTACGGTACCAAGCCAAGAGTTCTGTCTCATTGTAACCATTAAAGATCCAACAGAAACAAAGCCTGTATATAATGAAGCAATCCAAAAACTAAATGAATATAACTTCTGGCACAATAATATCAAGCTACAAACAGAAGTTACAGTTCGCAACTAAAATCGATTGATGTGGCATAAAGAAATAGGATCCTACTGAGTAGGCGGATTGAAGTTATCCATCTACTTGGTAGGGTTATTTTCAAATTAATTATTATACTACATTAGAGTTTAGCAATAAATCAAGAATTGATGCAAGGAGTATTAAATGGATAAACTTACACTTGTTACCGACTATATACAAAGATGCGATGAAATTATTGAATCAAAAAATCAGGCAACGGCTAGAGATTTTGGAAAAGAAGTTATTGCAGTTTTTCAGAGTGAAATCTCTAAAATCACTTCTGAGCTTACAGCATATAGATACGGGGGAACTCAGGATGATATAAAGGATGTATCCACTCTGAGAGCTATGTTAGTTAATTATTGCGCTAATATTAAACGTGAAGATGAGATAAGAAAAAATGATCTGGAGAAACTGAGACTGCAACAGTCAATTTTGAATATCAACAATACAAATACTAACGATGTATCTTCAAAAGCAACCGCTAGCTCGATTGTCACTGTGACGATTACCCATGCTTTAGAAAACATAAATAATCTTCCTGAAAATATTCTTTCTAAGGAAGAGGAAGAAGCTTTAGAAGAAAAACTGGCAATTCTTGAGCTTTTAGCTAAAAGTGGAGATAAAGAGAAAACATCAAAGAAATTAGGAAGTATACTTAAATATGTTGCTGATAAAGGAATTGAAGTCGGAATCGCTCTGCTTCCATACCTTGGGGAGATCTCGAAAATGATTCAAGGGCATTAAGGCGTAAAGGGGTTTTATACTTTATATACTTGTAATGCAGTGAGAACGTTTGATTGAAATAGCGTGTGAAATGAGTTGCTGGGTTGGATTATTCATTCAAGTTACCACATGGATTACAAAAAGAAGGCAAAGTTGAAAGATTTTTACATATCCTAGAGATACTTCCACATGAATCCGGATTGAAGTGTAATTGTTATTGTCAAAATTGGGGTGAAAGGTTATAGGACAAGTCGCCTAAAACCAAAGAATATTTAGTACCTCGATTTGCACATTACAATGCGGATACCTGCGATTATGCTACAGAAACAGCGATACATATAAAAGCCGGGGCGATTATTGAAAAAGAAAAACGAATGGTTATACCAAAAGTAATTATCAGATTCCAGGCAAATACTGCCTATATTTTTATCCTTCCGTCATTATGGCACCTGAAGTAGAACTAGGCTTATATAATGTTATTAAGAATAAAATTGAAGTAGAAATCAATGTTGAAAATCGAATGACAGTCACTACCGAAATAGCTTATAGATAGTTTATTATTCATATGTTTTTATCCTTCTCGTATTAAGTCAAATTGAGTGCTGACAATCTGGTTGCATCCTTTCTATAACTTGCGGCAACGGCGACAGTTGGCGTGATTTAACTTTTCGTTTTATTGATGTTCCCAATCGGTGTCCTTGTGGGTTTGGATTGTTTCTCCTTCTTGTTCCAGTAGGAAACCGATTCATATGCGTAAGTTATGCCTAACCGTTTAGTTGTTTAATATAATATAGCTACCATTGAAAGTCGTTTCATCGTTATGCGATAGAGGGAATCTAGGTTAAGAAGGGAATAATATCAAAATGGAAAAAATTAAATTTTTAGGGAACTATTTAAAAAATGATTTGGACGTTGAGTTAATATTTAAAAATATCATAGCAGATATAAAATTAATTGGAGAATGCGAAGAAGAATATTATAATACTGGCCAATATACATTAATTAATCCTGATGATATTTTAATAACATGTCTTTTAAAAATGAATATTGAGGCAAATACTTATCAAATATTACTTCATAAACAAACATTTGAAAGGAAGACAAAGGAAGATCTTAATATTTTGGAAATTGAAATTACAACTAATGATAGTGATGATATTTATAACGTGAAAATCAAGGTTAAAAATATCTTGAAGAAGTATTACAAAGAACTATTTATTTTGATGGATACGCATAATCAAACATTATGTTCGCAATTATATTCTCAAATACATAAAGTTGAAAACAGATTTAGGGAAGAAATAAATCGTTATATGGTTAGAAAATATGGCGTAGGCTGGTTTAAGGAAAATATTAAGGATGAATTTCAAACAAAAAGTCAAAACTATGCTGGATGGTACAAAAATAAATATGCAGATTTTAGAGATATTCAATCAGAAGTTTTTAATTTACAGACAGATGATCTAATTAAAATGTTAGAGAAAAGCTATATTAATAAGTTGGATAAATCAGAAGTTGATGAAATAAACAAACTAAAGGACAGATTAAACGATAAGGCCATATTAGTATTTCAAAACGAGTATCTAAGTTTACAGAGTATTTGGGATACAGACATTAAGGGTATGTTACCTGATGATTTTAATGATTCGTGGAAAGAATTTACTAATATGCGAAATATGATTGCTCATAACAAACCTATATGCTTAAAGTTAAAACAAGATATTGAAGAAATGGTTAAAAAGCTCGAAGAGATATTAGATGGTTTAAAAAGTAATATAGATATTAAATTGACATCAATTGAAAAACGAGAGGTAAAATGGATTGAAAGACATACGGTAAAATGTCAATCACTTAAATTGGAAAAAGATACATCATCAGACTCAAAATGAGCGCAACAAACCAAGCCCTCGCAAATGCAATTTTTTGGAAGGTATAAGTGGTTAAAACTATGCAAATGGATGCATTATTTTAAACCATGACCTCCTCCGTTGTATATTTGGCCTTTGCTCAGCATGGCATAGACCAGGCGGATAAGTTTTCGTGCGGTCAGCACGAGAGCACGCTTATGCTGGTGCTTTGTCACTTCGTTGTACTTCTTTTGGTAGAAGGCTTTAAACTCTTGATTATGCACCCTTAGAGAGTTTGCAGCTTCAACGAGGTAATAGCGCAGATAAGCATTGCCACATTTAGCAAGCGAGGTGTTTTGGGCGTCAAACGAGCCCGATTGGTATCTTGTCCATACGATGCCTGCGAATTTTGCAAGCGAGCTTTCATCCTTGAACCTTGAAATGTCGCCGATTTCAGATACTATGCAAGCAGCAAGAGTGGGCCCTATACCTGGTATGGTATCAAGAGTCTGCCTAAAGGCACATAGCTGTCTGGCGATTTCCTTGTTTAGTTTTGAAAGCTGTGATTCCATGAACCTGATGTTTTCAAGCGACATCGAGAGCGTAAGCTCGATCGAGTCGGAAATATCAGGACTGAGCCTGTAAGCCCGTCTGGCGAGAGACTGGAGCTTAGCAGCGATAGCAGCGGGATCCTTGAGGCGGTTATTGCCGTTTTCACAAATGAATGTGACAAGGTCCTCAATTGGCATTGCAGATATTTCTTCAACTGAAAAGGTTTCAAGAATTGAAGTTGAGGCTTTTCCGAAGGTGTCGCTAAAGAGGCTGTCAGAGCGGTAAGAAGAGAACTTGAGATATACAAGATGAAGAGCCCTGTTCTTTTCGTTCGTGATGCTCTGCACCATCTGATAGCGGTATCTTGTAAGCCTTTGCAATGCGGTGTATCTAAGGTCAGGAATTGATGAAGGCACGACTCTGCCGAACCTAACGCAGTCAGCAATAAGCTTAGCATCCAGATCATCAGTCTTTTGCCTGAAGGTCAGTGTTTTCTTAAAGCCATTGACAATGGCGGGGTTTAGGACAAATATCTGAGGGTCTAGATGCTTGAGATCTTCCACGGAAGCCAGGAAATGATGCAGATGCAGCGCATAATCGGAAGTTGATTCCATACCGATTCGCACATGATTGGCATCTATCTTGTCGGCATAAGTCAGAATATGCTCAACAAGAAGCGAGGCGTCCAAGAGATCGTTTTTAAGCTCAATGGAGCTTTTGGGACCAATACCGTTTTGATCCATGAAGTAAACAGCAAGCGACTGGCTGCTGATATCAATACCGACGAATAAAGTGTTAGACATTAAAGAAATACTCCTTTCCGTACAAATTTGGACCCACAACCGAGCTTGTCCTTGGCGAATGAACCGCAAATCATCCTCGCTAATAAGAACTACAGCGCCTTAAAGATGGGTGCGCCCTTACCTGCTGAAGCAAGGAACTCTAAAGGCGAGTGAACAACATACGGGTTAGAGGTTAGTCGGAACATTCCAAGGGTTCAGTCTTTGGCAAGCAGTCACCTTGAAAAGGGCCGCAAGGAGAGGCAAGAGCTTCCCGAGTGTTTGATGTCCATAGAAAGATAGTAACATGAAGAACAAGCTTGGTTGTAGGTCTATATTCATAACGGAAAAGGGTTAAATAAATATTCAGTTATCAAGGTACATTTGGCGATGACCAATATTCATTTGGTAATTCGCCGTTAATCAAAGTATACGAGAGAGATATATGATGGTATTTTTTGTGAAGAGGCTGGAATTAGCAAATTGCCTAATAGAGAAGAATTACTTCAAGAAATATTTGAGCAAGATGATATTCAAATGTTATATTCAAATGTAGATGAATTTATTTCAAACTATGAAGGTGTACTTGAAGAATTAGAAGGTTATATTGAGGAAATATCAGAAGATATTTTTGCGGAATATACGATCGAAGAATTTAGAAGAATAGCACTAAGGTTATATGATATGCTAAATATATTAGGCATTACTCAAGATCAATCTAAGGTTGAAATAATAGAAAGAGCAATGTCAGAAGAAATAAGGGATATAATAATAGAAGATTTGGTGAATCTATTTTCAAAGATTATGATTGATACAAATATAGTTAAATCAAGCAGTTTTGATGAGGATAGTATAGTGTTTGGATATGAAAATGTATTTAAACAGCGTGTAGAGGTTAGGACGAGTGGTAATATTTTTGCTGAAAGAGGGTCAAGTAACGATATCAATATATATTTAATCATTGACGAAGAGCAAGTACAAGGTATTATAACAAAACAGTATGGCAATTATGAAATTAATGACGAACAGGGATACGCTATGCCAATTGTGTCTGATGATTTAGATATAAATATTAAATGTGTATTAGATAATTTATATAATCACTTTGAAGAAACATTAAGTGAAATAGAAAGATTTAATGAATATTTATCATCATTAATTTTTAAGGATTAAAAAGAATAGGTAATTGACACAAACTAAAAACTTATTGCTGTTGAAACTAGATAATATATATTATATTTTTTATCCTTCCGTCATCATGGCGGGCCTGATAATGACGGCCCTAAGCTACGGCGCTGTCGGAGTCATATCAGGCGGGGTATAACAAAGTACATAAGAAAGCATGCATGGATTACATATGCAGATAATAGATTTTGGCAATGGAGGATAGACTTATGGCTATACTGGTTACAGGGGGAGCGGGCTACATAGGAAGCCACACCTGCGTAGAGCTGCTGGAGGCAGGCTACGATGTGGTGGTGGCAGACAACCTCTCAAACAGCAAGGTGGAATCGCTAAGGCGAATAAAGGATATAACAGGCAGGGAGCTAGGCTTCTACGAGGTGGACATACTGGATCGGGAAGGCCTTGGCAAGGTGTTTGAAGAAAACAGCATAGAAGCGGTGGTGCATTTTGCCGGTCTTAAGGCGGTGGGCGAGTCGGTGGAGCTGCCCCTTAAGTACTACCACAACAACATAGGCGGAACCATAGCCCTTTGCGATGTGATGCAAAAGTACGGCGTAAAAAGGATGGTCTTCAGTTCATCGGCCACGGTATACGGGATGAACAACGTTTCCCCTCTGACCGAGGACATGCCCCTTAGCACTACCAATCCCTATGGCAGTACTAAGCTCATGATAGAGCAGATATTAAGGGACGTATACGCATCGGATGGCTCTTGGAGCGTGGCTCTCCTTAGATACTTCAACCCTATAGGAGCCCATGAAAGTGGCATGATAGGCGAAGATCCAAACGGCATACCAAACAACCTCATGCCATACATAACCCAGGTGGCTGTAGGAAAGAGGGAGAAGCTGAGCGTGTTCGGAAGCGACTACGCTACTCACGACGGAACGGGAGTAAGGGACTACATACACGTTGTGGATCTGGCCAAGGGCCACCTGAAGGCGCTTGAAAAGATTATGGACAGCGAGGGCATCGACGCGTACAACCTGGGAACGGGAACGGGCTACAGCGTACTTGACGTTGTAAGGAGCTTCGAGCAGGCCTCGGGCCAAAGTGTGCCTTATGCCATAGCAGACAGAAGACCCGGGGACATTGCAGAGTGCTATGCAAATCCGGCAAAGGCCTTGAGGGAGCTGGGTTGGAAGGCTGAAAAGTGCCTGGCTGACATGTGCAGGGATTCGTGGAAATGGCAGAGTAGGAATCCTAATGGGTATGAGTAGAAAATAGAATAGCTATGTCGAAAGACATGGCTTTTTTTTAGCTATCAGATGGCAAATGATCTGACATTAAAACAGTAGACACTCTAAAAATCTAGTTGAAAAACCCTTAATATGGAGGTTGGAATGGCTTCTTTAAGAAAGATTTGATTTTATTTTAGGGTTTGCTATTCTCCGAATTGTCCACTATAATGAATCACTTGTTAGCAGGGTGCTATTATTAGCGACATCGATGGTAGAAATGAATAGAAAATGTGTATATATTTAATACAATTCAAAAAAAACAAAAAAGAGCCACTAGGGCTAGCTATTGAATCAAATTAACCTTGTTCTAGGCAAGTCGTCTTATTTCAGATGGCGTCAAGGAAGTCTTTGATTGAATTCTTATATTGTTATAATAGTGAATAAATTCGTTGATTAATTTTTCGGCTGTCTTTTGAGTATCCAGAATGGTTCTGTATATACACTCAAGCTTGAGCGTGGCAAAAAAGCTTTCAATCACGGCGTTGTCTGTAGGAGTTCCCTTTGCAGACATAGAAGCATTTATATTGTTCTTTTTTATGAAGTTGTTATATTGCTTGTTTGAAAATTGGGCTCCCTTGTTGCTATGTGGGGTCTTGCTTTCGCCTATGAATATGCCGGATTTTGCAAGCTCTCTTTGCATCCGTCTGTATCCAAGTGTATCATGATGCTTGTTTTGAATTTCAATGATTTTATTTAAAATTATTTCTTCGCAGTTGTCTCTGCCCATTCTGTGAAGCCACTTGTAGTATCCGCTTCTGGAAACCTCGAGAAATCTGCACAGCCTTACAATTGGCATTTTATCGCAGAATTTTTTTATTATTGAAAAGCGAATAGATTTTTTTGATTATAGCATTAATTGGATTTATTGAAAAGAATGTGGGTTTAAGACAAGCCTTGCGGGAGGAAGCATGATTATAAGAAGCACAAAAAAGCTGATGGACGAACTGGGGTTGAAGCCGACGCTTCAGAAAGAGGAAAGTCCTTTGTTTTCATGGCATGCCAACCTTATAACCATAGGCAGAAAAAAGGCCGTCGTTATGGTCAATGACAGCAGCAGGTACGCCATAGTTTTGTTCGGACTCAAAAAGAGGGATTTTCAAAACCTGCGAAAACTTATTTTGCAGGCGATTGTGGACGCATTCAGGGAAGAATGCATAGATGATGAGGTGGCGGCACAATATATAAGCGGTGCGGGAGAGATTTTATTCGCAAAGGCAGTGGACAGGTCTTCACTTGCAAGGGTCAACAAGGCGGCTGGACTTGTGGATGCTTATTATGATTATGTCCTAGAGGATTCAATCATTCAAAGCCCTTTGAGCATTAAGATAAGCAGAATGCTGGTAGGTGCAGGAAAGGGCTCTAAGGAATACAAGTATCCGAATGAGGAGCTCTATGCTGATCTGGAAGAGCTTTGCAAAGTGCCGGCGTTGAGGTGCAGGGCTGCTGTGATGAATGTCAGGCTCGACTTGGAGTGCTTTGACGTTTGGAGAAGAATCATAGTTCCGCTAAACTACACATTCGAGATGCTGCACAAGACTCTGCAGGCAGCATTTGGGTGGAAGGATTGGCATTTGCATGAGTTTTTCCTATATATTGAGAAGGCACCTGTGGATATTGAGTACATCAACCATCCGGGCTTTCACAAGGATGGCTACAAGCCATTGATGAACTTGGTCTGCGACGAAGAAGCCTTTGCATATCCCAGCGATGTGCCTATGCGCATGGAAAATGAGGTAAGGATTTCAGACTGCTTTGAGCTTGGCTGCAAATCAGCCAAGTACGTGTATGATCTGGGTGACGATTGGCAGCACTACATAGAAATAGAAGAAGTAATAGACGACTTTAGAAGCAACTATCCGGTATGCCTTGAAGGGATCGGGGATACTCCTCCCGAGGATGTGGGTGGGGAATCGGGATATGAGAATTTTGTAAGGGCGATGGCGGATGAAAATGATCCTGAGCATTATGAATATGTGCTCTGGTCAAAGGGAACGGGTTATGAAGGCTTTGACATTGAAAAGGTAAACAGAAGGCTTAAATTTGTATTCAGGTAGGTAAGTCGAATTTACGTGCCTGACACGAACGAAGGAACATATTGCGATGAAAAATTGGGGAGGTGCCATTAAGGCACCTGTTTTATTTTAATAAATTCAAATATTCATCCAAACGCTCTTCGACATACTCGGCAACCATCCTTACCATAGGTTCGGCCGTGCCGTCCCTGTAATACATGTCAAAGCACTCATAATATCTTCTACGGTCTGCAAATTTCACATTGATAGGCGGATAACCATTTTGCATAAGAGTAAAATTGAGTATCAGTCTGCCTGTACGGCCATTGCCGTCAATAAATGGATGGATGCCCTCGAATCTGAGGTGAAACAGAGCCACACTTTCTATAGGATGAAGTTTTGTATTTTCAAATTCTGCCACAAGCTGCTCCATCTGTACTGGCACAAGATACGGCTGAGGGGGCTTATGGAATGCGCCCATAATTTTGACTGGGATGCGGCGATATACGCCCCTGTCTTGCGGCATGTCAATAAGCACAAGGGAATGTATATCCTTGATGACTTTTTCTGAAAACGCCTCATTGGTGGTGACTAGCTGCTGCACATAGTAGAATGCGTCGCGGTGTCCTACTGCTTCAAGGTGATCCTTCAGCGGTTTTTTGTCAATTGTGATGCCTTCGAGTACCATGGCTGTTTCCTGGAGGGTAAGCGTGTTGCCCTCGATGGCGTTGGAATTGTATGTGAACTCGATTAGGAATTCTTCCTGCAGCTGCTTCAATTCCCCTTGAGTCAAAGGACGTCTTTTAGTTAGTTCTTCCTTTAGGGAGTCAATCCTACTGAATAAGACTGCATATTCGTCCGGAATCATTTTGCCTCGCAATCTTCTTCCGTCTGCAGGCTTCAAAGCGTTAGCAGGTATCAGGTAGGAACGTCCTTTTTTGATTACACCTTCAATTTTTCCCTCTTCACATAGCGTCCGGACGCGGCGGTCTGAGAGTCCCCATTGTTCCGCTGCCTGCTTGACTTTGATATATTCCATAGGCCAGGCCTCCTTTTGCAATTGTCTTGTGAACAGTATAATGCAAATTCGGAATGATATCAATGAAAAAATGCAAATGAAGAATCATATTATTCCTATAAATGTGGAGTGGCTTATTTATTGTGTTTTTGTTCGGTCATAGTAACTCAGACCAGCATGTACAACATTCAATTTAAATCCTACTCCCAATTTTTATAATTGCCGCTTCCCTTAATTTTTCAAGCGGGTAGAGTTTGTAGAGCTGTTGGCATGTGTAAGTCAGTTTGATTGTATGTACATCCTTCGCTTCAGAACCTTTTTTTAATAACTCTTCCCATGATATATCAGCAGTATTCCCATTATTCCCAAGACGTTCCTTTTCGTTAGATGCCAAAAGATGCGTCACACAGCAGGTTTGATGAATATCAAGCGCTCTATTAAAATCACCGAAATAATCCTTAAGATTGATCAATGCATGCAAGCTTGTTATAAAATGAAGTTTCAAAATATCTGGCGATTGAATGTAGATAGACAAAAGATATTCTAGGAATGTACTTGTTTTGTATTGTTGGTCTCCTTCTATCACAAACCCCATATCCTTGTACTGTGGATTATCATAAAGCGCCTTCATCCTTTTGCCCAGTGTACTTTGGGACATAATCGTATCTTTGATTGTCTGCTGAATTTTTAGCTGCTCGATCGCTGCAGCAAAATTTGTGCCTTTTACTGTTTGGTTGAAAATATCCGCCTCACGATAAGCCGTAATATAATAAGCAAGCGCCCTTGCAACCTCGTCAATCAATGCTTCATCGTCCTTGTAGCCCTCAACAGCATATGCAAGTCTGATTAAAACATGAAAAAGTCCTGAAGACATACCAAGATCATAATTATTCAGTACCAAGCGTATTACATCATCGGCACCGCGCAATGCGATTTCTTCTTTGATCTTGTCAAGGCAGCCTTCATAAAGATCCCTTTTCCCAATACAAGCTTCAATTGTTTCAACTTTAGGATATTCAATCTTCACACGGCCGATATTGAAATGATCGACAAAATAATCGGAGTATTCCTTTACGCGTTCCAAACTTCTAGTCATCTTGTAAAGTGCCAGTTGTGCCATTGGCAGATGGTTCACAAGACCGTCCATATAGGGTGTATATTTTTCGGCATAACTGTTAATCTGTTCACTTAGTTTCATGATCGCACACTCCCTTGGAATTTTGTGTTGAAATCTATGATTATCATAGAAATCGGTCTTTTTTTGTTTCTGTAGCTATTTACATCATTTGATGGTACAATTTAGTATTTTTTTAATTATACCCCTCTTTGACTACGACTTTCAAAGAAGCAAATTCAAGACGTGATTTTTGTGCAATCATTGCAAATATAGTCGATATGCAGCCGGAAAGTCCCATTAAGGCTAATTCAAGTGCGGTTGCACCGACATCGTCGCCACCCTGGCTTTCTGGAAGATCTATTAAAATCTCGTGTCCTCTGTCATTATCCACCTTTGAATGAAAGCCATTAACCCATAAAGCTGTTGGTTTCATAATCATAATTAAATTGCTTCCTTGTTAACAACTTATTTAATCAGAATAGGGAGCTTGTTCGAGGGTATAATTTCAACATGAAAACAAGATTTCTGGCTGCAGTTTGGCGTGTAGGCCGATAAGATTGTGGCTTTTATGTGGGGATGATGTGGATGAAGCTAGGTATTGTAGGTCTTGGGAAGATGGGTTACAATTTAACGCTCAATATGATGGATAAAGGGCATGATGTGATCGCATACGACATATCGCAGGCAAGTGTTGAAGCGGCTAGGAAGGAGGGCATCCAGACGGCGGGAAGCCTGGAGGAGCTGTGCGCTGGGCTGGGGGATGGAAAGACGGTGTGGACGATGGTGCCGGCTGGGGAAGCCGTCGAATCGGTAATATATGGCCTCAAGTGCTGCATGGGGCAGGGCGATACAATAATAGACGGGGGGAACTCCCATTACAAGGATTCGATAAGGCGGCACGATGAGCTTCTGGAAAGGGGCATAGGATTTATTGACGTAGGCACAAGCGGCGGAGTAGAAGGCGCCAGAAGGGGAGCCTGCATGATGGTAGGCGGAGAAGAAGAGGAATTCAAAAGGCTGGAGGCCTTGTTCGGGGATTTGTGCGTCGAGGGCGGCTGTGCATATCTTGGAAGGAGCGGAAGTGGCCACTTTGCCAAGATGGTCCATAATGGAATAGAATATGGTATGCTCCAGGCCATTGGTGAGGGATTTGAAATAATCCAAAGGAGTGACTTTGAAATCGACACTGAGAAACTGGCTGGGGTTTGGAGCAACGGATCCGTGATAAGGGGCTGGCTCATGGAGCTCTGCCAGAGGGCCTTCCAAAACAGCCCGCAGCTGGAAGGCGTAAAGGGCAAAATAGCATCCTCGGGAGAAGGGCTGTGGACGGTACAGGAGGCCCTTGAGCTGGGCGTTCCGGCAAGCGTGATAACCCAGTCTCTGCTTGCAAGATATGCATCAAACGACGACGACTCTTTTTCTGCAAAGCTGATATCGTCGCTAAGGCGCGAGTTCGGCGGACACGATGTGGCAAAGTAGAACGCGGAGGTGAATTATGTGCTTTTTTGTCTTGTTTGGAGGAAGCGGGAATCTTAGCATGAAAAAGCTTCTGCCGGCCATGTATAACCTTGAATTCGAAAACATGCTCCCGGAGGGGCTTGCGATATTCGCAGCAGCCAGGGGTGACATTTCAGATGAGGAGTTCAGGCTCGCAGCAAAGAACGGCGTTTCAAAATATTCGAGGTTCGGATATGACGAGCAGGTATGGGAAAGGTTCAAGAGCAGGCTCAACTACAGAAAACTGGACTTTGAGCATGTTGACGATTACAGGAAGCTTGAATCAGAGCTTGAAGGCTTAGAAAAATCGCACGAAAATCCGGCCGGGAGGGTTTACTATCTTGCAGCATCCCCGGAATATTTCAGCCCCATAGTCAAAAATATTAAAGCTGCGGGAATGTCTCTTGGAAATGGAAGCTGCAGAAGGCTGGTCATAGAAAAGCCCTTTGGCAGCAGCCTTGCAAGCGCCAGAAGGCTCAACAGAGAAATCAGAAACGTGTTTCCGGAAGAGAGCATATACAGGATTGACCACTATCTGGGCAAGGAGATGATACAAAACATAATGAGCATAAGGTTCACAAACGCCATATTCGAGCCTGTGTGGAGCTCAAAGTACATAGACAACATACAGATATCGATACTTGAAGATGCGGGGCTCGAGGGCAGGGGGGAGTACTATGAAAGCTCTGGGGCTCTTAGGGACATGGTGCAAAACCATATAGTCCAGCTCATGTCGCTTGTTATGATGGAACGGCCTGCAAGCCTTGATCCGGAGGACATACGGGACCAGAAGGTCAAGGTCATAAAAAAAATCAGCGGAATAACGCCTGAAGATATAGACAAGAACCTGATTATCGGGCAGTATACAAAGGGCGTTGCAGACGGGGAAAAGCTTGAAGGCTACAGGCATGAAAAAGGGGTGGCAAAGGATTCTGCAACAGAGACATATGCGGCGCTTAAGCTGAGCGTGGCAAACTCAAGGTGGGAGGGGGTGCCAGTGTATGTGAGAACTGGCAAAAGGCTTAAGGAGAGGCTTGCCAGCATAGTTGTGGAGTTCAAGGACTTTTCAAGCATATACGGCCTTAAGGCCTACAGCGGTCTTGCACCGAATCTGCTGATGATAAAGATATACCCCGAGGAGGGGATATCGCTCCAGTTCAACATGAAAAAGCCCGGCAGTTTCGACAAGATAGTGCCCTTCAGCATGAGCTACTGCAAAAGCTGCGAATTCAGGAAGTTCACGCCGGAGGCTTATGAGAGGTTAATACACGATGTCATTGAAGGGGATTCCACGCTATACGCCAGGTGGGACGAAATTGAAAGATCCTGGATGCTTATAGACAGCATATTGGACTGCAAGGTCAGAAAGAGGGAAAATCTGCATACTTATAGCGCGGGAAGCAACGGGCCGGAGGAGGCAGACAGGCTGCTGGAAAAGGACGGCAGGCGTTGGTGGAATTAAAGCGGAAACCAACCTAGTGCCTAATAAAATGAAAAAGCACCGAATTGATGAGAATCGACTCTAGGTTGATTCTCATTTTGGTTTTGTATGCGAGTATTGTATGTTGAATGCAATTTGGCTGGTAACGGCAGCGGATTTTACAAGTATCCTTGATTATTATGCGAATTATCTGTACAATTTCACTTATATATATTTTACTGGGGGACGGCTATGAAGACGGTTTCAAGGGAGCTTTTCGATTTCTACGAAAAAAACTACAGGGCATTCAAGCTCATAATGGAGGCCACGTTCGACGAGATAACCATAACGGACGAGAAGGGTGTATTTCTTACTGTCAGCAATTCCTGCGAGAGCATATTCGGAAGGCCCATATCCGAGGTTGTGGGCAAGACCTGCTACGTCCTGGAGGAGGAAGGTGTGTTCAGCAAGTCGGTCACCAAGATGGTCTTGGAAAACAAGATGAAGACCACGATGGTCCAGGACACGGGCGGAGGAAGGCGGCTCATAGTGACTGGAATCCCCATGTTCGACGATGACGGCTCGCTAAGCGGCGTCATAAACATATCAAGGGACATAACGGAGGTTGAAAAGTTAAGCAGCCAGATGGAGGAGGCGCAGCATCTTCTGGGCTGGTACAGCGAGGAGCTCAAAAAGCGAAGGAGCGTCGAAAAAAGCGACATAGTCGCAAGCAGCGCCAGTATGAAAAAGATAATCGAAACCATAACCCACATAGCCGATATTGGAGCCACGATCCTCCTTACGGGCGATACGGGTGTGGGCAAGGGCCACATAGCAAAGGCCATACACAACATAGGCAGAAAGAGCGAAAAGCCCTTTGTTCAGATAAACTGCGGGGCAATACCTGAAAACCTCCTGGAGTCGGAGCTTTTCGGCTACGAAAGGGGGGCCTTCACAGGCGCGAGCAAGGACGGCAAGAAGGGCCTTTTTGAAATAGCCGGCGAGGGCACCATATTCCTCGACGAGATAGGCGAGATGCCGCTGCAGCTCCAGGTCAAGCTGCTTACCGTGCTTGAGGAGAAGGAGGCCTTTCGTGTGGGAGGCACAAAGCCGTTTAAGGTCAGTGCCAGGATAATAGCAGCCACAAATAAGAACCTCAAGCAGTTTTCAGATGAGGGCAGGTTCAGGAGTGATCTTTACTACAGGCTCAACGTCATGCCTATACACATACCGCCTCTGCGGGAGAGGCCGGAGGACATAATCGTGCTCGCAAACAGTTTCCTAGCCAAGTTCAATGAAAAGTACGGCGTCATGAAGCGGCTTTCGCCAAAGGCCTACGATGCGCTTTTGCATCACGGCTGGCCGGGGAACACGAGGGAGCTTGAGAACATAGTCGAAAGGCTTGTAATCACATGCGTTGGCAGCGAGATAACATGGGAGCACGTGTTTGAGCTGCTGCCTAGCGAGTCGAGTTTTAGCCTGCAGGTGGGGGATGTGGTGCCGCTTCGCAGGGCGCTTGACGAGCTGGAGGAGAAGCTTGTTCTCAAGGCATATGAGAAGTACGGCTCCACCAGAAAAATAGCCCAGGCCCTTGAAATAGACCAGTCCACGGTGGTTCGGAAGCTAAGGAAGATAAGAGAAAACTTTAAATGGTGATGCAAAACTGCAAAGGTTGTGATGCAAATGCGCATCGAAACCTTTGCTTTTTTTTGCTTTTGTGATGAAGCTTGGGTCTTTGAAAAGTTGGAATATTAAAAAAATGCGGCTGGATACGTTGGTTTTCAAGGAAAGCTGAAAATTGCTGAAGTTTTTTGAAGGTTTTGGCACGGAAGTTGCTCTATAATATGGCATGCTGGCCAGGCAGTAATAAAAGAAAGAGCAGAGGTGATATGACAAAATGGAAACCAACCTACAAAGAATCAGGACGGCAATAGAGGATATAAGCAGGTTCAACAGCACGCCGGGAAACGGCTGCACCAGGTTTTCATACAGCAAAGAAGACAGGATGGCCAAGGACTACATAATAGAAAAGTGTCTCAAGCTGGGCCTTTCGGTGAAGGTCGATGCGGTGGGCAACATCAGGGCAAGGCTTGAGGGCACGAATCCTTCGCTGCCTGTGATAATGGTGGGCTCGCACATAGACACTGTCCGCCACGGGGGCAACTTTGACGGAGTTGTGGGCGTGGTTGGCGCGATGGAGGCTGTCAGCACGCTTGTGGAAAATGATGTCAAGCTTGAGCATCCAGTGGAGATAATAGTTTTCGCAGAGGAAGAGGGCTCCAACTGCGGCTCGACTATGGTGGGCAGCAAGGCATTGACGGGCAAGTACGACATATACGACCTGCACAGTCTCAAGAGCCCATCGGGAGTGTCCTGCTACGAGCTGGCAAAGGGCTTCGGGCTGAATCCGGACCAAATAGGCAAGCACGTGTTGAGCCCGGATGAGATAAAGGCCATGGTGGAGCTCCACATAGAGCAGAGC
>Ga0302236_1001035_pt1 | contig 21065 bp, 21 predicted proteins | sample AAG_UR_Gly_MG_FD_193509 | JGI IMG/M metagenome (GOLD analysis project Ga0302236, IMG submission 193509) | Enriched activated sludge microbial communities from anaerobic digester in WTTP, New Holstein, Wisconsin, United States - AAG_UR_Gly | ecosystem: Engineered > Bioreactor > Anaerobic >...
CTCCGCCTCCTGCAAAATACCGATGATCTGCTCCTCCGTAAATCGCTTCTTCATCTGTGCCTCCTTTAAAGTGTTTTTTATTTTACACTCTAATTACTTCTGGCACAACTTCCGGGGGGTAGTCCCGGGCTACATTGAAAGAAATATATTGTCAAGTCAAAAAAGTCCTATATTTTGGAGGGATAACTCCAATATATTGGAAATTATAAAATGAAAGCTGGTTGTTTAAAAGAAAATCTTTTTTAATTTATAACACTTATGCTTACTCGTTTCTTGCTGGCACATTCTTTGATTATAACTTAGCAAAAGCAAAAAACAACTTTAGAGATGCTATGATTCGTATTGAAGAAGTTGAACATTCTAAATCATCAGTCACAATAAAACTTTGTGGCGTATTAGACGTAGATTGCATTCCCGAAATAAAAAATATTTTCATAAATCATTTGAATAAAAATAAAATTATTACAATCGACCTAACTGACATCATTCACATAAGCAGAGAAGGGAGGACTTTTTTGAATGAGTTCAGTGACAGAATTATTGTTCCCTACGTCTGAAACCACAGTTATTTTGTTGGGCTAGGTGTTGTTGGGGATAAAAAAGAATTTAACGAAGGGTAAAGAAATATTATTCAAGTTCTAGATTATAGAACGATAGGATTTCGGGGTAAGATATTTCTCATATGCGAAAATAAAAATAAAGGATCTTATTGAATTTGTGGCTGGCAAAGATTTCTTAAGATTTGGCGTAAGTGAAGTTTGGCAAAGTAAGATTATTTAAATAAGAAATGAGCTTTCTAAAAGCTCAAGAGGAAAGATACAGGGTAAGATAAAAGAGAGTTAAGAAAGGAGATCTTATGAAGATTTTAGCATTAAACGGTAGTGTTAGGAAATACGGCAACACAGAGATACTATTGAAACAAGCATTGATGGGAGCAGAGGCAGAAGGTGCAGAGGTTGAGCATTTAAAATTGACTGATTATGAAATTGGTCCTTGCCAGGGATGTGGACTTTGCCTTTTTCGTGAAAATGTGTGTCAGGTGAAAGACAATACACACGTGATTTTCGAAAAAGTAGAGGCTGCTGATGGTGTTATTTTAGGTGCACCATGCTATTTCCTCGAATTAACCGCTATTGTGAAACAACTTATCGATCGAACGTGGATTGTAGGGCATAACAAGATTGGGAAACCTCCCAAACCAGCTTCTGTTATAGTTCCTTATGCTACGCGTGGATGGATTCCTTATATATTCATGCAAGCAAACATTTTATTCAACACGATGTGCTTAACCAAAATCAATCAGGCCGCAATCTGCACTCAGGGTATCTCTGAAGTTGTAATGGATGAGGGAGCGATTGCCTTAGCCGACCGAATGGGCAGAGAAATTGTCGAGGCTGTTAGAACTCAGGATTTACATTATCGGGGTGAGGAAGGCGTATGCCCTCGATGTCATGATAAACTTCTAAGAGTTTTACAGGATCGCGAAACGATCGAATGTCCGACATGCGGTGTTCGTGGCAAACTTTATATAGTCAATGGAAAAATAGATGTGCGTTTTGAAGAGGAAGCTTGGAAGGACTGTCGCTTTAACTTGGATGTCAGCTACAATCATTATACCTACCATATTGCACCATCGAAAGACTATTTTTTAAGAACGAAAGATGAACGGAAAAAGCGGTCCCAGAAATATAGAGAATATCTTGAGAAATAAGGAGAAAATATTATGGCAAATTATATTGTGAAATTGAGATATTATGTTGGTGATCCTCTGGTAGACATTAAAATCGAGGATTTAAAAAAAATAGGAAAACAATACGGTACGGATATATCTTATGAAAAAATCGAAAATCGTGAGATGAAAAATGGACTCTTGATGGAAGAGACCATGAATAAACGTATTGAAGATATTTCACAAGAAGTGGTTACAGTCGTAGGTGACGATGAGAAGAAATTTTCTGACTGTATCAGGGCATTATATAAAAAATATAGGTCTCCTAGAACTGCATATAGTCTTATGGGAAGTAATGAAACGGGCCGGAAAATAGCATGGGAATTAATGGAAGTTTGCAGTGGTTGGGAATGATTAAGACATCAAAGTGTCATTATGTTGGGACACGGAGCAAAAACTGTTTTTTTGATATTGAACGTGTGCCGTCAATTTGCAGCGAAGCTTAATGGGCGAGAAATTCATGGGTAAAATGCAGGGTAAGGTTATATTGATTACCGGGGGAAGCTCCGGCATCGGGAGAGAAACGGCAAAAGTCTTTGCGAAGGAAGGGGCAAAGATTGTAATTGCCAGTCGCGGCGAAGGAAAAGGGAGGGACACCGTTGAAGAAATTCAAGCGATAGGCGGCGATGCTTTTTTTGTTAAAACCGATGTGTCGAAGGAAGATCAAGTTAACAATCTTATCAATAAGGCTGTGTCGGAATATGGCCGTCTCGATTTTGCCTTTAACAATGCCGGTGTTGAAGGCAGAGGAGCAAGACTCGCTCAGGAAACCATGGACATTTGGAACAATATAATGGACATAAACCTGAAAGGTGTTTGGCTTTGTATGAAATATGAAATCTTACAGATGCGAAAACAAGGCGGAGGAGTTATTGTGAACAATTCATCATCTTCAGGTTTGGGAGGAGCGCCGCGGCTGACCATATATAGCGCAAGCAAACATGGGGTTATAGGCCTGACCAAAGGCGCCGCTTTAGAATATATTGCGGATAATATCCGTATTAATGCGATTTGTCCGGGAATCATCAAGACGCCAATGCACGATGAAAGATTAAGTACCACACCGGGATTAGAAGATATTATGCTGTCCATGGTTCCTATGAGAAGATTTGGGAAACCGGAAGATGTTGCTGCTGCAGTTATGTGGATGTGTTCAGATGAGGCGTCATATTTAACCGGGACAACGATACTTCTTGGGGGAGGACAGGGCGTATCTATTTAATCAGGTTCGCATGCTTATCTAAGAGAGGGAATATATCATGGAAATGAAACGAGAGTATTACGAAGATATCCGCTACTTCAAGAAAAAATGGGTGATGGTTGTAGCGATGATATTTCTCCTGTTTCTGTTCACGTTGCCGTTATATTTTAAGGGGTATGCCCTGCTCATAATTAATCTTATAATGGTTTATGCTATTGTATGTGTTGGGCTGAATATATTGGTTGGCTATACAGGGCAGTTTTCCATAGGGCATGCGGGATTCTTTGCGGTAGGCGCCTATGCCATGGTTCTTCTGATGACCTTGTTACATTTACCTTTTATCCTGGCACTTGTCATTTCCGGACTTATTGCGGCATTTTTTGGCTTTCTTCTGGGGTTACCGGCATTAAGATTAAAAGGTCCTTACCTTGCAATAGCGACGCTTGGATTTGGTATGACTATTATGCATATTATAGGATCGACTGATTTGTTTGGGGGCCGTTTAGGATTGAAGGCACCACCTCTCGATATAGGTTTTGCACAATTAGGTTTTTCATGGATTCTGTCCACCGATGTTCAAAAATTCTATTTAATTTTAATCATAACAATTATCATGGTTCTGGCTGCAAGGAATATGATGAAAGCACGTACCGGTAGGGCATTTGTCGCCATTCGTGATGATGATATCGCCGCAGAAGTTAACGGAGTTAATCTATTAATCTATAAAACTCTTTCCTTTGCTATTAGCGCATTTTATGCAGGCATTGCTGGAGCACTATTTTGCTTCGTTTTGAGTTTTATAGAACCATTTCAATTTAATGTTCTGCTCTCTATTATTTTTTTAGTAATGATTATAGTCGGAGGATTAGGATCCATAATGGGTTCGATTGTCGGCGCCGCCCTGATTACTTTTTTGCAGTATTCATTATTAAAAAATGTGAGCGAGATGCCTGTGTTTGGTGAATGGCTTGTTGCAGTTTCGCAAAAGTGGTTCACTGTGATAGGTCTCGAAAATTTTAATAACATGGTTCTGGCAGTAATCATTGCACTAATACTTATATTTGAGCCGATGGGAATAAATGGTATCTGGTTGCGCTTTAAAAAATATTGCCTAACTTGGCCTTTCAAAGGATGATGTATTGCCGCAGGAAAAGAAAATTATGTTTGGGAAAAGATAAAGGTGAGGCAGAAAAGTCGTAACCGGTGCAGCAGATTTGTTATGTGTAATGATAAATATGACAAGTAATATTAAGTTTTGGGGAGAAGAATATGACGACAATAGCTCAGTTAACTCTCGATGGTCTCGCCACAGGTGCATGTTATGGATTATTGGCTATAGCTTTGGTCATTATATATAAAACTTCAGAAGTGGTGAATTTTGCCCAAGGAGAAATGGGAATGTTTTCAAGCTTTATAATCTATCATCTTTTGGTAAATTATAATGCGCCTTTTATTCCCGCTTTGTTGATCGCTCTCGCTATCTCATTCATTATTGGGATTCTAATAGAATTTATATTACTAAGACCCGTAAAAAAGGCGACTTTGCTGGATACGATCGTGCTGACTTTAGCAGCTGAACTGTTCTTGATAGGTTTTGCTGGCTGGAAATGGTCTTATGAACAAAAACAGCTTAACATACTTTGGTCGTATGAAAAAACCCATAATATGGGAGGCATCATAATTAACGATTGGTCCATTGCAGTTATCTTTACTTCTTTTTTTACAATGGTTTTTTTATATTTATTCTTCAAATACACTAAATTTGGTATCGCTATGCGGGCCACTCAGCAAAACAAATTTGCGACGAAACTGATGGGAACAAATGTAGAACGAATGTTTTCACTTTCCTGGGCATTCAGCTCGGTAATTGGTGCCCTTGCCGCAATGTTTTTTATTACCAGAAGCACTTTAGACCCTTCGACTATGTTGGAGCCATTTTTAAAGACGTTTGCTGCTGCCGTTCTGGGAGGTCTAATGAGTATTCCCGGCGTTTTTATCGGAGGGCTTATATTAGGAATCATTGAGAATTTATTTGGCTATGTTTGGCCACATTGGAAGCCGATTACTGCTTTTGTAGTCATTGTCATTGTATTATGCATCCGTCCGAGTGGACTATTTGCGAAGCATTATATTCGTAAAGTGTGAGATCGGTTGCTGGTTTATTTGGGACAGACCGCAAAGAAGACACGGGAAATTAGTATATGGTTGATAACTAATCTGTACAGAGATGTTTAAATGCGTCTTAAACCACCATTCTTTCTGTATTGAGAGTAGGAGGGGATGGGGTTCAGGAAATAAGCGTTTCTCTCAGGAACTTTTATAAAGTGTAAGAGAGAAGAGTTTTAGTTAACTCGGGGGTATTAACCATAAACAACAAAGGAGGAGGAAAAAGATGAAAAGATTAATATTCATTACGGTCCTAATAATGCTGTGTTTTACAATGGCACCATTAGGTTATTGTGGCGAAGGCTTTGATGATAAAGAAATCAGGATAGGTTCATGGGGTCCGCAATCAGGGCCGGCGGCGCCTTGGGGAAGTATTTCGCGGGGAGCGCAGTTTCTGGCTATGTATATTAATGAACAAGGGGGGATTCACGGAAGGAAAATAAAATTCTTTCTCAGAGACGATAAATATAATCCGGCAGAAACTAAAGTTATTGCAAAGGATCTCGTTGAACGGATGGATGTCATGGCTGTTACGGCCGGTTTGGGAACTGCACCGACATTAGCTGTAAAAGATTATCTGGCAGAACACAAAGTTGTTGCTGTCGGTATGTGCACAGGCACCAAAGAGCTGGTTAAGCCGGTGACAAATCCATATCTGTTCAGTAGTTTTATGCTCTTTGGTGACGAAATGAGTGTCCTCGCAAAATACGCAATTGAAAAGCTGAAATACAAAAAGTTAGGGTTTCTTTATCAAAATGATCCTATGGGTTGGGACGCTCTCAACGGCGCGAGAGAACGTTTGGCGAAACATGGGTTGAAATTTCTGGTGGAAATACCGGTAGAACCGGGTGAAAAAGAGCTTTCTTCCCAAATCATGAAATTTAAGAACGCGGGCGTCAAATGCATCTTAATGCAGGTCGCTCCGACGCCAGGGATTGCAATAGTAAAAGCGGCCGCTCAAATTGATTATAAACCACAGTTCATATCCGCTGATACACTTGGTGACGCAACGGGCATGTGGAAGTTAACAAATGGTTTATGGGCAGGAACAATAACCGGGGGGAAGACGCTTGCTCCGAATGAGAATCATCCTCTGCTCGTAAAATATCGTGAGGCTGCCAAGAGACTTATGCCGGACCAGCCTTTTAACGCATGGTTTTTGTCGGGAATTATGTTTTCAGAACCTCTTTTTGATGCCCTCAAAAGAGTGGGTCCGAACCTAAGTAAAGACGCTCTGCTCAGAGAATTAAACTCTACGAAGAATTTTAGAGGAGCTGGGCCAACAATCACGTGGTCTCCGGATGACCATCAAGGTGTCTATGAGACAAGAATTTATAGATGTGGGCCACAAGGAGAATATGAGATTATCGAGGATTTTGGCTCACCTTATGTAACTAATGAACTCAGAGGGTGGTACAAGAAGTCAGGAATATAATTTTTTAAGGGTGTTCCTGGAAAGTTTAAATTTATGAATTTCCAGGAACACCCTATAAAAAACAAAGGAGACGATTAACTTTAAACGTTTAACAGAAGGGCTGCCGAATGCAACACTATTTTAATGTTGAGAATCTGAGTATCAGTTTTGGAGGAGTTAAGGCGGTTAATAATATCAGCTTTGTTGTTGAAAAAAACATGATTTATTCAATCATCGGCCCCAACGGGTCAGGAAAGACAACCACTTTCAATATAATCAGCGGTATCTATAAACCCAAAAACGGTAGTGTTTTCTTTAAGGGAAAGAACCTCACGGGTCTGCGGCCGGACCTTATTGCACGTGCGGGAGTTGGCCGCACCTTTCAGAACATTCAGCTATTCGGAAACGCCTCGGTGATAAATAATATAATGTTAGGTCGTCACATTCACATAAAAACGGGCGTTTTGTCAGAAGCCTTTATGTGGGGCAGAAAATCAACCGTTGCAAAAGAAGAAACTGAACATACAAGAAAAGTGGAGGAAATTATAGATTTTCTCGAACTTCAAAAATTCAGAGATGAACGAGTCTCTAGTCTATCTTATGGCAAGCGAAAGCTTGTTGAACTTGGCAGGGCGCTTGCATTGGATCCGGAGATACTCCTTCTTGATGAACCTTCTGCCGGTATGAACACGGAGGAGAAGGAAGATATCCGAATATGGATTAAAGATATTCAGGAAGAATTGGGTATAACCATTCTCTTGATTGAACATGACATGAACATGGTGATGGGTATTTCTGACAGAATTTTTGTGATGAATCAGGGTGAGAAAATAATGGAAGGAACGGCAGTTGAAGTTCAAAATCACCCAGAAGTTATCAAAGCATATCTTGGTGACAGGAAGAGAAAGAATCATGCTCAAGCTTAATAATATAGAAACATGGTATGACATTATTAGAGTTCTGCACGGTATCTCAATAGAGGTTAGAAAAGGGGATATCGTGGCATTGCTCGGCACAAATGGCGCGGGGAAAAGCACGACTTTAAAAACGATTATGCGAATGCTTTACGATGAACGCGAAGAACAACCGGAAAAAGGTACCATCGAATTTGAGGGAATAAGAATTGACCGGAAAAACCCAGCTGAAATCGTAAGAATGGGCATCAGTTTGGTTCCGGAAGGAAGAGAGGTATTCCCGGAATTAACTGTTTGGGAAAACATTATTATGGGAGCTTACCTGAGAAATGATAGAAAAAAGGTTAAGGAAGATATGGAAAAAGTTTTCACATATTTTCCAATTTTCAAAGAAAGGACTAAACAGGAGGCAGGATATTTAAGCGGGGGAGAACAACAAATGTTGGCCATCGGACGGGCGCTCATGAGTCATCCTAAATTGCTTTTACTGGATGAGCCCTCTCTTGGTTTATCTCCGCTCTTAATAACAGAAATTTTTGAAATTATAAAAAATATAAATAAACAGGATGGCGTGAGTATTCTTTTGGTTGAGCAAAATGTCAACATGGCATTAGAATATGCTGATTTTGCATATTTAATGGAGAACGGTCGCATTGTCAGGGCGGATAAGCCGCAAGTGCTATTGGAAGATGAGGATGTTAAAGAATTCTATTTGGGCATCTCCACGGAAACATCCGTTAAAGGATACAAACGCTATAGAAGAAAAGTGAGATTTAGATAAATAAAAATCAATTTGAAATGTGACTTTGTTTATCATTTTCAAACCATAAAATGATTTTCAAGCGGGGGTGAGAAATGGTGGTTGATACATTGCCAAAGGCATTAATAAATATGGCAAAGAAAAAGCCGCAAAGTATTGCAATGAGGCAGAAGGTCTTTGGACTTTGGGAAGATATTACTTGGAACGACTATCTAAACAAAGTGGAGTGTGTCGCCTTGGCATTAAAAACTTTTGGTTTGAAGAAAGGGGATAAAGCCGCAATCATCGGAGAAAATCAGCCAGAATGGTTGTACTCAGCGTTAGGAATCATGTCCGTCGGCGGAATATTTGTAGGTGTATATCCAACAAATCCCGCTCCAGAATGTGAATATATAATTGGACATTCCGATTCGGTGGCTTTTTTTTGTGAAGATGAGGAACAGCTCGACAAGGCCCTTGTATTTAGACACAACACTCCCTTGTTAAAGAAAATTATTGTATGGGATATGGAAGGACTCCGACATTTTAAAGATCCAATGGTTATGAGCTTTGACGAGCTCATTGCCCTTGGCGATAAGATGCGCCAAGATGATCCATCGATGTTCATGAAGCTTGTGGATGCGGGTTGCGGGGATGATTTGGCAAGCATCATATATACGTCTGGAACAACAGGACGGCCTAAAGGTGCCATGCTGTCTCAAGAAGGTTATTTATATGTTGGACGACAAACTGCCACGATGGCAAAGGTGACTGATAAGGATGAGACAATATCCTTTCTTCCTATCTGTCATGTTTATGAGCAGGTTTTCGCGATGATGGTTCATCTCACTGTCGGACATATTGTGAATATGGCCGAGAGTCCCGATACTCTTATGGAGGATTTAAGAGATGTCTCCCCAACAATCTTTCAAGCTGTTCCACGAATATGGGAAAAATATTATTCTAATATAATTCTCAAAATGCAGGATTCCTCGTGGCTTAAAAAAATATTTTACAGCTTTGCTGTAAATATAGGAACTAAATATAATGATAAACTACTTGCAGGAGTAAGCCCCTCACTTTTAATTACTCTTTTATATAAATGGGCTTATTTTTCTGTTTTCTGGCATTTGAAGCGAATTCTAGGTTTTGAAAGAATTCGTTTGGGTAATTCCGCAGCAGCCCCAATATCTCACAAGATTCTTAAATATTTCCAGAGTATTGGCGTTCCCATTTATGAGGGGTTTGGTATGACTGAAGCAACAGGCACTACACACATATCAACTGATCGTGGTTTTAAACTTGGTACTGTAGGTAAAGCAATACCAGGTACTGAAGTAAAAATTGCTGAAGATGGTGAGATATTATTTAAAGGTCCGGGCATATTGAAAGGATATTACAAAAACGAAGAAGCTACCAAGGATGTTATCAAGGAAGGGTGGTTTTATTCAGGTGATGTAGGCGAAATTGACGAAGAAGGGTTTATGAAAATTACAGATCGGAAAAAAGATATAATGATCACGGCCGGCGGTAAGAATATTGCCCCACAGTTCATTGAAAACCTTTTGAAGTTTTCTCCTTACATAAATGACGCGGTAATCATTGCGGATAAACGAAAATATGTGACAGCAATAATTGTTATCGATGAAGAAAATGTGGTTAAATATGCGCAGGATTTAAAGGTTCAATACACTACATTTGCGAGTTTGACGAGAACTCAAGAAGTGAATGAGTTAATTCAGTCAGAAATTAATAAAGTTAATAAAGAGTTGGCACGTGTCGAAGCAATTAAAAAATTTAGGATCCTTGATAAGAAGCTTTATACGGAGGATGGAGAAGTTACGCCGACAATGAAGGTTAAGCGGAAATATATTAATGAGCATTACAAGGATTTGATTGAATCGATGTATAAGGATTAGAAACATAAGATAAGTCCACTACTGAGTATGTGAAGCATATGAATGGCTTTTTCAGTTGAGACCTTATAGAAAATTTAAGGCAATCAATTAGTTGCAATAAGGGCATTATTTGTAGTGTGGAATATTGCATAATTAATTTATAAAAATATTTTTATGGCGGAGGTGTAAAATGGAACCTTTTCAGTGGTGGAATGATTCACAAAAAAAACTTGCACAGGATGCTGCGAAATTAACTGATGAAAAATTGATTCCTTATGGTGAAAAATGTGCATGGCAGAAAAAATATCCAAGAGAAGCAGTTAAATGGATGGCTGAACAGGGGTGGTTTGGCGTACAAATACCATCACGTTACGGAGGGAGAGCCGAGGAATGGGGTGTGACTGGCGCTTGCATTTTGTTGGAAGAAACATTTCGGGCTGGCAACCTTGCCGTACCTCTAAATACAAGCATGATTGGCGGAATTCATCAGATACTTCATGATGGAACTGAGGAGCAAAAAAGAAAATGGTTGCCTAAAATTGCCAGGGGCGAATTATTAGGTGCAATCGTTATGACTGAACCGCATGCCGGGTCAGACATTGCCAATATGGAAACATCTGCATTTCGAGATGGGGATTTCTATATTATTAATGGTAAGAAAAGATTTCAGATGTTAGCCGGCGCTGCAGATCTGTACATGACTTATGTTAGAACTAGCGAAAAACCCGAAGATGTCGCTAAGTATCGCCATTTGACAGCTTTTATAATTGAAAAAGGAATGCCAGGCTTCTCTGTTGAAAAAATTAATGACTTCACAGGATTAGATGGTATGTACAACGGGAATCTTAATTTCAGGAATGTAAAAGTTCCAATGGCTAATCGTATTGGTGAAGAGGGCGCTGGATGGACAGTTATGATGAGCGGATTGAATGTAGAAAGGATTGTAAACTCTGCTGGGCCCCTGGGGCAAATGCGAGAATGTATCAGATATACAGTTCAACATCTTCAGCGCAGGGTTCAGTTTGGGAGATTAACTGGTGACTTGGCTACAAACCAGTTTAAGGTTGCTGACATGCTGGGAAAGCTTCAGACAGGTAGGTTGCTGACATATTATGCAGCATATTGCGCGGATCTCGGGAAAGAAACTGCATTGGAAGCGGCTATTGCCAAAAAATTCAATACCGACAGTTGCCTTAGTGTGGCGATAGATGCAATTCAATGTATGGGAGGAAATGGTGTTTCCAAGTATTATCCCGTTGAGCGAATAATGAGAGATGCTAAATTACAGCAAATAGCAGGCGGATCAAATGAGGTATTGTCGCTGCTTATGTATAGACAAGGGTTAAAAAATATAATGGATGACTTAAAAGTGCCTCCACGAGTTATGGATAAAGAGATCGGTGTGCCAATGCCGCTTGGGAAGATTGAAAAGCAGGGATCTGTTTCAAAAGATAGAGATATTCTTAATTTGCTGGCAGAAAATTATCGTGTGAATCCAGGGCTTCATATGAGCATGGCAGATATCAAAACTTATTTGAATGTGAACGATCAGAATCTGATTGATTATTTGGTAAATTTAGAAAAGGCAGGATTCGCAAATCTTTATCGTGATAATAGAGGAAAAGTTCAACTCGCTAGAGCCACATATAAAGGATTAGAAGCTGCAAATCCGATTGATTACTATAAGTACATTCCTCCATGGGTTGATAAAGTGGATATGTTTTAATTCAAGCAATGAACATGGAGCTTACAGTTTTCCGAAAAGAGGAAATGTTATGGCAAAATATGCAATGAGTAAGGGGCGAGATATTCCTAAGGTAGTTATTCCGGACAACCTGCTTGCCGAACGGAGATTGCAGGTACTGCATAGTTATTTTCAGTGGTGGACGGAAGTGATAGCTAAAGAATTTGGAATTGAGAAAGCAAGGAAATTGGCAATAAACTGGGGGAGGCAAAAAGGAATACATACGGCACGGCTGTACAAATCATATCTAGTGAAAAAAGGTGTTGCCCCAAATGATTTGGCTGCGATTATGTATGAAACGGGCCGAAGCGGAGATATATTGGGCGAGCGTTATCAAGCATGGATTGAAGGCGAAAAGGGATTTGCCCAAACGCTGATATGCCCGACTGCCAAGATGTTTGTGGAATTGGGGCTCGGTCTCGAATGTTGCGTAAAACAGTGTGATGCTTTTATGGAAGAAACATGGAGGGCTCTCCCAAATATTGCATATAAGCGCACAAAGGGAATAGACAAGGACGATATCTGTGAATGGGAGCTATGGATTAAATCAGAAAAAGTATAATACAGGGAATACGTCAAATTAGTTTCGGGGGGAATAGTCATCAAGAAGTATTTAAAGCTGGACAAAGTATTGGGGCACTTATCGAAAAAATATTGTTTTACAAGTGCTTGCGAATACAATCACTATGAAAAAAATGAAAACCTAAGAACAACTAATTTTATTCGAGTAACGTTAAGATGACAGTGTTGAAGAGATACACGGTCGCTTGGTGCGAAAGATACAAGTAAAACTGTATCTTAGAATTGAGAAAGGATCAGAAGATGCCACACATTATTACTGATGATTGTATTGTCTGTGGATTATGTAGGAATGAGTGTCCGGTGGATGCAATCAGTGAAGGTGAAGAAAAATATACGATAGATGCCTTTTTCTGTATGGATTGTGGTGCTTGTGCCGAGCAGTGTGCTGTAAATGCTATAATATTAGTTCAAGAAAAGTGACGGTGTTTTTAAATGATATGATATAAATTCATTAAAAAAATGCTTTGTTTAAAACACTCAAATCACTATGAATAAGCCATTTGTCTTCGGCCGTGATAAATTGAGTCACTTTGAAAGTGAAATTACTGAAAGAGCTAAAAGATGATTCTTGTTTGGGTAGAAGCAAGCTTTTTGAACCCCGCCTTATTATCAAGACAGAAAATATGCTCATTTAAGAAATAATTTTTTGTCCAGTTTCAATTTTTAAACTGAAGTGGTTTTAAATATTTTAAACCCGTTCCAATTCCACACTCGTTGGAGGAGTATTATAATTAGTTGGTAGTTCTAGTAATCATTTACTCTTTTACAATGTTTTTAACGATGATAAAAGGATATATTGTTGAAGCAATAATTCGAAAACGAGACTAAACTTTAAAAAAGTAAAAGAAAGTTATATTCCACCCCCGGGTCCGGGACCGAAGCCTGTACCTATGCCGTTATTTCCTTTTATCTTTTCCGGTTCGATAATCTGAACTTTATATCGGCATTTTTCGTCTTTTAAATTTTCCCAAATATTCATTCTGTAATCTATGGGGACGGCTACATAGCCGAAAATCTGGTCGCCTGCCTTAATGACATAATTGTTGAAGTATTTATAGGTCTGCTTCTCCACCATGTCTAGTTCTTCAAGGTTTTTTATGTTTTCTTCGCGCGGGTAATCCGTGCAGATTTTTGCGTCTCCCATGATAAAAACTAATCCGGCAAGAGTCTTGTCAGGAGTGCCTTCAGGATTATACAATTTGATGATGCGCGTGAATGGTATATCCGGAATATCAGCTACTTCGTGCCTCTTGATGATGGTGCTGTGTCCGCATCCTTCCAGAAGCGGCAAAATCATCCCGGCAATGATAAAGATAAATACGACGATCTTCTGCATAATACTTGCGTTTTTCTGCGGGAAATATTTGGCTTTTTCTATTTCTTTTTCTTCTGCAAACTCGCGGCGAGTTGCCTGTTTTTTGTAAACTCCGCTGTACTGACAATGCCTTTTTTCGCTGGACTTTGTTCGGCCAGTCCCTTCATTTGCTTTACTCTTTCTTCGCTGGGCGGATGTGTGCTGAAAGCGTCAGACAGACTTTTAGAAAGGGCATCACCGGATTGTTTGGATTTCTTTTCTATTTCCAGAAGCCGTTCGTAAAACCGGCCCACCTCGTTTTTATCGTATCCGGCATTGACGGCATATTTAAACCCGATGCGGTCTGCTTCCATTTCGTCTTCACGGGAATTTACCAGAAATTTGTAATTCTGAGCCAGTAAACCGCCGCCCACCCCAACGACTCCGCCGAGCGCCGCCGCCTTTACCAGGCAAGCGGTATCGTCTTTACCGCAAATCAGCAGACCAAGGCCTAGACCAGCGGCTGCGCCCAGTACCGCGCCGCCGCCCGCGTATAGCCATGTTTTGTTGTTTTCTTTTTCCATGACGTACATTCTTTCCGCGGCGTGCCGGGCGACAACATGACCGATTTCATGCGAAATGACGCCGGCCAGTTCCGCCTCGCTGGAGGTCATGGCAATCAGCGGCATGGTGATAAAGATTGTTCCTGCGGGCATGGCGAATGCATTTACATCAACAACGTCCACCACGGCAAAGGTGTAGTTATAAGGATTGCCTTCCAGGTTATTTGCCCGGACGATTTTCATCCCGATTTTGGAAACATATTTCTGCAGCTGCTCGCTTTTGGCCGGAGGATAATCCTTAAGCATTTTTGGCAGAGCTTCCTGCGTTAGACGCTTTTCGTCAGCAACAGTAATATTTACTTCCTGCCCGACATTGGAACCCTCGCGGTAGCGAGAACTCTGTGTCGGCGCGCAGGCAGTTATGGCAAATAAAAGCAAAATGATTACGGTTATGGTTTTTTTCATAAGTCTGCTCCCCCGGTGTTCTTTAGGCAATATATTAGCGTTTTCTGCTGTTTTTTACAACTTTTATCCTTGTCTTGCCTCACAGGCGCTAATGTTATATAAAAGCAGCTCATTTCCCTGTTGGAGTTTTAATGTCAAAAAAGCTAAGCAGCCAGAAATTATTGAAAAGTAACGTGCTGGATGCCAAATTATGCACCGGTTGCGGCGCCTGCGTGAACCTTTGCCCCTATCAAACAATATATAATGACCGCACGGTTCAATTGCATTACTGCGATTTGACCAATGGCAAATGCTATGCCTACTGTCCGCGCACGCCTGCCGATTTGAGCCGCTTAAGGGAGCTTCTTTTTGACGCGGAGGATTTGACGCCGGAAATAGGTGCGGTGAAAACCTATTATTTAACCCGCGCGGTGGATCCCGAAATTCGCGCTGTTGCCCAGCACGGCGGTACGGTTACGGCGCTGATGGAACTGGCGTTAGTGGAAGGGTGGATTGATGCCGCGCTTGTTTCGTCGGATGATGAACAATATCTGTGCTATGGCACATCGGCAAGTGATAAAAGCATGCTGCGAAAAAACGCAGGTGTTAAATTCATTGTCTCGCCGATGGCGGCGGCTTTTAATCAGTTTGTCCGGCAGGAAAACGGGAATGCCGGTGTCGTGGCCACGCCCTGTCAGGCGCTGGCTTTGGCCAAAATGAAATTAAACAGAGATAAAGAAGAGGCGCCAAAAATTAATCACTTGCAGTTTGTTATTGGCCTTTATTGCGGCTGGGTGTTATCCGCGGAAAAATTTTCCGCGCTGTTGGCGGAAAAAAGCGTAAAGCGGGAGGAGATAAAGCGCATGGATATTCCCGCGGGGAAAAACATTCTGGAACTCTACACGCGAAGGGGCGTTAAAGAAATTCCGTTTGACGAGGCGCAGGTCTGCATCCGCGAAGCATGTAATTATTGCACGGACAGCACAGCGGAATATGCTGACGTGTCCGTCGGGGCGGCGCGCTTCGCCGGTACAGTTGACGAGCAGCGCGGCTGGAATCAGTTGATTGTCCGCACGCAAAAGGGCAGGGAATTGGTTGATCTGGCGGTAAAACGCGGCGTATTGGAGATAAAGGAAACGCCCGTGGAAAGCTTGCGGCAGCTTAAAGTCGCGGCAATGGATAAAAAGAAAAACGCGCTGAAAAATATCGTGCGTAAAAGCGGTTCGGCAAAAAATCTTTTGTATCTGGATAGCCGCGACGCAATGGTGAGGAAAATTTTAAAAGCAGGTTGAAAGAATGAACAAATTATTGTCGGCGGCCAATAAAGAAGTTTTATTCATGGGCAACGAGGCCATCGCGCGCGGCGCGCTGGAAGCGGGCGTGAATGTCGCCGCCGCTTATCCGGGCACGCCTTCGTCGGAAGTTATCGAAAATCTCGCTTCCGTGGCCAGACAAAGAAATCTTTACGTGGAGTGGTCCGCCAACGAAAAAGTGGCAGTGGAAGTGGCCGCCGCCGCTTCCTTTGCCGGCCTGCGCTCAATGTGCGTGATGAAGCAAAACGGCGTCAACGTGGCTTCCGATTTTCTCCTGCACCTGACGGCATCCGGCACGCGCGGCGGAATTGTTTTGGTGAGCTGCGAAGACCCGGGTGCTCTCTCCAGCGTCAACGAAGGAGAATCGCGTTATTTCGCCCGAATGCTGGAGATGCCCCTGCTGGAGCCCGCCGATTTTCAGGAGGCCAAGGATTTGACCAAATGGGCATTTGAGCTTTCCGAAAAAGTACATAACATCGTCATGCTGCGCTCGGTCACGCGCATGTCGCACGCAAGCGGCAACGTCATCTGCGGCAAAATGCCCACTAAAATTCCCCGGGCGCGTTTTGTTTATGACGGGCCGTTGACGGATCCGCTCAAAGGTCCGGTAATCAGCACGCCGGTGGGCGTCAAACACAAACTCCAGCAGGAAAAATTAAAAAAAGCCGGAGAGCTTTTTGAAAAAAGTCCTTTCAACAAATATATCGGACCACCAAAACCGCAGATTCTGATCATTACCAGCAGCGCCTGTTTCCTTTACAGCAGGGAAGCAGTGAGCATGTTGAGTCTGCAAAAACGTGTGGGCATACTGAAACTCAGCTGCACCTGGCCGCTGCCGGAAAAACTGCTGAAAAAATATCTGCGCCTGGCCAGTAAAATAATGGTGGTGGAAGAAGTGCTGCCGTTTATGGAAGAAAATATCAAGGTGCTGGCGGCGAGTTATCCCAGAGAAATCGGCGCTAAAACTTTTCACGGAAAGATCGACGGCACTTTCCCCTCCGTGGGCGAGCTCAATCCCGATATGGTGGCGCAGGAGCTGGCCAAAATCATGAAAGTTAAATATAAAACTCTGCCCGCATCTTACGCGCGGGAGCTGCAAAGAGTCGCCGCAGTGATTCCGCCGCGCGAGCAGACTTTCTGTCCCGGCTGTCCGCACCGCGCGTCTTTCTGGGATATCAATACGGCGCTCAAACTCGACGGGCGTGAGGGTTTTGTTTGCGGCGATATAGGTTGCTACGCGATGGCGGCGCTTTTTCCCGCCATCGGATTTCATACCGTGCGCACGCTCCATTCCATGGGTTCAGGCACGGGGCTGGCCAGCGGTTTTGCCAAGCTGGATATGTTCGGTTTTGATAAGCCCGTGCTTTCCGTCTGCGGCGATTCCACTTTTTATCATGCTGTTCTTCCCGCTCTTATTAACGCGCGGCATCATCAGGCGGATATTACTTTTGTCGTTATGGATAACGCGGGAACGGCGATGACCGGTTTTCAGCCGCATCCGGGGCTGACGCTGAGCGCCACGGGCGAAACAGTTCCCGCCGTGGATATCGGCAAAATCTGCGCGGCCATCGGGGCCAAAGTTGAAACAAGCGACCCGTTTGACTTGGAGGCGACAACGAAAAAACTCAACTCGTTTCTCGAGAAAAAAGGCAATCTGAAAGTTTTGATTCTGAAGCAGGTCTGCGCGCTAAGTCCCGAGAAAAAAGGCAAAAAACAATACGAAGTAAAGGTGAACGAAGAATTATGTTTGGGCGATGAATGTGGCTGTAACCGTTTGTGCACGAGAATCTTTCGCTGTCCCGCGCTCACCTGGGATAAAGCAAAAAGAAAAGCCGTGGTGGATGAAGTAATCTGCGCCGGCTGCGGCTTCTGCGCCTTAATCTGCCCGCAAAAAGCGATTATAAAAACGGAGGTGGCTGTAAGGTGAAAATTTTTTTGGCCAAAGACCCGATGAATATTATTATAACCGGCGTCGGCGGGCAGGGCAATGTCATGGCTTCGCGTGTTTTGGCGGGCATGCTGGTGGCAAAAGGTTTTTACGTGACCATCGGGGAGACTTTTGGCATGTCGCAGCGCGGCGGCTCGGTAATGAGTCATCTGCGCGTTTCCCAAAAATCAGCCTGGAGTCCGCAGATTCCCTTTGGTCAGGCGGATATTGTTATGGCATTGGAGCCGTCCGAAGCACTGCGTGTTTTATCGCGTTGGGGCAATCCCGGTGTTGCGGTTCTGTCCAACAGCCGCGTGGTATATCCCATCGGGGTGATTACTGGTGATTACGATTATCCCCATGAACAAAAAATAAAAAGCATTTTTAAAAAACTTACGGCGAAAAGCTGGATGATTGACGCGACATCCGTCGCGATGGGAATGGGGAATTCGGTTTTGAGCAATATTGTGATGATTGGTGCGTTGGCGCAAACGGAGTTACTGCCGATTGACCGGCACGCTTTCGAGGGGGAAATAAACAAAAGCGTTGCCGCGGATAAACGCAGCGTAAATCTCGCGGCTTTTGACGCGGGCGCGAAAATGATTTAAACTGTCATTGACGTGTACGGGTTAGAATATATATTAGAATCCCGAAGTAAATTTAGAGGTGAGGAGATGAAAAATATTTATTCGGCAGTAAGAGTAACTGATAAAGTTTACTGGGTGGGCGCCATTGACTGGGGGATTCGCGATTTTCATGGCTATACCACACCGCAGGGTAGCACCTACAACGCGTATCTGATTATGGCGGATGAAGTCACGCTGATTGATGCCGTTAAAGCGCCGTTTAAAGAAGAAATGCTCTCCCGTATAAAATCCGTTATTGACCCTTCGCAGATAAAGTACATCGTTTCCAACCACTCCGAAATGGATCACAGCGGGTGCCTAATAGAAGTAGTCGACTTGATTAAGCCACGGAAAGTTTTTGCGTCCGCCATCGGCGTGAAAACGCTCAAGGAATTGTATCATGGTCAACAGGAAATCATTCCGGTCAAGGACGGAGAAACATTGAGCCTGGGCAACATGAATCTGACTTTTATGGAAACACGCATGATTCACTGGCCGGATTCCATGTTCACTTATCTGGCCGAAGAAGAGCTGTTGTTTTCTCAGGATGCTTTCGGCATGCATCTGGCCACGCTGGAGCGCTTTGACGATGAACTTCCTCAGTCCCTGCTGGAATACGAAGCGGCCACATATTATGCCAACATCGTATTGCCTTATTCGGCTATAGTACTCAAAACGCTAGGAAAAGTGACGGCAACAAACTGGAAGATAAAAATTATTGCTCCTGACCACGGACCCATCTGGCGCAAACAGCTCGGATGGATTATTGACCTTTATAAAAAGTGGGCGGCGCAAAAACCGACGAATAAAGCCGTTGTGCTTTATGCCACAATGTGGCATTCCACGGAAAAAATGGCCAGAGCAATCAGCGAATCTCTGGCGGAAGCGGGAGTAAAGGTCGGTCTTGTTTCCATGAATGATTTTCATCGCAGTCAGGCGGCTTATGAGGTACTGGATGCCGGCGCGCTGATTCTCGGTTCGTCCACGCTCAACAACAATATGCTGCCGCAAATGGCTGACGTGACAACCTATCTCAGAGGACTGAAACCGGCCAATCTTATCGGAGCGGCTTTTGGTTCCTTTGGCTGGAGCGGCGAAGGCGTCAGGGATCTGGAAGCGGTTTTGAAAGAAATGAAAGTGGAAATAGCGGCGCCGTCTGTATCTGTGCGCAACGCTCCCAATGAAGGCGCGTTGCAGATATGTTATGATTTGGGCAAAACAATAGCGGCGGAGTTGAAAAAGAGACTGAGTGCTAACTGAGAAAAAAATCAGGAGGAAGAAATGAAGAAGTATATTTGCGGAATATGTGGTTATGTTTATGATCCGGATAAGGGCGATCCGGACGGAGGCATAGCGCGCGGTACGGCGTTTGAGGATTTGCCCGATGATTGGGCTTGTCCGGTGTGCGGCGCGTCCAAGGATGAATTTGCGCCGGAATAGCATATAATTTGGTTAATAAAAATTATTAGGAGATACGCGCATGGACGAAAATATTCGTAGTGCCCTGAATATGGCGTATGTGGGCGAAGCCAAGGCGGCTCTTCGCCTGAAAGTGTACGCGCAGAAAGCTGAGGCCGAAGGATATAAACAGATGGCCAAGCTCTTTAACGTGATTGCCTGTTCGGAAGAAATTCACGGCGCGCGCGCTTTGCGCGTGCTCAAAGAAATTAAAAGCACCGAAGAAAACCTGGCAGAAAGTTTTGAATCGGAAAAGCAGGTGGCGGAAGTAGCCTATGACAAGTTTGTAAAGCTCGCGGAAGCGGCGGGCGAGAAAGAAGCGGTTGTTCATTTCAGTCAGAGCAGGGATGTGGAGGAAACGCACGCCAAACTTTACAAGCAGGCCATGTCGCACTTCATGGAAGAAAGGGAAACGGATTATTACGTGTGTAAGATTTGCGGATATGTTGCCGATGGAGTGTTGCCTGACGAATGCCCGGTGTGCGGCGCGAAAAAGGAACAGTTTGTACCTTTTGATAAATAGGCGGGATCTGTTTTACGGCGAGGTTAATTTTTGGAGTAAAAGATGAATCTCCGACGGACGATAACAATTATTATGGCGATGATTCTTTTTTTCCCGCCGGGAATCAGTTTCGGACAAGAGGAAAAGCCTCTTTGGGAACTGGGCATGGGTGTGGGGTTGCTTTACATGCCTGACTACCGTGGCTCCGATGAAAGCAGATTTTACGCTCTCCCTTACCCATATTTTGTTTACCGCGGCGATATCATAAAGGTGGACAGGCAAAAAATTTCCGGAAAGGTTTTTAAAACCGACCGTATTCTGCTGGATGTGAGCATTTATGGTTCTGTTCCGGTCAAAAGCAGCAAAAACTCCGCCCGCACCTTTATGGAGGATTTGGATGCGACGTTTGAAGTGGGCCCGGCCCTGGATATCACTCTGCTGGAGAGTCGTCAAAAACAATATAGTTTGAAGCTGCTTTTGCCCGTGCGCGCTGTTTTTTCCACGGATTTTGAATCCGTTGCCCACGAAGGCTGGGTGATCAGCCCGCGTCT
>Ga0302236_1001051_pt1 | contig 20877 bp, 20 predicted proteins | sample AAG_UR_Gly_MG_FD_193509 | JGI IMG/M metagenome (GOLD analysis project Ga0302236, IMG submission 193509) | Enriched activated sludge microbial communities from anaerobic digester in WTTP, New Holstein, Wisconsin, United States - AAG_UR_Gly | ecosystem: Engineered > Bioreactor > Anaerobic >...
GAACAAGGGCGAGGGCAGGGGCAAAGGGTCATGGGTCTGGCAACTCGATGGGGTTGAGATGTTTCAGTCCTTCGGCAGTGCAGGGCTCGGCAACATTTCACCCCGCGTGGCGCGCCCGTGCAACCGCCCCTGCTCGTCGAAACGGAGCAGGTCGATGCAGATGAACCGATCCCACTCGCGCCGGGCTGTCCGCTTCTGGTGATACACGAACCACCACTGGCCGCCGCCGTCGCGGATGGCACAGCCATGCCCGGGACCGAACAGACCATCGGCGCGATGGAGGATCGGGTTGTGCTCGGCGCGGGTGAATGGGCCGAGCGGACTCGTGCTGGTGGCGTACCCCACAGCGTAGTCGGGTGTGTCGGCGCCCGAGCCGCTGTAGAGCAGGTAGTACCGGCCGTTGTGCTTGATCATCCACGGCCCTTCCGTGACGTGGCCATTCCGCGTCTCCCAGGCTGACTCCGGCTGGAGCACGACGCGCGGCTCTCCGGCCGGCTCGGTGGGACTGGCCATTGGCTGGACGGTGATGCGAAAGCCCGGCAACTGCACGAAGTACAGGTACAACCGACCGTCGTCGTCGCGGAACAAGTGTGCGTCGATGGCGTTGTCGAACAACTTCTTGCGCACCGTGAACGGCCGGAGCGGTCCTTCGGCGTCCGCGACACCGACTGTCATGCTCGCCGTGTAGTACAGGTAGAACCGCCCAGTTGCCGGCTCCCGCCAGAGATCGGGCGCCCAGACATGCCGCTGGCCCGGCCGGAACACGACCGGCCCGCGTTTCCAGTTCACCAAGTCAACCGACGTGTAGACGCGATAGCCGTTGTCGCCATCGACCGCGCCCGTGGCGTACAGGTAGTACGTACCGTCGTGGCGGATGACGGCGGGGTCGGCAAGGTTCTCGTCGATGATCGGGTTCCGGTAGGTCTCCGCCGCATCAGCGACGTGAGCGACCACGGCCAGCGCGACCACAAGCAACCGGTCGTGAATTGGCATCCCTTGGTCCCTCCCTCGGAATCAGCGTTGTTTTTCCAGGCTGACACCCCCTCGGTCCGGCACGACCTGCACCAGAGCGTAGGTGGCTCCGTCGTGCTCCAGTGACTTCGCTTCCACCGCGCGGCCACCTTGTTCAGCCCTCACCGCCTTCCAGGATGGAGCCACGCGGACCTTGACGGTCAAGGGAAAGTCGAACCGCTTGCCGTCCATTTCGTCCGTCAGGCTCAGCACGATCTTGTCGGCAGCGGCAGACTTCACTTCCAGGTGCGCCGTGTCGCGTTCCTGACCGTACTGCACCACCTCGCGGAACAGACCGAGCCACAGGTCGTTGTTCTGGATACGCTGATGCACAAAGGCCAACTTCTTCTCCTCCTGCTCGCGCACTTCGGGCCTAACCTGGTGGTAATGCGTGCAATATCAGCCGCGGTAAACGGAGTCTTTACGCGCGTTCTTCTGGAACAGGGCCTGCATGTCGGCCCAGGGGGCCTTGGGATCGTCCACATGCAGCTCGCCGATACTGTTCGTCCGCACGTAGTTGATCCGGTTGGCCGGGTTGATGAGGCCCGTCCCACCTCGGCAACCGATGTAATGCTTGGCAGCCAGCGTTGGGTCATTCAGCTTGTCCTGATCCTTGCCGCCGGGATAAGCCAGCACCAGCACTCTGTGGCCTGGCATGGCGGCCTCGATCTGGCGGATCGAATCGGTGTACTCGGCCTCAACGCCCTTCCAGGTGGGCGACGTGGTACGCAGGTGGTTCACCGTGTGCGATTGGACGTCATGTCCCTGGGCGTGCAGCCGCTGCCAGCCCTCCCAGGTGCCACCCCAACCTCGTCCAACGCTGCTGGTGACAATGAACCACGTGACCCGCAGGCCGTATTTCTTCGACATCTGCTGCCACCAGGCGTGGTCGGGCGCGGTATTGTCGTCGATGGTGATCGAGCAGGCGGCCAAGGCGTCGTCTTTCCACAGGCAGACGCTGGCTTCGCCGACCTTGCCGGGCCAGTCGCGGTCGCGCAGCTCGAAGCGTGGCCGTTCCGGTGATTCCGCCAAGATCGGTCGCTGATGTCCGGCCGCGTCCGTGGCGACCGACCGCAACAGAGCGACGAAAGCCAGGAGGAAGACGTAACGAACGTCTACGGTGCTCATGGTCGGACCTCGTTCATTGGGTTGGGGCTGATCGTTGCGGGGGCGTTTCGGGAGTGGAGTAATCTATCGCCGATGGCGGACTTTCGCCATCGTCAGGCCGTGGACCGCACGCCGTCGATCATCCAGCACCGGGCCAGCTCCCCACCCGATTTTCACGAGGCTAGCCGATGAAGTCGCCCGCCGGGTGATCGGCAGGCGGCATATCGGCCACGCCCAGGCCGGCGTTTCGAGACCGATTCACCCCAGTCCTGCACAGTCAACTCCGGATTCTGCGGCGGCCACGACTCGCTCTTTGCAGCGCGCTGGGTGAACGGTCTAGCCCGCCAGCCAGTATAAAGAACACCGCCGGCCAGCACGACCGGCCGGCGGCCGTGCTCTGAACGCCACCACCCTACTTGGCCGGAAAGCCTCTGAGATCAACCTCGCAGAGCGTTCCCATTGCGTGGATCGCCGCGGCGGTTACCGGGCGACGAAGGCGAAGCCGTCGCTCCGCGAGAAGAAACGGTCGCGGAACAGACCAAGACCGGCACGGTGAAGAAGGTGGACATGGACGGCGGACACTTGGTTGTCGCGGCAGCACGCGAACTGACGTTCACGGTCACCAACCACACCGAGATCACGGAGGGCGGCCAAGCCAGGAAGCTCGCGGACATCAAGGCGGCCGGCCAGGTCACGGTGACTTACGTCAAGGAAGGTGACACGCGCGCGGCCCGGAGGATCGAAATCCTGCCTGGCAAATTGCCCGCTTCACCCACGACGAAAGCAACGGCACCCGCGCCGGGACCTGACGATTCCCAGATCACGTTGCAGGTGGGAACGCTCACGCGGACTTGTCTGCTTCACTTGCCCCCAGGGCACAGCGACGGGCGGCTACTGCCTCTCGTGATCGCCTTTCACGGATCTGGCGGGAGCGGCTCCGGGATGGCCGGCATGACGGGGTTCAGCCTACTGGCGGACAAGCACGGATTCATTGCCGCGTACCCGAACGGCATCATTGGGAAGGGACTCTGGAATACGCTTTTCGGCCAAGTCCCCGGCGGTGTGGGGGTGCTGGCGGATGACGTGGACGACGTCGCGTTCATCCGGGAACTCATTGACTCGTGGATCTTCATTTCGACTTCCTTCACGGTACGGCACAAACGGGAACGTGCTGATGGGCACGCCAGCATCACCCACCGAGTTCCGCCATCAACTCAGCCCGCCGCCGTTCGATGGCTTTCAGGCGAGACTTGATCTTCCTTGCCTCCTTGTCGAGATCGGCCAGTTCCTTCTGGAACTTCTTCCGGCTCAGATGGTCCTGCCCGCCCTTCTCCCTGACCAGGGCTTCAACTTCGTGCCGCAGCAGCCGAAACCACGGGTTGCCGTGCATGTAGTTCTGCTGGAACTGCAACTTGCCCGCGCGAATGGCGGCAATAATCTCCTGCTGACTCAGGCCAAACTCCTGCCGGGCAGACTTGTCGCTCAGCGTGGCTCCCTTACCCGCCCAAATTGATTGCATGATTCACCTTCCCATTCTCTTTTGCCATGCGTTGACTTTTCCAGGCAAAGACCGAGCTGTTGTCCTACCCCCAAAACACTCCGATCGAGTCCCTGGAAATGTAACTCAACGCTTCCTCCAGCGACATCACCACTGGCCCCATGTCACCAATCTGCTCCCACTTGCCGCGGTGGCTCCACCACAGAACCTCCACCCGATCACCCTCACCGAACGGGCGCAGTCGAGCAATCGGTCGGCCGTTGTCCTCACGGTACAGTGAGATTCCGTTCGATTGCCGCTGAATCCGAACGCCACCACCAGCGGCTTCGTTGAAGGCGGCGATTCGCTCCAAGATGGAATCCAGGTTCACAGCGGACTTCCGCTTGACCGCCTTGCGAGGGCACATTCCATACCTCCATGCGAGTCATTAGGCCACGAACTAACGTCTCCTGCTCGAATCCGACGCGCTCAACCCGGCCGACGCCGCCGGATGTCACCGGCCCCGTGCTGCACCGGCGGGTAGCACATGATTCCCCAGTCCTCGTCGGCACCGTGGTCGATCCACACCAGCAGGAAGGTCGGCATCAGCAGGCCCGTCATCGTCGCGCAGTGCCGGACCGCCTCCCGGTTTAGTCCGCTGCGCAGCGTGGCGGCACCGTGGACCAACTGGCACCGGAGCAGGTAAATCCGATCGACGACCTCGTCCAAGATACGGTTCCACTGCTTCTGCGCGTACCAGGCTTCCGCTTTGTGCCGCCCGCCCTGCCTTGTTTTCCCGGCCTTCTCGCGGCAGGGGTTCTGCCAAAAGTAGTCGTTCAGGTACGGATTGCCCAGGATCGCCAGGACCAAGCCGCGGTGCTCGTTGAGCAGCGAGACAATGTGCCCGGTCGTGTCCAACTCCAACATCCGGGACAGGAATACCTGCCAGCTCTGCCGGTCTGCCAACGGCTCGTGCCGGTCCAAGTCCCACTGGCCGTACAACGCGTTGAAGGCAGTCCAGCGGAAGATCAGGGCGTGGTCGGTCTGATCCTCGGTGTGGAACCGCTCCACTTCCTCCAGCCAGCTACAAGCCCGGTGGAAGCGGACCGCCGTGGGGTGGCCGCTGCCGGTGGCGTTCAGCCGCTCCTTGTGGGGCAACCATCGTTCCCGCAGATCCGGGACGGTCAGTGTCGTCGATGTCGTGATCGTCGCCATGGTCTGTTTGCCGCCGGCTTTCGTCATCGTGAGGCCCTGGACGGTACAGCGTTGATCAGCCATTGCCGGCTACTCCCGTTCCTGCCAGCTTAACGGAAACATCGCCACAACCTGAAACACGTCGTGGGGCGGCTACCCAGCAAGGGCAGGAACCGGTCGGGCTACGCATTGTGGTTCGGAGGGACATATTTCTCGATCTCTGCAATCACATCATCCCGGAGTAGTTCCTTGTCGGGGTGCCTGCCTGCTGTTGTTGAAACCTGGAAAGCTCGGCGCAAAGAACGGATCAAACGGTTTACCCTTCGAGTTCAGCCCCGGATAAATGCGGTTCCTGGCCGTGTCCACCCAATTCCGCAGCATTTGGATCGCATCACCACTGCCGATGACCCCAACGCGAATCGCCGTGCGCGGCGTGCCGTCGAGAGCTGCCGGGCCAAACTCAGAGAGCCCCGTCTTGGGATCCTCGCACATCTGATTTCCGGCAAGCACGAGCTTGGGCTCTTTTGTGTGCCACGCCTGAAACATGGGCGTTGCCGCCTTGAGCAGCGCGTTGGTAAGCCGCTGGGAACGTTTCGTACCCAGTCCTTGTCCGCTCCGTTGTGACAGAGGAAGACATCGACGATTTCCTTCTGCGCGTCCATGATTCCAGCTGGCCGGAGCCTGTTCTTCCCTGCCAAATGCTCGTTCACCCCAACTGCACGTCGTCATCCAGGCCCACTTCCTTCAAGCCGGAGCGGGCTTCGTCGGCTTTGGCTTGACCTTGCTCGCCTTCGGCGGGCACGTCGAAGGTTACCCGCAACTTCAAGCCGGGGTTGGCAGCGAAGCGGCTGAGGACCTTGGTGTAAAAGTTCATCCATTTCTGCGGCGGCACGGTGCCTTCCCAGTGGATCGCTGCCTTGTGCGGCTTCGTGTCGTCGCCACCGGCGCCGCCGCCACCAGGGACGTGCGGCTTTATCACGCGAATCTCGGCGATGGCCTCCAGACCGCCCGCTTCGGCCTTGACGGTAAACAGGCCACCGACGCTGTCCGTAGACGCTGTATAGAGGCCGGCAGCGGTTACCTGGCCGCTGGTGGCTGACCACTTCGTCGCGCCGATGGCAAATGGCTGGCCGTACTGATCCGTGCCACTGCACGCGAACGAGGCTTGTTCGCCGGGTTTGAGCGTCACCTCGGCGGGCCGGATCGTGAGGTGGTGCAGCCGGGGTGGTTCCAGCAGCTTCTGGGCGTCCACGGCCTTGAGGATGAAGACGTCGTCCGCGATCTCTACGTCCGCCTCGGTCAAGCTCTCGTTGAAGTGCAGCAGTTTGTACTGGCCGGCGTCTCCCCTGACCGCGTAGCCCAGCGTCCCGTGACTGACCCCGTCGGCAATGGTCCGCTTGATGGTGTCGGCGTTCAGGAGTCGGGGAAGCTGGGGCGACGAGAAGAACGCATCGCGCACGCCCTTGGTGGACCACTCGGTCAACGCCGGCGGCCAGTATTTGAGCAGCTTGTTGGCCCCGACCCCGGACGTGATCTCGTCCGTGCGGGTCAACTCGTTCAGGATCATGTCCACGATGCTCCGGGCCATGCTGGACGTGACCTGCCCCAGGTCGATCTGCCGCAGCTTGTTGTCGGGGCCGAGCAGGTACAGGTTGCGGTAGGCCCGCCAGATGGCCTCCTTCATGTCGCCGTCCGCCCGGTGCAGGCTCCGGGCCAGCAGCCGCTTCTGCGCTTCGTCCAACCGCGATTTCGTGTCGGTGTCGTCATCGATGCCCTCCCAGGCCAGCAGATTCCGTGTGGCCTCTCGGATGGCGTCGGCAGCGTCCGGGACGGCGAAGATCAGCGCCGATTTGAACGTGCGGCCGGAGGTGCCGCACTCGCGGACAATCGTGTCCACCAGCGGCAAGGTCGAACGGTCGCCCAGCGTGTGATCCAGGCCGAGGACGACCAGCGTCAGCGCCGGCCGGTTGGGAACGTCGTTGCTGCGGTCGGGGAAGAATCGGCGATCGATGTCCTTGGGACCCTCGCCGAACAGCTTTTGGGTCTGCTCTTTGACCCGTTCGTCGATTTCCTTGTCCTTCACGGCGCCGCGGCGGGTGACCAGAATCTGGTTCAGGTTCGGCGTCAGACCGAAGCGATAGCGGTTGCGGTCCCAGTTCAGGTAGTAGCAGGTGCCAATCAGTCCCTCCAGAACATGGTCAACATCGGCCAGGTTCAGCTCCGGGCTGCCGACGCCCAGCCGGATTTCCGGCAGCGCCGCTTCGGCCTTGGACTGGCTCATCCCGCCGTTCGACTCAAAGAAGATCGCCGATGCGACCTTGCGGTGCAGGTTGGCCTTCTTGAGGGCCTCGGGGGCTTCCCGGTCCAGACGCACCGCATGGGCGTCCTTTTTGCCCGCGATGTCGGTCGTGACCGGGATTTCCAGCTCGTTCGACCCCAACTGCTCGAACAGGGCGGCGCGGAAGATCGGGTCTTCCAGCGGGGCGGAGCCGAGCGTGATCAGCGGCTCGCGCGATGCCTTGCGGTGCTCGTCCTGGAAGGCATGGGCGATCCACAGCGCCAGCAGCCGCAGGATGCCGCGGGTTCGCTGGAACCGCGGCAGGCTCTGCCATTTGCGCTCGAACACCGACAGCACCGACGGGTGGAACGGATAGCAGGACTGGAATTTTTCGTAGGCCGTGTCGGCGTCGATGCCGGTCAATTCCTGGGCGTGTTCGATGGCCCATTCGGCATAGGCGTTGGCGACCTTGCGGCCGTCGTCCGGCAACCCCCACCACTCGAACAGACGCCGGCGGATGATCTCGGAGATTTCGGTACCCGCCGACATCATTATCGGCCTGCCGACCCGGTCGAGCAGTTTCTTCAAGGCGTCGTGGTCCCGCATGTCGTCGGGGTTCATCTCCAGTTCCGACGCGGGAATTGAGACGCACAGGACCAGGTTCTTCCGTGCCCGGGCCTCCTCAGACAGGTTCTGCACGAAGTCGAAGAACTGGTCGCGCAGGCCAATTTTCCGGCCCCGGCTGACGTAGTTCATCACCTCGTCCATCAGGATCAACGTCGGCCCGGACGGCAGCATGGCCCGCAAGGTGTCGCCTGCCGGAGCAACGCCTTTGGCCTCGTGCTGGGCCACGGCGGCCAGGGCCTGTTCACCACCAAGCTGCCAGGCAATCTCGCCCCACGGCGTCTTGCGCACCGGCTCTCCGGTGCCGCCACGTCCGTGAATGACATCGAACTCCGTACCCACGAACACGGCCACATCGGCCTTGGGCACGTGGGGCACGCCGGCCTTGGCGAGAATCCGATCCACGCCCTTCCAGGACTTGGCCGCCTCCCCGTGCCGGGCCAAGTGGTAGGTGGTGGTCTGCGAGTGCGACTTGCCACCGCCGAACTGCGTGGCCAAGTTGAACACGGCCGAGGTTTCGACCTGGATGCCGGACAAGCGGCGGACGACCTGCGAGCACAGTTCCAGCAGGCTTTCCGTCAGGTAGGTCCGGTCAAAGAACCGCGCCGGATCGAGATAGTCCTGCGACACGTTTTCCCGGCCTTCGCGGATGTGGTCCAGGTGGACCGCGAACTCGGACGCGTCCATTGGACGGTTTTCGCGCAGGTCTTCGCGAGGCGTGACTACTTGATACCAGGGTTTCAAGCTTGCCATCTGTTCGGTCTTTCGTTTCTTGGACAGGAAGATGAGGGACAGAAATATGAAGAAGGGAATTCCTGTTGTCTTATCTTCCTGTCCCGCATTTTCCTGTCTGCATCTTGTCGGTCGCCTCGCGCCGTTGGATCAGGTCTCAGGCGAACGAATCCGCAACCGGCCACGCTCGGCCGTCACGATGGCCCCCGCCAGAAGTTCCGGGCCGTGCAACGTCAAGACCCGATGGCAAACGGCGCTCTGTTGGCGAGCTCCGATAGCGACCAGACGGACAATCCCGCAGTGTGGCGTACCGCGCAGGATGGCCAATTCACCGAAGTCCTTGTCCAGCGTGACGAGGACTCGCCGCTCGGAATAGGCACGGGCGAGAATCTGGTCATCACCGGGATCGGTAGGCCAATCGCCAGCCCAGATCACATCGTGCCCGGCAGCCTCCAATTCATCGCGTGCGTTTCCCCACACGCAGCTATCCAGGAGCACTTTCATGACGGCGATCCAACCAACAGGGGCTCAAATCGTTCGCTTCCCACAACCCGGCGCGCGTAAACCAGGCAGGCTTGAATGTCGGCGGCTTCCAGCCAGGGATAACCCTCCAGGATGGTCTCCGCACTGTCGCCGGCCGCCAGCATGCCCAACACATGTTCGACGGCTAGTCGCCGTCCGCGGATGATCGGCTTACCGCCGAAGATCTCGGGACTTACCGTGATTCTTTCGAGTAGTCGTTGTTCGTCCATCGTCCTCCTCCCAAGGTCAACAGGGTGTCTGTTCTATTTTTCTGTCCTTCATTTTCCTGTCAAAATACTTTCCTTACAGGCCCCATCCCTTCTTCCGAGCCAGCACGCCATCCACCCAGCGTTTTTCGTCAGTGTCCTTTGGGTACAGCGCCGACAGCGACTGGGCCAGCTTCCAGAATCGGGCGTCGGTGCCGGCGCCGTCTTCCACCAGGAACCGCTTGATCGCATCGGTGCGGCCGGCGGCGAACAGGATCATGGCCTGATGCACGCGGTCCAGCACCGTTTCGCCCAGCGCCGGCCCCTTCATCTCGGACCATCCTCCCTCGGCGGCCTCCGTTTCGTCCAGGTCCTCGAACAGTGTCTTCTGCGGGGACTTCTTCTTCCGCCGTGTCGCCGTTGGGGCGGCTTCGTCTTTGCCGAACAGGTGCTTGGTCCGCTCGGCCACCGACCGCAGGCGGGCCTTGTCACCCTTGACCTCGACCACCGATGCGATCTCCTCCAGGTGGACCCCCAATCCCTGAGCGATCTTCCGGGCGGCGTCGTATTCCAGCCCATAGCTCGCTGTCATCATACCGCCGCCCGTCTCCGCCTCAGTCTCCTCCGCCTCTTCATCTTCCTGTCCCCCATTTTTCTGTCCATTGTCTTCTTTCCCGGCTCCCAGCGTCCAGAGCCACATGGCGGTCAGGCGGGCATCAGGTTCCAGGCCCGCGGCGTCGGCTTCCTTGAAGATCATGGACAGGGCTTCCGTCGAAACGGCGGCCCAGACCTGTTCCAGGTATTCGCGGAGCGTGATGACCTCGCCGCTGGCCTTCTCGACGCGGGAGTGGCGGGAAAACACTTCCAGGGCCGGGCCGAGGCAGGCGAATATCGCGTCAGCGCCAACGACGCCTTCCTCGGCCAGCCGTGGCATCCATTCATGGATGCGGCGGGGCAACTCAGCCAGGACATCACGCCAGTCGCCAACATCGTCACAACGCACGGAGCCGTCGGGATGCTCGCGAGGGCGGCAGACAAGATGGACCGAAGACGTGAGCCGGGCTTGTCCTCGCGCCGACACGCGGTTTTCCATTTCCGTGTCAATTGGCCACGAGCCGGTGATGATCCATCCAGCGTCAACGACGGCTTTCAGAATCGCTTCCCAGCTTGCCGTTGTCTTGCTCGCAAAGACGATCGTCCCGATTCCATCTGGTCGAAGAACTCGGCGACCTTCCCCAAACGCCTTCGTTAATTCGCGTTCATAGAAAGCGATGTCGTGCGTCGAGTCGCTCAACTCGTGTGGACGGTCAACGACGATCTCCGGGGCCTTCGGCACGCACGGTATCGAAAAAAGTTCTGGGTGAGCGCCCGCAAGGCTCCGTCGGAGCCAAACATGGAAGAAGTCGGAAAAGTAGGAATACGGCACCGCATCGTAATAAGGCGGGTCAGTAAAAAGCGCACTTGCTGAATCGTTCGGTAATGGGTTCTCAGTCGCCGAAGCGTTTGCCACCGTCCCAGGAGTCCTCAAAACTGAATTTGCTTCGACAACCTCCAAGACCCACGTGAACGCTCCTTCAAAATCGCCCGTCGCGCCTGAGAAAATATTGCCCTCGACGAAATCCCATGCGATCGGAAGTGCCTGGCGTCCGAACGTATTGGCAATCTTCTGGTACGGCGCGTCCCAGTGGCAAATAGAAGATGCCCGATCAACTTGACGATTCACCGCGATCGCCATACAGCTTTCCACAGCGCGGGCGAATTCTGCTTCCGAGTTCTCCAAGCGGTCCCCTATTTCGGTCGCAAGACGCACCAGCGTCGTCAGTGCCAGGGCCTGACGAGGGCTGAACAGGTTTCCCCAGCGGTCGAGCCCGTAGATCATCCCCCAGGTGTGACGGATGCCGCGAGTGTCGAGGCTCTCGTCTGGAATCAAACTTAGCGTACCTCGGTGCGTCTTCTCTCTGCGGGCAATTTCGCGGGCAGCCTCGTCTGCCGTAGCTTCGTCTGTCGGTTTCGGCAGACGGTAGTAGCGACCTTGTTCGTTCGACCGAGACGTGATGACCGTGAACAAACGGGCGTCATCTGCTCCGCCACGGCGTTCTTTCAACTGCTGGCGCACGCGAACCACCGACGTCGTGTACCCGCAGCAGGGGCAGGTGGCGGAACCGCGTTTGACGGTACCATCGAAGTGGGGGGCTGTGATTTCCGATTCGGGGTCCGCTTGGTCCACCCACTTCGCGCCCTGCTTCACGATGATGCGAAAGTCCACGCGTTTCGCTCTCGGCTTTGGAACCAGTTGCAGGGCTATGGATCGGTTTGCCTTCTTGGCCAGCCAGAGCGACCGGATCAGCGGGACTTCCGCGCCGCAACCCGGGCCTTCGCATTGGATCGTGCGTGCCCAGAGGTAGGCGATGGGTGTCGCGCCGTCAGGGTCTTTGGGATAGAACTCAGCCAGCTCCTTCTCGGCTTCCTGTTTGATCCACTGACCCCACCTGCGGACCTCATCGGCTAGGCGTTGACCGTACTTTGGGATGTACTCCAGTACGACCTTGTTCAGCAGTACCGCCACGGGGTTCAGGTCACTGGCAAACGCGTCCGCGCCTACACGCAAGGCTTCGAGCGGAATCGAGCCACCGCCCGCGAAAGGGTCCACCACCAGCGGTCGGGTTCCTGGGGCACCGCCCAACGCTTCGTGCGCCGTCTGGGTCAGCGCCCGACTGGTCTCCAGGTACTCCTTGACCGTCGAATTGTCCCAGTTGGCAAAGTCGGCGATGAAGTCGAGGAGAGCAGAGCGGAGGAGTTGGACAGGAAGATGGGGGACAGGAAAATGGGAAGACGATTTCTGCTCTTCATATTCCTGTCCCGCATGTTCCTGTCCGCTCTTCACAATCTGCTCCCAGCGGGCCAGGCTTTCCGGTGAGCAGGTTTCCATCAGTCGCTTGGTCGTGGCGGCCTTGTGGGCGAAGGCGTTGATGAGCCGGGCCGCTTCGTCGCGGAACGCTTGCGGGCAGAGCGGATCGGCCGGGTCTGGCCACAGGGCCGCGCAGATCACCGCCCGACAGGCGGCCAACGGCCGGCGCGCCCACCAGATGTGCAGCGTCGAAATATGTCCGTGCCTAATCGACTTCTCCCGCCGCGCATGGGCCGAAATGCGCGCGATGGGCAGGTCTACTTCGATCAGACGTTTGGGATAGGTCATGGCAGAATAATTCCTGGACAGGAAGATGGGGGACAGGAATATGAAGCCCACATTCCTGTCCCTCATATTCCTGTCCGCTCTCTTTCCAGCGTTCGGAACGTGACGTAGTCGCGGGCCAAGTTGATCCAGTGGATGGCCCTCAGATTCGTGTGTTGCAGGAATCTCCGCGCATGATCCTGGAAACGTATCATGCCGTCCTCGCCCAGCGCAGTGATCTTGAAAATGCTGCCAGGGTCGGAACACCGCACCTTCTGCCGCCCCACTTTCCGGCCGTCCAAGACAATATCAACGTCGGCCACGACGTGTTCCTTGCCGCCCAGGAAGTGTGTCAAGGCATCCTCGTACAGATGCAAATCGAGCCCGACACCCCAGTCGCGTAGCATCTCGACCATCAGTCCCCTTGTGTCTCCCAGGTCCGTCTCCGGCTCCCGCCAGTCCACGTCTCGGACGGAAAACGCCGTCCTGTCGCGGCGAGTTAGCCGCGTATTGACGAACTCGTGCTCGACCAATTCTGATCGCAGATTGACCAATTTTCCGTGTCGCAGCTCGGTGAGGAGCAGGTAGTTTAGCAGTTGCGAGCGATGACGATGCACCAGCTTCTCGACTGTCTTGAGTTCAAACACGAATCCGCCTTGGGCGAGCATGTCCATGAAATACGGCTTGCGGAAATCGCGGAACGTCACCTCGATCAGCACTTCGGTGCGAACGCCGGGGACACGCCGTGCAATTTCGTCGCGGTAGATGTCCTCGTCCATGAACCTGCCGAATTCGTTGTGTACCGCGAACACGCAATGCATGACGTCGTAAGCGACACAACTTGCCGTCTCGTAGGGCAATTCGTGAAGTTCGGCGTCCACGGTCACGGGCATGGGGCAAACCCTTTCTTGGACAGGAAGATGGGGGACAGGAATATGAATGAAAGAGACTGTCTCTGCATATTCCTGTCCCTCATATTCCTGTCCGCATTATGGTCTGGGCATCGAGTTGGTAGTGTTCCACAGTAACCACAGGCTGCCAACCCAGCCGGGCCGGATTCTGCACTGCATGAAGCTCCGGCATGCCTCCGCAGTTGAACACGGCATACAGCCAGTAGTCGTTCTTGAGACGCTCGGCGGTGCGATACTCGTTCTCGGTCAACGCCACTACGCCCACTCCCGCCCGGCCTTTGACCTCGATGAACCGGACTTCCACAAATGTCTTCGAGTCTTCCGAGTGCGGGCGGCGGGAGATCAGATCGAACCCGCGGTTTTCCGTCTCGACGCTCTCCACAACCCAGCCCCGGGCCTGTTCGTGCTTGATCGCCTCCTGCACCGCGATCTTCTCGATGTCGTCGTCCCGGATCATGGGCGCCAACTGCGGGCTGGCCCGTTCGGGGTGCGGCAAGACCCAGGCACGGCCCAGGTGCGTGATGTCAGCCACCGCAGAATGCCCCTCCAGCTCCAGCTCGCGCCGGCGGGTCTCCAGCCGGTTGTTCAGCTCGTCGAGGTGCTGCTCGGCCTGGGAAATCAGACCGTCCAAGCCGGGGACCGTCTGGCCCTGGACCTGCCGATTCAGGTACTCGCCCAACTGGATGTTCTGGCGGTCGATCAGCGCGTTCAGGCTGATCTCGACATGCTTCGCGACGCGGACCACCTCCGCCGCCCGTTCCGTGGCTGCCCGTTCGCCCCAGGGCTGTAGTGCGTGTTCGTAGAGAAACTGTTCAACGAGCTGTCGGTGCGGCAACGGCATGCCGCCGTCTGGTGCCGGGGTTCCGTGGGGAGCCGGCGTGATGGCGTGCAAATAGGTTGGCTCCCGCAGCGTCATCCGGCCGTCCGGCCCCGTTTCGACGCCGAACAGCCGGCGGTGCAGCGTGTTGCCGCGGCCGTCCTTGACCGATGCGGCGAAGATGTCCAGCACGGCTGGCTCCGCGCGGTGCAGGTCGTAGAATACGGCGCCCCGTCGCAAGTCGTCATCCACCCGCTGCAACACGTCGGTCCGCACGGCCTCGAACAATGCGTGGCCCGGCGTGACCCACTCGACATTGGGATCAGCTTTCAGCAATTCCTTGTCAAAGACGATCCGGGCGTATTCCCGGCCAAGCCGGCCGTAGCGACGCTCCTGGGCATCACCGATCGGCAGCAGGTTTTTCGGCGTCTTCCCCACCCGGTAGGTGCGGCTGCCCTTGGCGGTCGGTTTGGGGTGCAGTCCGCTTTCCGGTCCCGCTTCGACGAAGAACTGCTCAACCACTTCGGGAACCAGCCGGCGCTCTTTGGCTTCGGCGCTGCGACCCACGATGGCGGAGAGGTTCAGGTCCTTCTTGGCCAGGCCCTCCAAGGCGGATTCCGTGATCGCCCGGAACCGGTCGGGACTTACATCGCGGACGATGCGGTCCTGGATCTTGTGCTCATCGGTCTGCCGGGCGTACATGTCGCGCAGCAGTCGCTCCAGCAGGTTCGCCGGGAAGACCTCACCCACCACGTCGAACACCTGGTCGGTGCCCAGCTCGGCGCGGATTTCGGCCAGCCGGTCTAGCAGCTTGCGGAGCACCCGGCCTTCGCGGGTGTTCTGGGCCACGAAATTGAAGATCAGGCAGTCCTTTTCCTGGCCGTACCGGTGGATGCGGCCGACGCGCTGCTCCAGCCGCACGGGGTTCCACGGGATGTCGAAGTTCACCATCAGCCAGCAGAATTGCAGGTTGATGCCTTCGCCGGCCGCCTCCGTGGCCACCAGCACCTGGGCGCTGTCGCGGAACTCCCGCTCGGCACAGATGCGCGAGCCCGGCGTATCCCGGTCGCCGATCTTCATGCCGCCGTGGATTTGCGTGATCGTCAGGCCCCACTCGCGGAGCTTGCCCAGCGGCCGTCCATCCTTGCCGTCGGCGGCCAGGTAGTCCAGCGTGTCCTTGTGCTCGGTGAACACCAGCAGCTTCATCTGCGGGTCGGCGAAGATGCCTTGGTCCATCAGCACGGCCCGCAGCTTTTTCAGCTTCGACTGCACGTCCCGGCCTTCGATCTGCTTGGCGTGCTCGACCAGTCGGTTCAGTTGGGCGATTTCCTCTTGCAGCACGGCCGGGTCGTAGGACAGCACCTGGTCTTCGAGCTGGGCGATGATTTCTTGCTGGTCTTCTTCGTCCAGGTCGTCGAAGTCGTCGGGGATGCGGCGTGCGATCTGTTCGCGGCGGTACTTTTCGGGGTCGGCCAGGATCTTCTCGCGGCGGTCCCGCATCCGCTCCAGGCTGCGGCGCACTGCGTAAACCGACGACGCCATCCGGCGCTGGAGCATGGCCATCGTGAAGCCAACCGCCCGGCCCCGTGCCGAATCGTCGCCCGCGGCGGCAATCGACTGGTCCTCGACGTACCGCGTCAACTCGTCGTAGAAGTCGAGTTCCTCGCCGTCCAGGTCGAAGGCGGCCGTGTGGACTTCGCGCTTGGTGAACAGCTTCTGCACCGCGCCGGTTTCCGGGTCGGGGAAAGTGACCAGGGCTTCCTTGGTCCGGCGCAGATAGAACGGCGCTTCCTGCTCGCGCATCGCCTGTTGCAGGCTTTCGATGCTGCCGTATACGTCGGCGTCCAGCAGGGCCAGGAACCGGCGGAAGTGCTCCGGGTCGCCCTTGTGCGGCGTGGCCGTCATCAGCAGGTAATGGTCGGTCATCTTGGACAGTTCGCGCCCGAGCCGGTAGGCGTAGGTCGTGTGGTCTTCCGAGCGGGCGCTCATCCGGTGGGCTTCATCCACGATCACCATGTCCCAGCGGGACCGGAGCAGGCTTTCGCGGGCGTCATCGACGAGCGATGCCCAGGACACCGACGTGATGACCTGATCGTGTTCCTGCCACGGGTTCTGGCCGTAGTTGGCCCGCAGCGTGGCCCCGCGGATGACCTCGAACCGTTCGCGGAACTTGTCGGCCATCTCCCGCTGCCACTGGAATGTCAAGTTGGCCGGGGCGACGATCAGCACGCGTTTGACCAGCCCCCGGGCCTTGAGTTCCTTGTGCGTGAGCCCGGCCATGATCGTCTTGCCCGAACCGGGGTCGTCGGCCAGCAGGAACCGGATGCGCGGCAGTCGCAGGAAGTAGCCGTAGACCGCTTCAAGCTGGTGTGGAAGCGGATCGACGCGGGCGATGGACAGGGAGAAGAACGGATCGTACTCGTAGGCCAACCCCAGCCGCTGGGCTTCGATGCCCAGCCGGAACAGCCGGGCATCCCCGTCGAACGGCTCGCGCTCGGCCGAAACCTGCAACTGGGCGATCTGCTCGGGCGATAGCACCGGATCGTACGTCATGCCCGTGTTCCGCCCGCGGCCGATGATCTTGAGCGCCGAGCCCATCGGCATGGTCACCAGGACCTCGACCGGCTCCGGCAAGGTCGGCCCGGTGACTATGCTGCCGATTCTGATGTGATTGACCGTGGTCATGGCTACCGCCATCCAGTGGGGTTACTTAGCTTTCCGCGGTTGCTTCGCCGACTTTGCTGTGTCCCCTAGAAACTTCTCCAGGTCTTTCTGGAGGAACAGCCTGTAGCCGTTGGCCCTGTTGACGTACACAGGGATTTGGCCCTGATCCGCCCACTTCCGCAGCGTGTTTTGGCTCACGCCCAGGAATTTGGAAGCCTTGGCGATCTTGAAATAGTCGCGCAGCGTCCTCACGGCTCGGACCTCCAGCCAAGATGACCCGGTTCGAGTTTTCGTAAACTCTACCAAAACCTGCGCGCAGTCGAAAGCAACCGGGCTCTCGTATTCAACAGTTCGCATGCGGCGCCGACGATCAGCGGCGGCTGGATCGCCACAGCATCGGTCGGCGCCCGTTCAATTCCGTCAGGCACGCCCTGCGGGGCCTTGGAAACAGCCGGAATCACGATAACGGAAGACTCTGCGGATTGCGCGGGCGGGGTCCTACCCCCCCGAAGAAATCCCCTGCCGGTGCCGCTGACCGCGGCTGGATACGGCCGCGTCCCGCCAACCTAACAGGCCATCGCCACCGGCATCAGGAACTCCCCTGCCGGGGCTAGCCGCACGTTCTGGCAGCGTTCCAGGTAGAACTGCCGGGGTTCTTCGCGGCTGAGGCACAAGGCCAGAAAGCGGTCCTGGCCCAGGAACCGGATCGGGCTCACGACGCGGTGGGTGACGGCCCCCTTGGCGTCAGTGTAGTCGAACGTGACGACCAGGTCGTCGGACTGGTGCATGGCGCGGAAGATCAGTTGGCGCATGATTCGGCCCTCCCCAGCGTGATTCTTGGCCCACACCCGTATCATCGCCGCCAGCCGGGACACGTTTGGTCAAAGGCCCAAAGAATTTTTCGGCACGCTGGTGGGTCGCAACAGTGCCGTGGCTTGCCCCCTCCACTAACACCGGCGATCGCGGCGACGGGGCCAGGACGACCGCAGGGACGACGCCAGCCCTCATCCGCTAATCGGACGGCTTCTGCAAGGATTTTTTCTCCCATTGACCAACCGTGTCATGGCCACAGGGAAGATGGTACAGGCCAAGCAAAACACGGGAGGAACCAAACGATGGCGAAATACTACGTGCGATCTGGCTGGGTGCGGCTGGTCCTGGATGCCCGGACCGCCCGAGACGCCGCCGTGAAGGCCATGCAGTGGTCCGTGGCCGGGCGGGCGGAAATCTTCCGAGAACCGGAACGGGACCGCATGCGGGAGGTCGAGGCACTGGAGTTCCAGTTGGGCGACAAGATCGAGGTGAGCGAGGTGGGGTGATGGATCATTACGCCGTGAACCTGGAAGAAATTGAAGACACGTTGGCTACGTTGGTCGACGCCACTGGCGACAATGCCCACCCTGACGACGGTGGATGTCTTCCTGTTCGCGGATGTGGGACAGGCTTTGCCATTCGTGCATAGGTTTCTCCTTTCCTGCCCCAACGGGCCTTCCCAAAAGGTGAGCCTATGCCGAATGGCGATTCCGTGCGTGCCGGATCGCTCCGAAGCTCCTTGGGTCGCACGGCCAGAGGCCGTGGTTTTGCGACGTAATAATCGGGTCTGGCCGCAGGCGGTACAATTTGCCAACATGCTGTTCGCTCCACCAGGCAGCCCGGAGGCCCCATGCCCCGCACCATCGCCATCGGTGACATCCACGGCTGCGCCATCGCGTTGGCGAAGCTGATCGAGATCATTGCGCCGCAGTCGGACGACACCGTGGTTCCGTTGGGCGACTATGTGGACCGGGGCATCGACAGCCGGGGCGTGATCGACCAGTTGATCGCCCTGGCGGGCCGCTGCCGGCTCGTGCCGATCCTGGGCAACCATGAAGAAATGCTGCTGGGGGCCAGGGAAGGACGGTCGGACTTCCGGTTCTGGATGAACTGCGGCGGCATCACCTGCCTGGACTCGTACGGCTCGACCGGACGCATGGACCTGATCCCGCGCGAGCACGTTGCGTTTCTGCAATCATGCCGCACGTACTTCGAGACGGAGCGGCACTTCTTCGTCCACGCCAATTATGAGCCGGACATCCCACTGGATCGTCAGACGCTTCACACGCTCCGCTGGCTTTCGCTGCGGGACTACGTTCCGCCGGCGCCACACTGCTCCGGCAAGGTCGCCATCGTCGGCCACACGCCGCAGCACGAGATCCTGGACTTGGGCTACTTGAAATGTCTCGACACCCGCTGCTGCCACGGTGGGTGGCTCACGGCGCTGGACGTGGACAGCGGCCAGGTGTGGCAGGTGAACGAGCGGGGCGAGCGGCGGGGGTGACTACCCGCAGGAATCGTTCTTCTTGCCGATTCCCAAGACCTTCCTGATTTCGGGCGACCACCGCACCAAAGGTTCATCTCTCAAGTCCTCGTCTTCGGAACAGCCTGAGCACGTTGGCGGCATCGAGCATCGGCTCGACATTCACGCTGACGGCAAAGCCTTTCCGATAGGCGAGTTTCAGGCTGTCGAACCGCTCCTTGAAGCCAGGAGCGCCCGACTCCCATAAACTCAAAATGGTGTCGTCCATCGCGCCAATCGTGAATCGGAACTCAAGTCGATCTCGGTTGTCAGCGAACTCCCGGCACAACCGCCTGATACAATCGAGCCGCGGCTTGCTGCCTTGTTGCCCCATGCCCGCCTTCCGGTTGAACTGTCTGAGGCGACGGCCGTCTCGCAGGAGACGCCGCAGGTACGACGAGGCGGCGACTTGGTGTTCGATGGAGGTTTCTTGGGCACTGCTTGAGTTCCTTTGCCGGAAGTCGAAGACCCGCGACATTTGCTTATCGCTGGATCGTGACGAACGCCACGGCATGCGGTGGCAGCACGGTGGTCAGTTCCTGGCCCTGGATTGCGACGGACAAGTCCCGGACCAGGTCTTCGCGACGTTCGAGGAACGGATCGCCATCGAGGTCGGAATGGGAGAGCATGACTCCCGTGCTGGTCCGCGGAGCGAAGCCCCGCAACGTCACCCGAACTGGCACGGTCTTCTCCCACGAGCCGTTGGCCAGTATGAGGTAGAGCTGCTGTTCGTCCTGGCTCAAGGTCGCCACGACCGGAGTCAACGGCCCACGGTACGTGCGTCCGCCCGCCGAACCTTCGTGATAGGGAGCCGTGCCGTCGATCGCCACCACCCAGCGGCCGGCATGGCGGTTGAAGTAGTAGTACAGCCAGTAGTTCATGGACCGCCGCTGCGGGGCGTCCTGCGCCAGGAAGCCGAATCCGGGGGAGCGCTGGTAGGTGAACATCTCCCAGGAACTGGCCCCGCGCAGCAAATCCTCACGCAGGTAGTGGATCAGCCGTACCGCCCGGTGCATCATGCCCCAGATGTTGGCGTTGCGACGGACGTAATCCGCTCGTTCCCCTTGCGGGCCGGAGCTGTGCAGGCCCCATTCCGTGTCGTACTGGTACACATCGCGTCCGGGGTTGTACAGACGCAGCAGCGCATCGGTCTGGCGGATTTCGTCGAGGATCTGGTAGTTGCCCGTCAGGACCACGTCCTCGAACGAGCTGCGTTGGACGTTCGGGAAGCTGTAGTAGTGTCCCACGACGAAGTCGTACTGGCCGGCTCCCCGTTTCAGCAAGCAATTGCCCCAGGCTGGGCTGCGATGCGCGATGGCCATGCCGATCTGAGCCTCGGCATGCATGGAGCGGATCGCCCGACTGACGGCCAGAAAATGCTCCAGGTACGAATCGGCCGTAGGAAAGGCCCGTCCCGCGTGCCCCACGTAGGGCTCGTTGGTGACTTCCCAGTGGCGGAACCGATAGCCGCGGTCCAGGCTGTGGCGGACGCCCCGCGCCCAGGCCTCGGGCGTCAGCTTGCTGGTCGCGCCCTGGATCTCGAACTCCAGCGGCGTGGCGGCCTGATTGACGCCGATCCGGTCCAGGAACTCGGCCGCCTTGTCGATTGCCGTTTCCAGCCCAAACGGTTCGTCGCCCAGCGCGTAAAACCGCGTCATCGGCAATCGCATTTGGCGGATCGCCTCCTCCAATTCGGCAGGCAGCACGTATTGTCCCTGTTTGTCAAAAGGCAGTCTCGGCCAGCCGGCGACCCGATGGAACGAAACGCCGCCCACTTCGCGATGCGTCTGGCGCAGGCGCTGGTTCGCGTCGATCGTGACCAAGAGT
>Ga0302236_1001052_pt1 | contig 20877 bp, 26 predicted proteins | sample AAG_UR_Gly_MG_FD_193509 | JGI IMG/M metagenome (GOLD analysis project Ga0302236, IMG submission 193509) | Enriched activated sludge microbial communities from anaerobic digester in WTTP, New Holstein, Wisconsin, United States - AAG_UR_Gly | ecosystem: Engineered > Bioreactor > Anaerobic >...
GGAGTATATTCAGAAAAAATTTTCACAAAATATGTTGACAAAACCCTGGGAAGATAATAATATGTAAATGTAATCATTACAAAAAAGCAATGACTACATACATCCACAAAACACTATGTTTTATATCTAACAACATCTAACATCAAGGAGGAAATTGAATCATGAAAAAATTTGTTTGTACAGTATGCGGATATGTTCACGAAGGGGAAGCGGCACCTGAAAAATGTCCACTGTGTGGAGTAGGAAGCGACAAGTTTATACATAAGGCGGAAGGCGAGGATATGGTCTGGGCCGATGAGCATAGAATAGGTGTCATTGATGGAATAGACGAGGAAGTTATACAAGGACTCAGGGACAACTTCATGGGCGAGTGTACTGAGGTTGGAATGTATCTTGCAATGAGCAGACAGGCAGACAGAGAAGGATATCCTGAAATAGCCGAGGCTTATAAGAGAATAGCTTTTGAGGAAGCTGAGCACGCTGCAAAGTTTGCAGAGCTTCTTGGAGAAGTTGTTTCAGCAGATACAAGGAAGAATCTTCAGATGAGAGTTGACGCAGAGCATGGTGCTTGCCAGGGCAAGAAGGATCTTGCAACAAGGGCAAAGCAGCTGAACTACGATGCTATACACGACACAGTGCATGAAATGTGTAAGGATGAGGCAAGACACGGAGCGGCCTTTGCAGGGCTTCTTAAGAGATATTTCGGTTAGTAAGTTAGTATCCCCATACCTTTTATATATCTATACATCTCAAGGCCGCCGAAAGGCGGTCGCTTTTTTTCGTGGAAAAGCAAGTGAACGCAGGCTTCTCCGCAAACGCACAAGTGTACGCGGATTGAACACTAATATAATTAACTAAAAACTGAAAACACTTAACAAAATACTAATATGAAAACCATAGATTAATAAAATTAACTAAAAATTAAATATACTTAATAAAACATATGTACCGATGGCGGAGGCGGTGTTAGAATTTAATAGCAGTCGTGCAGCAGGCATGCGACCCTGTATGGCTGCATTTAATTCAACCACACTCAACTCAAATATATTATTCTTGTCGGGACATGCGAGATGCCATCTTGCAATGTCCTATTTTTTTACATGGATATCAGATATAATCGTATTAAAACAACATGAAGGGGTGGTTACCATGAAAAAACACATGGCGCTGATGCTGGCAATTGTAGTAATGCTTACAATGTCTGCATGTTCAAACAAGTTAGAAGATGAAACAGACAAAGCTCCCCAAAGCCAAAGCACGCAGCAGGAATCGGCAGATGAAACTGGGTTGCCGAGCCAGATGCCGAATTTCCAGGCTAAGGACATAAACGGAGCAGATGTTGACAATGAAATATTCAAAGACAGCAAGCTTACAATGGTTAACATATGGGGCACCTTCTGCCCGCCGTGCGTTTATGAGATGCCTGAGCTTCAAAGGCTCAGCGAGGAAATGAAGGACCAGGGCGTTGCTGTGGTTGGCATAATAGGAGATACGCCTGATGCGGATAATGAAGAGGCGGCAAGGGCCATAATAGCCGAAAAAGGAGTCGAGTTCATCAATATTATTCCTGACGATGCCATAATAGGCGGCCTTTTGATGTACATTGAGGCTTACCCCACATCCATTTTTGTAGACGGCGAGGGCAACATTGTAGGTGCTCCGGTTGTAGGGGCGCATGCAGCTGAGGATTATAAGGAAATAATAGAGGGAATGCTTAGCCAGATGGACTCGGCAAACTAAACCATACCAAATAGAGCATGACATACGAATATGACCGTCTCTAACAAAAAGCGCCAGAATATTTACAAGCCTGGCGCTTTTTTGAGCTAAAAACTACACGGAACCACTGTCCAAGTCAGTGATTTTCTTATTTGTGAAAATATAAAGGCCAAGAATCGCTAGCACAATGCCGCTTGCAATCAGGAGATATTCGATTTTCACTTGGTCGGCTGCGGGGCCGAATACGAGCATGCCTAGAGGCATTGTCACTGAAATTATTATCTGCACGAGCGAGAAAACCCTGCCCAGCATGTCGGGAGCGACATTTTCCTGTATAAGTACTGTCTCGGCAGTGCTGAAAAATGGCAGGAATATGCCTGAGGCAAACATTATAACAAGATAGACCGTAAAGTCGCCCGCCAGACCAAGGAGCACGAATGTGATTCCGAAGGCCAGGCACGAGATGGCCATTGTGTGTATCTTATTCTTGAAGCCGCTCCATACCGTTATTACAAGGCCGCCGAGTATCGAACCGGCGCTCCATACCATCTCGTTGGCTGTAAGCTTCCACACCTCGGGGCCAAAGCTTCTCGTCACAAGCACGGGCGTTAGAAATGCGGCTGGAGTTACAAAAAAGAAAAAAATGCTGTAGAATACAAGCAGATTTCTGACGAGCTCGTGATTTCTAGAGTATGTCAGGCCTTTTTTCAAATCTGACATTGTGGATGCTTCTTCATGTGCATCCGAGCTCTGGTAGGAGGCTATGCGCAGAAACGACATTATGGCAACGGCGATGGCCGCTGTTGCAACATCGAAAAAAAGCGCCGCGCTGAAGCCCCAAAGCCCAAGTATGGCACCTCCGACAGCAGGAGAAGCGAGCAGCATGACGGAGCTTATGGTGCTGTGTATCCCATTGACCTTCATCAATTTGTCGGAAGGGACGATTTGAGGCAATATTGCTCCAACCGCAGGCGTCTGAATACCTGAGCCTATTGAACGGATTACGGAAATCAAGAATATGAGCCACAGAGCCCTCATGCCCATTGCATACACACCTGCAAGGACTAGTGTAGAGAGTGCTATGAAGGAGTCCGAAAGCATTATTAGCATTTTGCGGCTGTATCTGTCCGCCCAGACTCCTGCAAATAGAGAAATGAAGATTTGGGGCAGAAAAGTGCAGAGTATGGCTATCGTCATTATTGATCCCGAGGATGTCTCCAGAGCTATGTGCCATATAATTGCAAAGCCGACTATTGATGAGCCAAATAGTGAGAGAGTTTGGCTTGTGAGAAAAATGGCGGTTTTGCTTTTCCAGTTGGAATAATCTGTTGTAACCATGTGCCGCCACGCTCCTTTTAAAAATAGGTGAATTGAATCATGATTATTATACCCAAGCATATTCAAAACTACAACTCATGCGATATAATGAATTGATGAATTATAGAGCAGGGATTAATTGCAGTAAGCAGGCGGCGAAAGCTGCCTTACCTGCAAAAAATAACGTGATGGGGTGGCGGCATGAAACTAAATCAGATAAGGGCAGCTGTGCTGGTGGCCGGAATTTCGCTGATTGCCGTCGGGATGGCAAGGGGCGAGACGGCTACCGTCCTAAAAAAAGCTATAAACATATGTCTGGAGTGCATTGGAATTGGATAGGTTAAAAAGAACGTACATACAGGTTGTATCTGCAATAGCATCCAACGGCTACTTAAAAGGCTTTTCGGAAGGAAGCATATACAAGGGGGACTTGAAGAGGCTGTGTGTGCCGGGGCTGAATTGCTATTCCTGCCCAGGCGCGTTAGGTTCGTGCCCTATAGGGTCACTCCAGGCTGTCATAGGGAGCATCAAGTATAATTTTTCCTTCTATGTACTTGGGCTGCTGACTCTCATGGGTCTTGCGGCGGGAAGGCTCGTGTGCGGCTGGCTGTGTCCTTTCGGGCTTGTGCAGGATCTGCTGAGCAGGATTCCATCCCGAAAGTTTGCAGTCAAAGGCTCGTGGTCCAACCTCAGGTATGCAAAGTATGCGGTGCTGGCTGTGTTCGTCCTGCTGCTGCCGCTAGTCCTTAGTGACGAACTCGGCATGAGCGTTCCGTACTTTTGCAAGTGGATATGCCCTGCAGGCACTCTGGAGGCTGGAATCCCTCTGCTGCTTATGAACAAGGGGCTTCGCAGCGCAGCTGGATGGCTGTTTGCCTGGAAGAGCCTGCTGCTTATTGCTACAATAGTTTCGGCCATATTCATATACAGGCCGTTTTGCAGATTCGTGTGTCCCCTGGGCGCCGTATACGCCATATTCAATCCTATAAGCCTGTGCAGACTCGAGGTAGACAAGAGCTCCTGCATAAGCTGCGGCAAATGCGAGACGGTCTGCAAAATGGGCGTGAAGCCGCATATGCAGCCAAACAGCCATGAATGCATAAGATGCGGGGACTGCATCAAAAAATGCCCTGAAGGCTCAATACAGATAGGATTCCTGAAATAGGACGATCAGATTGTTTTTAAATAGGCCAAAAGAACTCTTTTTTGAGAGATCTTTTGGCTTTTTTGGTATAAGTATAATATGAATAAAAATAAAAACAAAAAGCGTGTGATTTTGAAGGGGGGCAAGGGGATGAAGAAGCTGTTTGCATTTTATGCGCTTTTGCTGCAATGCCTGCTCTTTGGGGGGGCGTGGGCGCTTGAGTATTATTCTTCTAGAAGAATGGGCGTCGAAAATTTTTTGGAATACAGGAACATGGTCTTGTCCGAGTCTTTTTTCACAGGAGACAGGATATCTACATACGGAAGCATATTCATAATATGCGCAATCGCCCTAGGCTTATGGGCGGCTTGCTACATATCAAGAAGGCACTATTGGGCTGCGGCGTGCATGGCGCTGGGATCAGCAATCGCTTTATTCGGCGCGTTTTTAACCAAATTCGGAGCTGACGGGCTCAAGGCCTACTATTTCTTCATTATTGCGGCTCTGGCGTCACTTTTCATACAGGTAATAGTTATAATATTCGGTTTCGACGGGAGGCCATGCATATTGGATACGGAGCCAGAGGGTGATTAGCACAGGGCTGTTTTGGATATCCTTTAGAGTAGAGAAGGAATAGCTCAAAATGGTATAAAGTCCAGCTAAGAAATGTAAACAGTTAAATTTAGAAATGCTTGATAGTTCTTTAGGTTAAAAAAGAGTAATTTTAATAAGCCTTTTGAGCATATCTCAAAAAATGAAAAATCAGACTATGGAATTACTTATGCAGCTTTATCGCATTTAGCTCTTAAGTAATTCATTTGATGATCTTCTGGGGTGATGATAGTGAATTCTTTTTCATCACGAAGTATTGCAAACACAATGTTACATACTTTATGCATAACAGCGCCAAGAGCGACCATTTTAGGCTTTGCTTGACATTTCTTTAAATAGTAATCACGCAAGACCGGATTTTTGGCAGAGCCATCTCTGTTCTTACTAATGCTGATAAGAGCCATTGTGTGAATAACTCTTCTGGCAATACGGGAACCTCGCTTTGACATGGACATTTTTGTGCCTTCAAATTGCCCAGACTGCTTTACAGCTGGATCCAGCCCAAAATAAGCAAAGAGTTGCTTTGGTGAACGAAAAGATGAAAAATCGCCAATCTCACCCATTAGACTCACTGCAGATAAGAAGCCGGCTCCTTTATAGGATTCAACTAAGCGGACTTGTTTCACAAAATTAGTAGTTTCATTCGCATCAACAAGTTCATGCATATCAGAAAGAACAGATGCCACTTCAACATCATAATTTCTGATAAAACGGATATATAGAAGTATTCGCTTGAAATTACTGCTTACAGAATACCCAAAGGTATGTGCATCATTTGCAGCCTGGATTATGGCATTATACTTGTTTTCAGCATATGTAAGTCCAAACCTGGCAGTAGATCTTATAGAATCAACAATCTCTTCTTTTGAGGCACTTAGAAATGCTTCAGGAGATGTGTATTTCTCAAGTAAGGTCAAAGCTGTATTCGTGGTTATCTTGGAAAATATTTTTAAATACTGTGGAAATACCATGCGCAGTTCTCCCTGCAGCTTATTCACATAGGCAGAGCGATTATCCATCAGATCGTAATACTCTCTTGAAAGATTTCGCAAATCAAGAGCAAGATCAGATGGCATTAGTGATACCTTTAAATCAGGTTTAAGACCTACCAAGGCAACCTTTCTTGAATCAAAACGGTCATTATGTACTTTTCTAATGTTGATGTTTGTGCTATTCTTAGTGATGATAGGATTGATAACCGCAATGTTAAAACCCTTATCACGAAGATAGCAGAAGAGTGGGTAATGATAAATTCCCGTGGATTCCAGAAAGATGCGACTTTCTAAGGAATACAGCTCTTCTGCTTCTTTTATTTTTGAAACAGCCAAGCTTAAGGAATTAAGGTCAGAATGCACGATTTTAAAAGGCTTTCCAACAAGGGTTTGGTTAGGCAGTGCGATAGACATCCAAGAGAAGTCCGCACCAACATCAATACCGGCCGAGATGAATAAATTTTCAAAAAGATTGTTTGACATGAGCAAAAGCTCCTTTCTGATAGGAATCCATTTCCATCAAATGAGTACACAACCTAGCATGTTATACAGGTATAGCCTGAGGCTCCCAACCAGCCGAATCATAAAACCTCATTGAATGGACTAATTGACTTCTTAATAGGTATGGGTCAGCAGGAACTGACTTCCCAAGGAGTGATACATTATTTGTCCTATCCTAGAGAATTATACTTTATGGAAAGTCTGGAGTCCATCAGGGAGCCGTCAGACATGATCATTATTAAGATAACATCTGATGAAGGAAGAATCCTTCTTCCGTTATCGAATATAGAAATAAAACTTATAAACTATATAGCTGTAATGGCTATGACATTATTATACTAGGAGTGAAACATTTGAAACTGAACACGGCTAATTTCGGTGAAATAGATATAGATGAAAGTGCACTAATTAACTTTGAAGAAGGAATCCCCGGCTTTGAGAGTATAAGGAGATTCGCACTGCTGCAGGATGATGAAATGATTGTAGACTGGCTTCAGGGAATAGATGAGGATGTTGCATTCCCTGTGATCAATCCTTTTGCCGTAAAGGATGATTACGAGTTCAAGATACCAGATGCAGACGTAAAGAAACTGAACATTGAAAGCCAAGAAGATCTGCTTATTTATTCGATAGTAGTGATTCCAGAGGACATCAAGGATATAAGGACAAATCTCCAGGCGCCCATAATAATAAACGCCAAAGAAAAGCTTGGAAAGCAGATAATACTCGACGACAGATACCCGCTAAGATACGATTTCTATGAAAAGGTGGGCTCATAGCATGCTGGTGCTCACAAGGAAAAAGGGAGAGAGCCTGCTCATAGGTGAGGGTGTGGAGATAACCATAATAGACATTTCGGAAGGCAAGGTCAGGATAGCCATAAACGCCCCAAGGGAAGTTCAGATAATCAGAAGTGAAATCAAAAAAGGCATAGAGGATGAAAACAAGAGCGCCTCGAGCGCAGCTGCAATCGACCAGTTAAAGAAATTGAAAAAAACAAGCAAAAAATAACAAAAAAAGTCTAAAGTCTTTTCGGACTTTGACGATAAATAAGTCAAGAGTGAAAAAGGTGGGGAGCAAAAGAGGCCTCTTGCGAATCTGCCGGTTTCATCTTAATAAATTATTGGCATGGATGCCTATATAAATTCAAGGAGGAATTTACTTATGATTATCAACCACAATATGAATGCAATGAATGCTCACAGAAATATGAGCAGCAACACAGTTAACGCTGGAAAGTCAATGGAGAAGCTTTCATCAGGTTTAAGAATTAATAAGGCTGGAGATGACGCTGCTGGTCTTGCTATATCTGAAAAGATGAGAGGACAAATCAGAGGTCTTGACCAAGCATCTAGAAATGGGCAAGATGCAATATCATTAATTCAAACTGCTGAAGGGGCTTTAAACGAAACTCACTCAATTTTGCAAAGAATGAGAGAGCTATCTGTTCAAGCAGGTAATGATACTTTACAAACAGAAGATAGAACAGCAATTAATACAGAAGTTACACAGCTTAAAGAAGAGATAACTAGGATATCTGATACTACTCAGTTTAATGGTAAAACTCTATTAAACGGAAATTTAGGAGTGAGTAGGAGTGGAGGTACTTTAGATAGTACAGTAGTTGGTCTATCAAGCACTAATGATATTGGTGTTTCAAATGCAGCTGCGGGTACTACTTACACAATTACAGAAGCCGCTGGCTCAATTACATTAGCTGTTACAGCTACTGGTGCAGGTTCTGGAGTATTAGTAGGGGATTCTCAAGTGATTTCTAAAGCAAGTATGGCTGCTGGAGATACTATAAATTTTGATGCGTTAGGTGTTTCTATTAAAACTGACTCAGCTTATGTTGCAGGTGGAACTGCTTTTGATGGTTTAACAATAACTACAGGCGCTGCATCTGGAGCTACTTTCCAAATAGGAGCAAATGAAGACCAATCATTATCAATTAATATTGGAAATATGAGCGATTCTGGGTTAGGTGTTGATGGTGTACAGGTAGACTCTCATGCAAATGCAAAAGCAGCAATTACTACTATAGATACAGCAATTGGTACTGTATCAACTCAGAGAGCTAATCTTGGAGCATGGCAGAATAGATTAGAGCATACTATTGCTAACTTAAATACATCTTCTGAGAACTTAACAGCTGCTGAATCAAGGGTTAGAGACGTAGACATGGCTAAAGAAATGATGAACTTCTCTAAGAACAACATACTTAGCCAAGCTGCTCAAGCTATGCTGGCTCAAGCGAATAGCCAACCACAGGGAGTTTTGCAACTTCTCAGGTAACTATTTGAGGGTCCATTAGGGAGGAATCTCTAATGCAAATCGGGTGAATTGCTGGAACTTCCTTAGAGCCATTCTTCCTACAACATAACCGGAAACGGTAGGTGTGAAAGGTTGAAAAAAGAATGGATTGGATAATCAGCAGCCAAGCTCCTGTGCCGAAAGGCTGGAGAAGGTTCAACGACTAAGACGTACCACCTAAAGCATATGCCATGGTGATGAGGTCTGTAGGAAGTGAGGTCTTCCGAAGTGCCCGACAACCGGAAAAGTGGAAAGCAGAAAGTTGGAAAGTAGAAAGGAAAAGAATTTGAACTTCCTAACCAACTGTCCAATTTACCAACATTCTACTAAAAACGGTTGAAGATATAGTCTGGCGATTACTGAAAGGTAATTGATTGTCCGCAAGCAAACCAACAACCTCAAGGAGTTCTTCAACTTCTAAGATAACCAATTCTATCAAAAATTTCATTTTTAATCGTGAGTGCCATGGTGAACAACTATATACTTCACACATAATTCAATCGACCTCAGATGGTTTAAGCCATCTGAGGTCGTTGAACTTTTACAGTAGCTTAAAAAGTAAATTTAAATTGATATTTTATGATGGATAACTTTGTTTTGGGGTAAGTTAAGCAATTTAAACATCTGATGTTAAAGGGGATAGGATTTTGTTAAAATTCACAGAGTATTCAATGTCTTATCAAATATTTAATAATCTCACAAAAGAATTTAGAGGATTAAACTCACAATACAAAAAAAACAATTTCATTTTGAATGTACAAGAGGAATTGGAATGTATCAAAATGGAAAACCATAGGAAAGCATCGATACAAAACATGCTTGTTTTTGTTGCAGTACTTGTTGGATTAGTTGCGGTGGTTGGAACAATAGTAGAGTCGAATGATGGAATTATATTGCAACAAAGCTTAATGTTGGGTGGGGTTACTCTAATGATTGTAAGTTGTGTTTTATCTTTTGAATTTATAATAAATATGTATCCAAGGAAAATAAAACATAAACTAGTTGCATATGAAAATTTTCTTGAACAAAATAAACTAGAATTGCTGCACCCAAGTGTAATGGAAAAAGAAATAACTGAAATAATGCGTGAAATAGAATATAATGGAAATAAAAACAGGAAAGAAAAAAACGAGTACATTATGAATTTTATAGCGATAGTCACATTATCTGTAATAATGTCGCTGGTTTTATATTATTATAAAGAAAATTTTGCAAGTATATACTGTATTATAACAATAGGTTTGATAATAGCTTTTTACCAAAAAAACATAAAAAAATTATTGCCAATAAGCTGCAACAAAATTAAAGATGAAAATGAGCTTATAAATTCAGCGAAAGAGAGTATATTATTGTTGGGGTTTATTGTATATTTTTTTGCGCAATCATATAACATATATAATTCAAGTGAACATGATTTAAAATTTATTACGTTGATTGATATTTATAAAGAGATATTTTTGACGGTTATTATGGCTATAGCTATTACTGAAATTACGTAAATTGAAAAACTAACTTCCGTTTTTTTGAACTGTCAATAACGTTTCACATTTTCGCATAAAAATCGGTCAAGAAATACCCCCAAAATAAATAGTAGAGCCAGGCACCAAGTTAATAAGTTATTTGAAAATCAGTCTTTCGGGGCTTAATCAATAACGGTACCTGACACGAACTAATGAACATATTGTTCAAGGCGAGTGAAGTGGTGGCGGGTTAATTGAAAAGATAGGGAATCATCTTCGGATTGATTCTCTTTTCTTTGTGTGCATAAACTATTCCCTAAAAATATATTTTGGGAATAATACATAAATCCGTGACAGCTACAAATCCCCATTTTTTCTCATGCGTCTTATCTTGTCTACAACTCCCCAGTAGGGCCTGTTAAGCAGGTTGGCGATTTCCTTATCGGTAAATTTTTCTTTCTTCATTCTTTGTATGGTGGCTTCATCATTTTTTGAATATGAATTATCTTCAATATCGAAAGAAGCGACAGTTATCTTCTTGCTTGTATATTTGCTTTCAAGCTGACTCTGCTTGATTTTGAGCCTTTCTTTGATATCTACCTTGTATTTCATGCAGTCGATTTCATTTACATATGGTTTTATCAGGTTGATGAATCGCATGAGTTCATTCCTTTTACTTATGTGAAGAATGAAGTTCTTGCCGTCTGGTCTGTTTTTAAATGAGAATTCTATATCAAATGTTGATTGAGTATTCTGGACTAGTTTGAACCACATGTCCGGAACTAGAGAGCCACCATTCCGGTTTATGTTGAGCCGCCATTCTAGACAAAATTGAGCCATATATCAACCTTCTTCTATAATGTATGTATACATCTTATTTGATGTAAATACTTTATGGAGGAGGTCTCAAAATGACCAAATATCTAGAAATTCTAAGGCTTCACAGCTTGGATTTCAGCGGACGAAACATCGCAACCATTTGCGGCTGTTCGCGCAACACTGTGGCTAAAGTATTAAACCGAGCCAAAGAACTCGGAATATCATGGCCATTGAAAAATGAAGCCATGACAGATGCCGACATTGAGCAGATGATGTTTCCGAAAAAACAAGCCAGCTCAGTTAGAAGAAAGCCCGACACCGACTACATCCACAAGGAGCTTAAGCGAAACGGAGTAAACCTTAAGCTCCTATGGACCGAATACTGCGAGGAGTGTCGCATGAACGGCGAAACACCACTTATGTATTCGCAATTTTGTTATCATGTGCAGCAAGACCAACAAAAGCGTCGAGCTTCAATGCACCTGAATCGCAAGCCGGGCGAACAAGTAGAAGTTGACTGGGCAGGAGATCCGGCGTTTATAACTGATAGGGATACCGGAGAGCTTACAAAAGCCTATATTTTTGTAGGTGTACTGACATATAGCCAGTATGCCTATGTTGAAGCCTTCAACAATGAAAAACAAAAAGCATGGATAACTGCCCATGTGAATATGTATCAATATTTTGACGGTGTCGCTAAAATCCTGGTATGCGACAATCTCAAAACAGGTGTTGTGCATAACAGGGATTGGTATACACCTGAGCTTAATGTGACTTATAGCGAGATGGCCAGGCATTATGGTACAGTAATAATTCCCGCAAGAATAAGAAAACCCAAGGACAAGCCAAATGCGGAAGGTGCTGTCGGCGTAATTTCTACATGGATCACAGCTGCATTGCGCAATGAGCAATTCTTTTCGCTGGCCGAACTTAATCAGGCAATCCGTCAAAAGCTTGAAGCATACAATGCCAATCCTTTTCAAAAAAAGGAAGGCAGCAGGCTCAGCATTTTTCTTGGGGAAGAAAAACCATTCTTATCGTCACTGCCTGCTACCCGTTTTGAATTGGCGGAATGGAAAATAGCCACCGTTCAATTCAATTATCACATAACAGTCGAGAAAATGCACTATTCGGTACCGTATGAGTACATCAAACGAAAAGTAGATGTGAGAATAACAGACAATGTAATTGAAGTCTTTTATAATCAAAACCGAATATGCTGCCATCGCCGACTATACGGCAGACCAGGACAATACAGCACCATTGTAGAGCATATGCCTGAGGACCATCAAAAGTACTTGGAGTGGGACGGCAGACGCTTTCTAGAATGGGCTGAGCGTATCGGTAAAAGCACATATCTTGTTACAAAAGCAATACTTTCCTCCCAACGGGTGGAGCAACAGTCGTATAGAAGTTGCATGGGGCTTTTGAAGCTTGCAGACAAATACTCTGTCGAAAGACTTGAGACAGCCTGCGAAAAATCTCTCATGTACTCAGCTAATCCGAGCTATAAGAGTATAAAAAACATACTTACAGCAGGCAAGGATAAAACAGCTGAAACCAATACCGCTGATAAACCATCTAATTCAGACAAATTCGGCATCACGCGCGGAGCCGGATACTATGGGAGGAAATAACAATGACAAATGCCAGCACAATCAACAAGCTAATTGAAATGCATCTTACAGCAATGGCTGATGCTTTTTACATGCAGACAAAGGATAAATCCATGGAAAATCTTTCGTTTGAGGAAAGATTAAGCCTTCTTGTCGACATAGAATACTGCAGCAGGAAGAACAATCGCTTAAAAAGGCTTATAAAAAATGCCGAATTTGATCAGCCTTGTGCATCTATCATCGATGTGGATTACAAGTCAGGCCGAAAGCTCAACAAATCATTGATTGAGCGACTGGCGACTTGCGAATACATCGTTGATAGCTATAATCTCATCATCACCGGTGCAACGGGAACCGGAAAATCTTATCTGGCATGCGCCTTTGGCATGGAAGCTTGTAAGCAATTCTACAGTGTCAAATATGTCCGTCTGCCGGAGCTGCTCATTGATCTTGATATCTCAAGGAATGAGGGCACATTCAAAAAAGTGCTCCACAAATACACAAAACCTGCGCTTTTGATACTCGACGAGTGGATGCTCGTAAGATTATCCGAGCTTGAATGCAAGGATTTGCTTGAAATCATCCATAAGAGAAGCAATAAGAAGTCCACAATCTTCTGTTCTCAATTCAGAATCGATGGTTGGTATGAAAAATTCTCGGATGGAACAATTGCTGATGCCATTATGGATCGAATAGTTCACAATTCCTACAAAATAAACATAGAAAGCATTGATCCATCAAGAGATATTTCGATGCGTGAGGTATTCGGTTTGGATAAGAGTATTAGCGAATAGTATTTTTTACCAATTAACAAGTGGCTCCCCGTTCCGGACAGGTGGCTTCGCCAACACCGGAACGGTGGCTCTGCCACAGGAGAATATTCATTGATTTTATGTGATTGCGAAGTATGATGTTTTCCTATTCTGAAAAACATAGAGAATAAATCAAGACCTGCGGGAATATGTAAATCCCATTTTTCCTTGATGTGGACGAATTTATTACAAGGCTTCCGTCATCCATGTATAAGCAGGCAAGCCCGATTGGATGATCCAGGAGCTTTATATTGTCAGGGGTTATTGTCTTTATCCGGTCTTTATAATATAGGTTGTAAAGCTCTGTGAATAGTTCGCTCGATGGAGAAGACAGCTTGCCGTATTTGCCGCCGGTGCTGAATTTGAATCCCAGATTGGCAAGCATGGTTGCTTTCCATTTCCGGTACTCTATCTGGCTGTCACCGCCATGCTCCCTGTAATGGGCATTCTTGCTGCGGCCGTAAAGAGCAAGGCTGCCATCGCCAAGAAGGCTGCCGATTATTATGTTTCGTTCAATCTGATTCATAAAAGCACCTCCACGACCAAAGGTTCTGTTAGTTATAGCATAGTACTCTTCCAATAATTAGGCAATATAAGAATAATTTTAATCAGATACAGGCTATAGGCATAATATATAAGGCTGTTTGTCGAAATTTCTGAATATATGTAAAAAATAATCCGCTTATTGTACATAATATTAACAGAGACTTAAGACCTATGATATAATTAGTAGGCAAGACACATAAATGGGGCTGAATGGATATAAATACAGAATCAGCTGGTACTATGCGAAAGGGGCAGACAATGAGAATAAATCACAACATCGCAGCTTTAAACGCTTTAAATCGCAGTAATATAAACAATGAAAATGTTGCGTCAAATTTTCAGAGGATAAGCAGCGGACTCAGAATAAACAGAGCATCCGACGATGCAGCGGGACTTAGCATATCTGAGAAGATGAAGGCTCTGATAAGAGGGCTTGGACAAGCCCAGAACAACATAGAGGACGGGAAATCTCTTGTAAGTGTGGCGGAATCAGCGCTGGGTCTTATAATGAATCCCAATCTGCAGCGAATGCGGGAGCTGCTTATTCAGGGAATGAACGGTACATACACACAGGAAGACAGAGAAAAAATGCAAACGGAGATAGACCAGATTAAGCAGGGGATAGATGAAATAGCAAACAATACTGAGTTCAATACAAGTGCATGGTGTATATGATACAGATCCATTAAGTGAGTATTATTCGAGGTATTACAATAATCTCATTGATGAAACAGGCGGCAAATCGGTTGATATAAGAGATGTTGATTGGGGAAACCAACTAAGCAGCGTCATAGGGGAGCATATAGGCTCGGAAAGCAGTGTTGTAATCGATGAAGACAAGATGCCGACACTTCATTTTCAGGTAGGACCAGCTGAAGGACATACCTTTGAAGTGGAGCTCATGGATGCAAGGGTTTCAAAGCTTGGGATTGAAGATGTTTGTGTAGTCCAATAGAAAATGCTGAGGAATCCCTGGAAAAGATTGATGAAGCGATGGCAAAGGTATCGTCAAAGAGATCTGAATTCGGAGCTTATTACAATGCGCTTGAGCACATAGGAAATAATGTGGGAAATTATCAAATAAATCTTACTAATGCACAGAGTGTTATTGAAAGCGCTGACATAGCTAAGGAGATAGCAGAACTAGAAAAAAACAAAATACTGCTACAGGCATCACAGTCCATGATAGCGCGTTCGAACGAAGTGGTGAAGGGTGTATTGGAGCTATTGAAATAGAAAAATAAAATTTTAGCGGGAGGTTTAGTGATGGGTTTTTTCAAGGGGTTAGGAACATTCATAGGAACAGTTGCTGGGGAAGTTGTTGGTGGAGCTGTCAATATAGTAGGAGAAGTGACAGATAGCAACTTTATAAGAGAAATCGGTGATGGTGTTAAGGTGGCTTCAAAGCGAGCTGGTGAAACATTGGGGCAGGCAGCTGAAGGAGCTGCTGGAGTTGTTGAAGGCATTGTGACTTCAGATAGCAGCAAGATAAATGAGGGGTTTGGAAACGTTGTTGATGCGGTAGGAACAACTGCCGTAGGCATTGGAAAGGGCGTTGGAAATATTGCAAGCAACGGAATGAATGTAATAGAAGGAATATCGGAAGGGGATTATGCTAAGGTTAATGACAGTGCCAAAAATCTTGTAAAGACTGCAGCGATAGGTGCTCTGGCAATTGGTGTGGCAGATATGCTGGATATAGTTGGAGATGATTCGGCAGATGTTGCACATGCTGAATACGGCGCTCCAGAAGGTTATGTTAATGTTACTGCTGACGAAACAAGTGTGGTATCAGCTGGGGAAGAAATTTATGTTTCTCCGCATTATGTTCAAGGATATGAAAGAGCAGACGGTACCCATGTAGATGGCTATTGGAGAGATGGGGATGGAAATCCAAATACAATTCTAACTAGAGAAAATGGAGGCGGTTATACACGTTCGATATAAATATTTCTTTTTCAATAATAGGACTAAATTCCTTTTGATATACAAACGGAATTTACTTTTAAATTTAAGGACTTATTAAAATAGCCAAGGACACAGAAAATTGATGTTAATTTTAACCATATCTCATGGTGTGACTCCCCTTATATCGAATAAAATAACAAAGGAGTGTGTTATTAGTTGAATAGTAGTAATAAAGTTTTAAGCATTAATGTTGGTTTAAAAGAAGTTTTGAGTGGAAAGATAGAAACATTAGAAAGAGAAAAAGAAGAAGTTTTAAGACGAATAAGCCAGTATAATAAAACTGAACTTATACATAATACTAAGTTAGAAGCTATTAAATTTACATACGGAATTTTCAATCTAATCTTTATGGTGGCTGTTATAACAAGCATCCCATCTATATTATTTGTCATATACACTGAGGGAAGTATAATCTTTTGCATGATGATTGTTATTGTGGATATAATTGCATATATAATAAAAAATAAGATAAAGAAAAAAATGGAAGAAACTATTTCTCAAGCAAAATCAAATAAAATTCATTTAGAATTCAGATTGAAACAAATTAATGACGAAATATTATCTTTATCAAAAGAAAGGGATGAAATATATAATAAATTTATAAGTAAATATCACGAGGAAATAGAAGATTCTAATAAATCTCAAACCAATGAACCCGATATGAAAGAATGTCCTATGTGTGCAGAAACAATAAAATATAAAGCAAGGGTATGTAGATTCTGTAACTATAATTTTTAATAAGAGACGTCCCTGACACGAGCATATGAACTTATAGGGGAATCGGTCTTCGGACTGGTTCTCCTTTTTAGCGAGGCAAACTATTCCCTAAAGCTATATTTAGAATCAGGCGCCAAATTATCAACTTATTTATAAATAGGCACCAGGAGGGATATTTTGTTGCGAAATGTAGATACATAGTATATACTTAAGCTAAGAGGTGATCGTTATGAACACTAAAATTCAAAGGTGGGGAAATTCCCAAGCGATTAGGATCCCAAAATCAATATTAACAATTGCAAACATGCATGAGAATGACGAAGTTGATATAAAAGTTCAAAGAGGGAATATTATAATAACGCCAGCAAAGAAACATAAAACGCTTAAAGATAGATTAAAAGGCTATGAAGGAGATTTTGAATGCACAGAACTTAAAACAGGAGATTCTGTAGGCAAAGAGGTGTTTTAATGGCGTATACACCAGAGCACGGAGATATAATTTTCTTGGAATTTGACCCACAAGCTGGCCATGAGCAAAAGGGGAAAAGACCGGCGCTAGTTGTGAGCAACTCAACTTATAATAAATTCACTAAAATGGCCATGGTATGCCCAATTACAAATACGAACAGAAATTTTCCGCTTCATGTAGAGCTTGATGAAAGAACTAAAACAACAGGAGTCATAATGTGTGAACAGGTTAAGGCATTGGATGTAAAAGCCAGAAATGCATCATTTCATGAAAAGATTCCAAAAGATATTCTGGAAGAAGTGGTTGATATTCTAATTGGATTTGTTGAAATTGAGTAAGCGACTGAAAGTAACATAGTTAAACCAGGCACCAAGTTATTAAGTTATTCAAGAATCGGTCTTTCGGGGTGGATTCTTTTTTGCATATTGTAGTGTCGTTAGCCTGCAGTGAATATGGGTAAAATATCCTTGGGTTCGATTGTCTATGGTACAATGTTACCGTGAATAAATGAAGAAGGTGATTGTGTGAATGAAAAACGCATGTACGGCTTAAGCCGGGACGTTTTCATCAAGATGCTTGAAATTTTCAGAGAATATTCAAAATCAATCGAGGAAGTAATATTGTTTGGGTCCAGAGCCCGCGGAGATTACAAGCCAACGTCTGACGTCGATTTGGCGATAAAATTCAGAAGCAATGGTGGCGATATATATAAAATCAAAGATAGACTTGAAAATGAAAACATAATATACACATTCGACATAATAGACCATGCAAAGATTGGCAATGAAAGGCTAAAAAGCTGTATCGAAAGCGAGGGTGAGGTCATATTTGTTACAGATGCCAAAGGTGAGGAGGTCTGGAGCATGAACAAAATAATGTATAAACTGTCTGATTTGGAAAAGGTTGTTCGAAAGCTGCATGAGAGCCTCGAGAGGGACTACACTAAGGATGATATTGTAATAGATGCGACAATACAAAGGTTTGAGTTTGTATATGAACTATCCTGGAAGCTCATGAAAGCCTATTTGGAGTACAATGGCAATCTGGAGGCCACAAGTCCAAGAAAAGCCATAAGGGAGGCTTTCAGGGAAGGTCTGATTGCGGAAGGCGAAGCATGGATTAAGATGCTTGAAGACAGGAACAGAACTTTACATACGTATGATGAGGCTACGGCTCTTGAAATATACATGAACATAAAAAACCAGTATGCCGCGCTTTTCGACGCATTGATTTCAAATATGAACAAGGAATTATCTGGTAACTAATACGGGTTGTGAATTTGGAGAGATTACAATGAGACTTACTCAGTACGAAATAACAGCAATCAAGGAAGCGGTCTATATGCAGGATAAGGATGCACTAATATATATTTTTGGCTCCAGAACTGATGATGAGGCAAGGGGCGGGGATATAGACATACTTGTGATTTCAGACAAGCTGATTCAAAGGGACGCAAGGATTATAAAGGAATGCCTGTATGAAAAAATCGGAGAACAAAAGATAGATCTTCTTATAGCAAGGGATGATTCACATCCTTTCACTAGAATTGCGTTGAAGACGGGGGTGCGAATATGAAAAAGGATGAAAAAGAGCTTTTGGATGAGGAATTAAGGCTCCTAATCAATGCTAATGAAATACTGAAATACTCATATGACAAATGCAGCGGCATAGGGATCAAGCAAAGCTACACATTTGAAGAGCTGGATTACTTCGAGGCGTTGACAAGTAGATTTTCACGGGCAAGCGATATACTCATACAAAAAATATTCAGGCTTATAGACATAATAGAGCTTGAGAGCCAAGGAACCATAATTGACAGGATAAACAGGGCTGAAAAAAGAGGCATGGTGCGCAGTGCTCATGATATGAAGAGAATAAGGCGCATAAGAAATGAGATTGCACATGAATATGTGCAGGAGAACGTGCAAGAAATTTTTGAAGATGTGATGCAACTGGCGCCAATTTTGCTGGATGATATAAAAAGCACTCTTGATTACGCAAATAAGCTAAAATAACTGAGCAGAGCGAGCACTTATGGCTGAAAAACAGCTGTAGTGCTCTTTTTATTTTTGTCTGGAAATAATTCCTGTAAAGGGCTTTACAAAAATGGAAATGAGGGATATACTAACCGTAACAACTGTACTAACTATAATAATACAGTTAATGCGAAAGGGGTGAATAAATGTTTGAGCTTGATTTGAGAAGCCGCGTCCCGATATACGAGCAGCTAGTGGAGAAGCTAAAGCAGCTGATAATAAGCGACATGCTCAGGGAAAACGAGCAGCTGCCGGCTGTTAGGACTCTGGCTAAGGAGCTGACGATAAATCCAAACACAATACAGAAGGCCTACAGGGAGCTTGAGCGGCAGGGGTACATATACTCCATTCCAGGCAAGGGGAGTTTTGTGAGCGAATCTAAAAGCGGGGTGAACATTGAGAAGATGAACGAGCTGAAGGCAGAACTGGAAAAGATAGTGTCGGAGCTTATATTCATGGGAACCGACAAGGGGGAGCTGATAGAGCTTATAGAAAATGTCGGGGATAACGGAAAAAGGGGTGAAAATGATGATTAAGGCGCAAGGCGTTTCGAAATCATACCATGATGTGCTAGCACTCAGCGGCGTAAATCTGGATGTCAGGCGGGGAAGCATATACGGCCTTATCGGTTCAAACGGAGCTGGCAAGACTACGCTGCTTAAAATCCTCGCCGGAATATACAGACAGGACAAGGGCAGGTTGGAGATAGACGCCCAGGAGGTTTTCGAAAACGAGGGATTAAAGCAAAGGGTGATTTTCATACCGGACACTCCCTATTTCCTGCCCCAGCACACCATAGACGGCATGGCGGAGTTCTACAGGGGAATATATGAGAACTTCAGTGATGAGCGCTATGAGAAGCTTAAGGAAGTGTTCCAGATAGACACGTCAAAGAAGATCGAGTCGCTCTCAAAGGGAATGCAAAGGCAGGTGGCGTTCTGGCTTGCGCTTTCCATGATGCCGGACCTTCTAGTGCTCGATGAGCCGCTTGACGGACTGGATCCGGTTGTAAGGCAGAGGGTAAAGAATCTCCTTATACAGGATGTGGCCCAAAGGGACATGAGCGTAGTAATATCCTCCCACAACCTGAGGGAACTCGAGGACATATGCGACTCCATCGGCATACTCCACAAGGCCGAGCTGGTGGCGCAAAAGGATATTGACGACTTCAAGTCGGACGTGCACAAGATACAGGTGGCCTTCAGGGATATGCCAGAGTCAAGACTCTACGAGGGTATGGACGTGCTCTACAGGGAAGAGCGCGGGAGCGTCAGCATGCTCATAGTAAGGGGCAGAAAGGCCGAGGTGATTTCGAGATTCAGGGAGCTCCAGCCCGTGATACTCGACATTTTGCCTTTGACTCTCGAGGAGATATTCATATACGAAATGGGGGATATAGGATATGCGATTAAAGACGTCTTTATTTAGCAGGGCCGTATTCTTAAACGACATGAAAAGGTTCGCCTGGGCCTTCATAGGGTATTTTGTGATGCTCTCCCTTGCAGTGCCTATACAGCTGATAATGAAGGCTGGCTATCTGGAAGAAATGGGGTCCTTTACAGTAGCTAACAACCCACTGGCAATGATATTCAGATTCAGGGGTTTTGATTTGATGCTCATGGCGGTGGTGCCGATTCTCGCAGGTGTGTTCCTGTTCAGGTATATGCAGTCAAAACGGAGCGCGGACATGTACCACTCGCTTCCGGTTTGCAGGGATGCGGTGTTCAACTCGAAGCTGGCCGTGGGGGCATTGCTTTGCTCGCTTCCTGTGGTTGCAACCGGCATAATATGCATGGCGATAAGGAGCTACATAGGGCTGCAAGACTACTTCACCCT
>Ga0302236_1001090_pt1 | contig 20245 bp, 23 predicted proteins | sample AAG_UR_Gly_MG_FD_193509 | JGI IMG/M metagenome (GOLD analysis project Ga0302236, IMG submission 193509) | Enriched activated sludge microbial communities from anaerobic digester in WTTP, New Holstein, Wisconsin, United States - AAG_UR_Gly | ecosystem: Engineered > Bioreactor > Anaerobic >...
ACTTAGTGGTTATGTACCAGATTTTGTAAAAGAAGATAGATATACTAAAAAGTCTGTTAAACATCTTAAGGTTTTTATATGTCACGGTACAGATGATATGGTTGTGCCTTATCAGTGGGGTGAAGAGAGTAGTGAATATTTTAAATCACTTGGAGCAGATGTTACTTTTAAATCTTATACTAGTGGTCATTTTGTTACATTAGAGAATAAAAAGGATTTAGTAAAATTTGTAAAAGAAGAGTGATTTAAATGCTTGTAAAACCTTAATAAATTTGTTATTCTGTAATTACAGATTTACTACCCCAATCTTGTATTAATTTAATACCATAGATATATGACACCAGAATTAGGTGATGTAGAGGGTATAGATAATTCTCCAGAAAAACCTTTTTATAATGAATATGGTCAGATAGCTGATCCAGATATTGCTTTTGAATTGGCTCTGCTTGAAGAATTTATGGGGACGGATGTGGCTCGAAGAAGAGAGAATTACCTATTAGAAAGATTTGAAGAAGGTTATACAGAAGACCAATTGAGAAATATAGAATGGATGGATTACCTTCTAAGAGAACATCCAGCTTCTTGTAAAGAAGGTGTGCTTGATAGTGGGGAGAGAGTTGTAGTTCTTGATGGGGATTGGAATACATCGGTAAGTATACATTGTCTTAAGAATAAACCTCCTGTGGAAGAAGTAAAAAAGACTTACAACAAGTTAATACTTACTGAGAACTATCTAATTTCTATAAAAGAGAGACTCCCTGGATGTGTAGAAGATCATGTTGGTGATCTTTTTCTATTCAAAAATTTGTCTAGAACAGAAGATAATCATATATTAAAAACAAACCATCTTGGCTCTGTTATGGAAGTTAAGACTTCTCTTGTTTCTACGATAATAAATGAAGTTAATAATGCTTGTCGAGATACTGAGGAGGAAGTTGAGGAAGGAGAGATAAAGATAGAAGTAGGGAATAAAAAAGTGGAAGCTTCTTTTACTAGATATAAGGATTTCTTTGGTAATGCTAGTCCTGATACTTTGGATTGGTTTGAGCAACATCTTACTTTAAGAGATATGCTTTTTGAAGGTGTTGAAGATTTCTATAAAGATGCGAATGTCTTTGGAGGGGATCCAACTGATATTTTGAATCCTGATAAAAAACCAAAGTATCCTGTGGTATCTGCAGAGCAAAGAAAGAAAGTAGAAAACCCTCATTTTAAGAGATATGCAGAATTTTTAGCAAAAACAAAAGGAAGGTACTATGCAGACATAGAATGGAGGCGGTATGTTGAAGCTTTAGATAAAGGGATGACAGTAAATGAACTTTTTAATGAAAGGATGATGACTTATCTGACGGATACATATCCTTATGCATTTAAGGAATTTCAATGTAAAAATGGTCAAAATGTTCTTTACTCTGATGGTATATATTTTGAGGACAAGTACAGAACAACCCCTATTATGAAGAAATTTTTTAGTATGATACCTCGTGAACATCTTTATTATGATAAATCTATTGTTCTTACGACAGGTGGTTACTATGAAGTAGAAGCATGGAAAGAGGGGTCTCTTAATGGTGAAACTTTTAGAGAAAGAGTTCCTCTTACACCAGAACATATAGAACTTTTGTTAAATCAGGTCAAGGAGAATATCTACACTAATCGGGCGGAGATACTTTTAGAGGATGGTGTTAATCTTGGAATTTATCTTTATTCTAGTGTGATTCTGCGAGAGTTTTCGAAGGATGTTGTTCAAAAAATATTACCTCGAATAAATTCCAGAAATACTGTGATAAAGCTATTGAATAAAGAGAAAAAGAAAAGGATTAAAAAAGGAGAACAACTACCAGAGATATTAGAGTTGTTGTAGTCCTTAAGTATATTAAAAGAGAGAAATATATAATTAAAAAATGCTTGTAAAACCTTAATAAATTTGTTATTCTGCAGTTACAGATTTACTACCCCAATCTTGTATTAATTTAATACCATAGATATATGACACCAGAATTAGGTGGTGAGGGTATAGATAATTCTCCAAAAGAACCTTTTTATAATGAATATGGTCAGATAACTGATCCAGATATTGCTTTTGAATTGGCTTTGCTTGAGGAGAACGTAGGAATAGATGATGCTAGAAAAAGGGAACGATATTTGTTTCGGATGCATGGAAGAGAACTCTCAGAAAATCAAAAGCAACATATAGAAATGATAGATGAGTTTCTGGAAAAATATCCACATGCTTGCAAAGGTGGTTTACTAGATAGTGGAGAAAAATTCGTTGTCTTTGATAATCCTTGGTTGTATTCTACAGAGGATTTGTACTATGACTGGCTAACAAAAGCAGGAAGAGATAACAAAAGGAAACAGGTAGATGTTTTCAGTCAGCAGCTTGATCGATTAATAATCACAGAGCAAGAAATAATCTCTGTTGGGCGAGAGAAATATACGGAAAGACCTATTAAAGATAAGTTTTCTCTGTTAAAACTATTAGAAGGTTCGAGAACTAACCATTTAGGATCTTTGCTGGAAGCTGATTCTAATCTTGTTTCTGATATAGTGACAGGAGTTCGGAATTATCATAAAAATTTAGAATGGTTTAGAAATGAAGAGGTAGTAAGAGTAACTGTGCTCGATGGTAGAGTAGTATTACCTTGTCTGAGAATTTCAAACTTCTTTAGTTTTGGTCATGCTAATCCTGTTGCTTTAGCAGCTTTTTTTGATGAGCTTGCTTTTCGAGAGCATGTTTTCAAAGATTACGAAAAGTGGTACAACGAAAAGTATGCCATTGAAGATGATTTTATAGATCTTCCAGATTGTTTTAAGAAAAGTGAATATTCTTGGGTGTCCCAGAAGCAATTAGAAGGAATAAAAGATAATTCTTTTAAAAGTTATATTGACCATTTAACAAGAACAGAAGGGAGAGCTGTCGCAAATAAAGAGATTAGCGAATATATCGAAGCCTCGAAGAAAAATATGACAGTAACGGAGTTATTTAATGTGGAAAGGATGAAACAACTACACGAGGCCTATCCTTATGCATGTAGAAAGCTTTTACTTGACAATGGTTAGGAAGTAATTGTTCTTGACAGTGTATATTTTCAAGCAAAGTTTATCGATAATCCCTTTATTGAAGAGATAGTAGGTGAAGAAAAGCCTGATGTCCTAGATTGTACATCTTATATGTTTACAAAAGATGGTCTCTATAGTGTATTCACATGGACGAAAAAAGAAGGTCTGATTTCTATCCCTTTAACGGATGCCTATGTTAAACCTCTGTTGGATTCTGTAGGTCATAATGAGGAGGGAGAATTAGATCTAGGTGGTGGTAAGAAAATTTCCATAAGCTATGATGGTTATAAAGTGTTACAAGATTATACTAAGGAGGAACTTAGGATGCTTAGTAGAGAAATGATAAGAAGAAATGCCGTGTTAGCAAAGTTATATAAAAAAAAGAGGAAAGAGGAAATGATTCAGAATGGAGAACAACTACCAGAGATATTAGAATTGTTGTAGTTTTCTACATATAACAAAAGCAATAATGTTAAATAGCTTGTAAAAATATCTTTTTTTTGCTATTCTTACCTAGTCTCTTTCAAAGGCATCTAGCATAGTAATATTTATATTATTTATGTTGATTTACTAGTCTTCCTTTGGTATAATTCCAAAGATTCCACTAGTGTGGATTATTGACTAACTATGAATGATAGTAAAAAAGTTTTTGAATTTGATGGAGTAGTGAAAGAGAGTTTACCAAATACTCAATTCATTGTTGAGATTGAGGTAAATGGATCTAAACACGAAGTTATTGGATATCTCTCTGGTAAGATGAGAATGCATTACATTCGTATTCTTGAAGGAGATAAGGTAAAGATAGAGATGACTCCGTATGATAAAGAGAGGGGTCGAATAATTTATAGATATATGGATTAAAATGAAAGTAAGAGCTTCTGTAAAGAAAAGGTGTTCAGAATGTTACACTGTTAAAAGAAAGAACAGAGTATATGTCTATTGTAGAAAGAATCCTAAGCATAAACAGAGGCAAGGTTAATTATTAATTTATTTAATTAAAAAATGGCAAGAGTAGCAGGAATTGAAATACCAAATGATAAGAGATTATGGGTCTCTTTAATGAGTATTTACGGTATAGGTGAGGTAAGTGCGAAAAAGATTTGTGAAGGGGCAAAGGTAGACCCAGTAGTATTTGTAAGAGATCTTTCAGAAACAGAGTTAGATAAAGTAAGGAAATATATTGAAGAAAACTTTAGTGTTGAAGGTGAATTAAGACAAGAGAGATTTAGAGATATCAAAAGATTAAAAGACATCAGAACCTATAAAGGAATTAGACATAAATTAGGTCTTCCAGTAAGAGGTCAAAGAACTAGACATAATGCTAGGACAAGAAAAGGTAGAAGCAGACCTGTTGGAGGATTAAAGAGAACATTAGATAAAACTTAGTACAAAATGGCAGAAGTTAAAAAAACTAAAAAATCTACAAAAGGAAATGTTCAAAGTGGAGTTGCTACTATTTTAGCAACATTTAATAACACACTAATAACCTTAGCTGATGAAAATGGAGAAACTTTAGGACAAGGAAGTCCAGCCATGGTAGGTTTCAAGGGTGCAAAAAGAAGTACAGCCTATGCAGCTACAAAAGCAGCTATGGATGTAGCAGAAAAAGTTATTAAAAAATATGGATTAAAAGAAGTTAAGGTTGTAGTTAAAGGACCAGGAGCAGGAAGAAATGCAGCTGTTAAGGGTTTAGATTCTGCAGGACTTAAGATAACAATGTTAATAGATAAGACACCTATTCCACACAATGGATGTAGACCAAAGAAAACACCTAGAAGATAATTTGTATTTATATATAAATGGGTAGATATACAGGACCAAAAGAAAAACTAAGTAGAAGAGAAGGAGTAGAACTTAATCTTAAGGGTTCAAGATCTTTCTCTGAAAAAGCTGGGTTAAAAAGAAAACCTTTTCCTCCTGGACAGCATGGAGGTAAAAGAAGAGCAAGGCTCTCTAACTATGGATTTCAACTAAGGGAGAAACAAAAAGTTAAAAGAACCTATGGACTAAGAGAGAAGAATATGATTGCTGCATACAAGGAATCAGATAGAAGATCAAAGAACAGAAATACAGATAAAGGTTTAGAATTTTTAAGAATTTTAGAATTAAGATTAGATAATATTCTCTATCTTGCAGGATTAGCTCCTTCTAGAGCTGCTGCTAGACAGTATGTAACCCATGGTCATGTAAAACTTAATGGGGAAAAGAAAACGATTCCATCATTAGAAGTTCAAGAAGGTGATTCTATTGAGCTAAAGCAAGCAAAGTTAGCTCCATCAGAGAAATTATTTAAGACTCCTGATTGGATTGAAACAAAAGGTTCAACTTGTAAAGTTGTAAGATTACCAATTAGAGATGATATGGATGAAGGAATTAAAGAGAATTTAATTATTGAGTTCTACTCTAGATAATTTTATTTTATTATCAAATGGAAGTTTTTAAAGATATTAAAGTTACAATCAAAGAGGAAGCAGAGAATTACGGACTTTTTGAAATTTCCCCATTACCAAGAGGATATGGTCACACACTAGGAAATGCTTTGAGAAGAATCTTGTATTCAAGTTTAAGAGGATCTGGGATTACAAGTGTAAGTATAAAAGGAGTTGATCATGAGTACTCAACGGTAGAAGGTATTCAAGAAAACATGCTTGATATCATTATGAATCTCAAACAGGTTAAGTTTAGTACAAAATCAGATAATCCAGCATTTTGTAAAATTAGTGTAAAAGGAAAGAAAGTTGTAACTGCAAAAGATATTCAAACAACAGGAGATGTAGAAGTTGTAACTCAGGATTTACATATTGCAACTCTAACAGAAGCATCTTCATCTCTCGATATGGAGGTTATGATTGAATCTGGAATTGGATACAAAGCAGTACCAGCAGGAGGAAGAAAAGAGGTTGGTATAATTCCTTTAGATTGTGATTTTACTCCAGTTGAGAAAGTCAGTTTAATAGTAGAGCAGGCAAGAAAGGGTCAAGAGACAGACTTAGATGCCGTTTTGATAGGTGTAACAACAGATGGAAGTATTACACCAAAAGATGCATTACTAGAGTCTGCGAAAATACTTCAAGAGTTTGCAGGTAAAGTAATGATTGCAATGGGAATGGCAGCAAAAGAGGTTGAAGCTATTCAGGAAGAAGTAAATACTCCCGATATACAGGAAGAAGCAGGAGAAACTCAGAATGATGAAATTGGTGCATGGAAGATTGAAGAGTTACCAATATCTAAGAGATCTAAAACAGGTCTTCTTTCAGGAGGATTTAAAACAGTAGCAGATTTAAGAGATACAACAGCAACAGAGTTATTAAATCTCCCAGGATTTGGGAACAAATCACTAAACGAGATATTAGAACTTTTAAATGAGTATGGAATTAATATTAACGGATAATTTTAATGTATAAAGGGGTTAAAAAAGCAAAATTAGGGAGGAAACCATCACATAGAAGTGCTTTGAAGCAGAATCTCTTAAGGTCTCTTTTAGAGAGAGGTCATGTTGTAACTACAACACCTAGAGCTAAAGTTCTTAAAAAAGACATGGAGTCGTTAATAGAGAGAGGGAAAAAGAATAGAGAAGATATTAGTTTTCTAAGAAAGTTACAGTTGGTTTTAGGAAATGACAAACTTACAAAGAAATTCATTGAATATGTAAAGGGAGAGAAGACAGGGGTGACGCTAGTAAAGGTTGGTTTTAGAGCAGGAGATAACGCAGAAAAGACAAAAGTATCTCTTTTGGGTATTGAAAAGAAAAAGAAAACAGCTAAAAAAGAAAAAGAAGTGGAAGAGAAGGATGAGAAAAAAGAAACAAAAGAAATTAGGAGGGAAGGGAATAGAATAGGATTATTTGGTAGAGATAAGAAGGTTGATACAACTACTGTTGTCAAACATACAGAGAGAGCTAGAACAAGATCAGGACTTTAATTATTAGTTACTACAAATGAAATATAAAACAGTTTGGACAAAAAAAGAAGAAATTGAAAGAAAATGGTATATCGTTGATGTTAAAGACCAGATTCTTGGAAGAGTTGCTACTAAGATTGCTTCTCTTTTGATTGGGAAAGAAAAACCGGAAATAGTACCAGATGTTGATTGTGGAGATTATGTAATTGTAATAAACAGTGATAATGTTAAGTTAACTAGAGGTAAGGAATCAAAAAAAACATATTTCAGACACTCAGGATATCCTGGAGGAGCTAAGGAAACTACTTTTGAGAGACAGATGGAAAAAGATTCTACTAAAGTAATAGAAGATGCTGTTAAGAATATGTTACCAAATAACAAATCAAGAGAGAAAAGATTAGCAAGACTGTATGTATATAAAAATTCTGTGCACAAGCATGCTGGACAGAATCCAATAGAGATTAAATTTAATTAATAAATAGAAGTGAAGTATTTTGAAGGAGTAGGAAGAAGAAAAAGATCAACTGCTAGAGTTAGAATCTATGCAGGAGATAAAACATCTACTATAAATGGTAAAGCGATTGATGAGTTTTTTAGTGGAAAAGAGAATGTAGAATCAATAGTTCAAAGACCTTTAATAGTTGTTGGATTAGAAAAGAAGTATTATTTCACAGCTAAGGTAAGTGGAGGTGGAATAACAGGTCAACTAGAAGCTGTAAGACTTGGTCTTGCAAGGGCATTATATGGAATGGATGAATCTTTGAAACCAATACTTAGAAAAGAACATCTTGTTACAAGAGATCCAAGAGAAGTCGAAAGAAAGAAATATCATCATGTAAAGGCAAGAAAGAAACCTCAATTCTCCAAGAGGTAGACTCTCTTATTATCAATCAGAGAAATTTGACTTAATTATAATGAATCTATACACTTAATGTGTGATGGACTACCCAATAGATGACAATCTGTCTTCTTCTAGTATTGACGACAGTACAGCAGAGATACTTTCTCTAGAGAACAAGTTATTATCCTCTTCTGTTCCGAATGATTTAAAGGAAGAGTCGATGCTTTCTGTTAATAGATTAAAAAGGATGATTAGAATGGGTGGGTATAGTAGTGAATTTGAAACTGTTAATAAGTATATAGATTGGATTGTTAGAATCCCTTGGACATCTTTTTCAGAAGATAGGTTTGATATTCACGAGGCTAGAGAAATCATGGATAGTACTCATTATGGGATGGAATCCGTGAAGAATCTTATTCTTGACTATTTAGCCTCTATGGAATTAAAACAGAAGAATTATTCTAGCAGATTAAATATCCCAACTCAGTTTCAGATAACTAATGAGAATATCACAGAGAGACCTTCTGTTAATATTCAGAATAAAAAAATACATACACCAGTCTTCCTGTTTGTAGGATTACAGGGGGTAGGAAAAACATCAATAGCTAGATCTATTGCTCAATCTATGAATAGAAAGTTCGCAAGGATTTCTCTTGGAGCTATAGGGGATGTAAGAACTCTAAGGGGAACACCAAGGTATTCTGTAGATGGAGAACCAGGACAGATTGTAAAATCTTTAATTAGGTGTGGTACTATGAATCCAGTTATTCTTCTTGATGAAATAGAAAAGAGTAGTGGTAATGTAGGCCTTCTTAGTGATGTTATGGCAACTCTTCTTGAGATTTTAGATCCTGAGCAGAATGCAACATTTGTTGATCACTATATTGACCATCCAATTGATTTGTCTAATGTCATGTTCATATGTACAGCAAATAATCTGGGAGGACTTTCAGCTGCTCTCTTGGACAGAGTTGAAGTAATTAGATTTACTAGTTATTCAGATGAAGAGAAAGAAGTTATTGCAAAACAATATATTCTACCAGGAGTATTAGAAGAATACAGTTTAACGCCAGATCAAATCCAAATCTCAGATGATATTTGGATTTCAGTCATACGTCCGGTGGGATTTGATGCTGGAATTAGACAATTAGAGAGGAATATTGCTACGATGATAAGAAGTGTAGCAAGAAAGATAGTAGAGGGAGAATCAACTCCTATTATTATCAATAAAGAGAATCTGTCTGATTTCTTAAATGTAGATCAAGGTCCACTTAGTTAGTCACTTATACTCCCTTAAAAGGATTTTTTAATTGTAAGGCTGAAACTGCTCTAGAAATTTGTGGGTTTTTAATAGACTTTGCAATATTTGAACGATAATTACTTTTCTCTTCTGCTTTTAGTAATTGATTTAAATCTGCATTCTTTAAATCATCACTGAGTGATTGTGTGTCTACAGCTTGTGTTACAAGGTAATTCTCTTCATGTATTGGTTCTGGATCTTCTTTTACTTTCTTTTTCTGAAAGAAACTAAACATTATTTCCTCCTTTCTCCTCTGGATAGCTTTCAACAAATCCTTGAGGTGTTAAATGTTTCTTACCCTTCTGAATATCTTTTCTTGAAGATACAACCTGTCCTGTTAAAGTTCTTTGATTTAGAGCATCTATAAATGTTTCTTCTTTTTTACTTTTATCAGGATTAATTATCTTTTCTTGTTCTGCAAGTCTTTTCTCTAATTCTTCTTGGTATTTTACTCTTTCATCCAAGAGTATCTCTCGTTGTTTTTCTTTTTTCTCAATTGCCTCTATAATGATTTCACTTTCTCTCATATTGCCATCTCGCATAGGTTGTTGTACTGCAGGGGGATCAAAAATCTGTGCAAGTTCTTCAACAGTTCGTGTATCTGTTATACCCTCTTTTTCTTTTAGTTTTTCTAAATCTTTAGGATCAGATGTAATAATTTCGTGTTCTGCTACACTAGAAAGAACTTGGATACCTACATGATTTTGTCCAGCAAAGAACAGCCCCTGTCCTTTATCGCAATTAAGTAGAAAGTTTCTTTCCCCATCGGATAGATTAAATACTTTTTGTAAGAGTTCTACAGCAGTAGGACTCTGTTTCATTAACATCTGTATTGATGAGTTGGAGATTATTGCTCTTCCCATTTCATTTCCTAGAAAGTCTGCAACATCCTGTGTAATGGTTGATAATCCTAGGTAGTATTTCCTAGCTCTTTTGGCAATAGAGTACATGAATTTAGCAGAATCTTCTGATTGCATCATATACCAAGCTTCATCAACAATTAATAATCTTCGTTTTCTATCTTTTCTAATTTTTGTCCATATGAAATCTAGCATTAGATACATAGCTAGTGGTTTTAATTCCTCTTGTAAATCCCTAACACTAAAGACTGTAAATGGATTATTAATTTCAAAATTGCTTGCTTCATTGAATACTCCTGCACCACTTCCAATAATGTATTTTTCTAATCTTCGTGCCATACCGTGAGCTTCAGTTTCAGCCATACCTTTTAGTACTTTATATAAATCTTCTAACATGGGGGGTGCTTGAGTCTGAGTCTTAGGATCAAAGGTTATTCCTTTTTCCCTATAAGCAAGTATTAATGCTCTGTCTAGGATTGATTCTTCAATGTTGGATAGATTCTCAAAAAGTACTTTAAAGAATCCCTGCAATGCGAGAAGTTTCATTCTTAATTCATCGTCTCCTTCTTCTGTAACACCAGATAGTTCAAATGGGTTCATCTTATGTCCTTTGTCTTGAGAGAAGGAAATGTAGGAGCCATTGACTGCTTTTGCTAGATTCTCATACTCTTTTTCAGGATCTATTATGATAATTTCAGTACCCAACATTAAACTTCTAATAGCTTCCAATTTTACAAAGTAACTCTTTCCTGCACCAGATTTTGCAAATATAACAGCATTAGCATTTTCCAGTTCAAATCTATCAAATACCACTAAGCTTTTGTTGTGCATATTTAATCCATACATAATTCCATGATCCATAGTTAGCTCTGAAGTCACAAATGGGAATGTTGTTGCTAATGAAGTAGTATCCATATTTCTTGTTATATATAGATTGTCTATTCCTATTGGTTGAGTCCCAATGAATGCTTGTTCCTGTTGCAATGTAGCTGGTTTTGCAGTCACATTCATTGCAGCAAATGTAGATACTACATTTCTAGAAATTTTTTCTAATTGTTCTTTATCCTTAGCATAGAGAGTTACATACATAGAGAAATGGAAAAACTTTTCTGTCCCTTCCGCAATAGAATCTTGAAGCATCTGTGCATCAGATAATGCAACCTTAAGTGAAGGATCTATAACCTTCCTCTCTTCCATTTGGGTATACAGAGTAGCTTCCATTTCGCCAATTTTTTTCTTTAATTTCTCTAAAATGCTTTTGGAATCAACAGGATAGTAGAAAGTACTTATTCTTAATGAGTGTTCAAAGTTTATAATGGGGGATAACCAGTTAGGTCCTACAAATCTAGGATATCCACTTACGAACAATGTCCTAAAATAATATCCTCCCATCTGTAAATGAGTGAAATCTATCTCCATATCGATAGGGGCAAGTAAATCTTGTATAGACATTTTAGTGTCTATACCTATTTGGTTATTTAAGGTATCGATCTCTTCTTCAGGTATTTCTTGCTCTTTACTTTTATCTTCTTTCTTTTTATTTTTCCCTGTGAGCATATCTAGTATTTGAGAGATAGGATTAATCTTTCTTTTCTTCTCTTTATCTTCATTAGGATCTACAAATTTTTCTGTTAATGGTACTTGTTTTGTATCTTTATTAGTAGGTTCTACCTTTATTTGTTCTTGAAATGTCGCATATTTTTCCTGTGTGCTTCGTAGCTTATCTTGTGCTTCCGTCATCATTTTGTTAGTTTTACTTGTAATAGTTCTATTTTCCATTAATCTTCTTCAGGGTTATATGATGTATATAATTCTGTAATCAACTCTTTTGTTGTTAATTGATGTCCAAAAAGTCCCATCCTTCCTAGTTGTTTCAATATATGATCTCTTTTGGGATAGAGGAATATCTTTGCTTTTTCTATTAATTGATCTATTTGTACATTCCTGTTTTTTTCTTCTTCCTCTTTACTTTTCTTTGATTTGAGGATAGAAGTTTCTGGTATTATAGATCCTGTATGATATGGAACTATGATGAAGAAACTTTTATCTAACACATCATTTTGAATAATTAGATTTTTCACAAATGTTGTATATATATTTAACTGTTTTTTTAATCCTTCACTCATAGCCTGTTGTTCTTGTGATTGTAGGTAAGTAATATAGTTAGTAATATCTATTCTTTTTGTCCTTATCATTATTTGAATACGGAAATTTAAGGAATTTAATAGTCCTGCAAAGGCAAGTATCTTATTATCTTGTTCATACTCTGCAAGTAAATCAAAGTTAATTGCAGATGTTTGTATTACCATAGCTACACTTCCATTTTTATTTATTACCAAGTCATCACGAATATCTCGTACTGCTAGGTGATCTTGTGTTGATGCTGTTGCTCTTGCTCTTGCATTTCTGTCCATTTTATAGTGTTGTTATCTTAATAGGTAAATTCTTCTCATTTCCACTTAACAATATATCTACTTTAGGAAACATATATTGATTCGTATCAAATTCAATAGAATACTTTCCTGGTTCCCATTTCTGATTTGTCAGAAAGTATCCATTACTCCCTGTTTTATTAGCATACAAAAGATTTCCTTTTTCATCTTTAAGTAGGGTTACTATATTAGGAATGGGTTTGAAATCTTTTGTACTAATCCAAATATTAATGTTTCCTGGAAGATTATCAAATCCTTTAGCATTAAATTGGTATTGAGAGATATTTTCTTCATTTATTAAAATATATTCTGGATTTACACTTTTAGGAGCTGAATTCTCAAGACTTTCTAATTCCTTATCTATTTTCTTTTGTGCTTCGGATACGGGTTCTTCTGCTTTTTTGTCTGTTAATTGAACTCCAATAATTTTCTTCTTTTTTTCTTTAGTATCCTTTGCTATTAATTTACCATCTTCAGATGGTTTTAAATGTGGCTTTACTCTGTTTTTTTCATCTTCCTTACTAATCCATGCTCTTTGTGTAGGACTAGTTATTGCTCTAATATAGTTCTGTATAAATTTGTCAGCAGGTTGATCGTTGATTGGTACTAATGCAAGAAATATCCCTGCCATGGATGAGAAGATGAAGATAGGAATTCCAATAACAGGTGGGATTGTATTCCCTACAGTTAAATAGAGAACCAGACCACCTAATCCAACACCTAGTGCTAGATATGCAAATTCTTTGAGAGTGAACTTAGTAAAAAGTTTAAACTCTACATCTAATACATTTTGAGGTATTGCATGTTGTTTCATTGGCAGTTTCTATTATACCTACATATTACCAGAATATGAAAGAAAATATTAGTGTCAATTAAATGTTATATTTTGGGGGAAGGCATACGGAGTGGTATATGGCTCTAAGTCTAAAAACAGACAGGACAGATTAGCTATATATCACTCCGTAAGCTATCGATTTACCTTTTGGGCCTAAAAGTTCTTGGTAGACGTTTGCCTACCTTGAAAAAACCTGTGTCAGAGAATCGTAAGATTCTTAAGTATTCTCTATCATCGGAGACAATTGTCACAATTCTCAAAGAACCTTCATCGTAATCTACACGGTAGAAGAAATACTTTTTTCTATCTTGATCTGAAGGCTCCTTGGAAAATGTCTTCCAAAGGCACCAGTTTGATTTATCAAGGGCAAGAAACATTGATGTTAATATCCCACTATCTTTTAGTGGTGGTAGACTCTGGCGAATCCACTCTATGTCTTCTTTTTTTACAATCCACCCATATGCCCCATAATCGCAAAAGAATGTTTCTCCTTCGAAGGTGATAACATGCTGAATCCCACCATGTACACAAATTCTTTGGGGTCCTCTGCCTTGCTCTGTAAGATTTTCCAGTGCGGCTCTCATATTGGTGTCAGTTTGTATTGTTATATTTACTTTTTCCTGCCATCTTCTTGTAAAGTGGAGCTGGCTTACTGTCAGTCTGTTGGGATGCAACTTCTCGACATAAGCAACTGCATTCTGTTTGAATTTATATAGACCTTTTTTGGGGTCCATAAGTTCAAGTACTTTCTCAGGATCATTGCCCACTTTGTATGTTACAAACAGGAGATCATTTTTTGAGAAATACTCAATACCTGTGTACTTATCTACCATCTCTTCTTCCTCCTAATAGTATAGTAGGGATTTGCAATCCCTTTAAATATATTTTGCCTTAAAACAGACAATCTATCTACATAAGGATATAGACATATTGCCTGTTTCAAGAACAAACAAAGGAGAAATAGGACGGGTAAATCTTTAGCTTTTAAAGAACAAATATTTGTAATCTAAAAGATATACAAATATTATCTTTGTAGATGAATGATATCATTTTTCAAGGTAAAAGTCAGCACTATGGGTTAGTGAGCTGCGTAGTGAAAAACCATATAATAAGGGAATGAATAGGTATAATGAATTAAAGAACTTTCGTTTCCTCTTTGGTAAGGATATAACTAAGGAAGAGTGTGTTAGGATATGGGGGGAGAAACACAAAGGTACTTCTAAAGGTAAAAGAAATATCTTCGTTAATCAAAAAGTAGAAATTGCTAAAAAGAATATACCTATTTTGTTAGTGGGTAACTTAGTTAAATTCATAGGTATATCTGGTTCTGTTGGAAGTGGTTTTGCTAAAGAAGAGGATGATATTGATATCTTTGTTGTAACTAGAAATGGAACTATGTGGTTATATAGAGCATTAGTACAGATAAAAAACATTTTTTATAGAAAGATAAGGATTAAAGGTGAAAAAGATGTAAAAGATAAACTTTGTCTTAATCTAATTGCAGAGGAGGGGGGTCTTAAATTTGATTCAGATATATTCAATTTTAACGAACTTATGTATTTAATACCGATATACAATGAAAAATATCTTAACTATATATATTCTCGAAACGAATGGTTGTTAACAGAATATGGAGTGAAAGAAGAGAATATGATTACAAAAGTTAAACCTCAAAAAGAGGTAAATATTTTTCTTAAAATATTAAACAACTTCTTTTATTTCCTTCAGTTAGTATATATGCAATTAGCTAGACATAGACCTGATTTGCAAAGGATTCGAGAGAATTCAAAAAAGGGTAGAATTGAATTTTTTCCTAAGAAATTTAGAGAGAGGAAAGTTAATGCTTACAAAGAAATTTTCTCTTAAGAATATTGCCCATATTTGCCCTATAGTGTATAATGCATATATGTGTAATCCTGAATTAGAAAGACAACCTAAATCTAATCTCGAAGATAGAGCAAAAGAGGTCTTAGGATATATAGAGACAATAGATTTTTTAGATGCTACTTTGGATTTAGATAAAACTCCCATATGCCGAGGTATTCTTTACAAAAGTTATGTACGAAAAGTACTAGATAGGCTTCCAGAAAATGTGGGAACTTATATTCATGCTCCAGAATTACCTTGGGCGACTAGTACAAGAGGAGAAGGTGACACTTGGTATTGCGAACAGGCGACCTTTTGGGCTAATGAAATCCTATCACCTAGAAATGATTCAGATCAATCAGTTGAGCATTCTTCACAACCTCCTTTGGCAAATTCTTGTAATCAATAATTGTTATAAATGTCTGTTGTTTGTTTAATATCTCAGGTTTAAATATCTCTCCTGTATTCTTTTTATCTAGTTCTGATGCAATATCATCTAGAAGAAGAACAGGGTAATAGCCAAGCTCTTTTTTCATAATCTTTTGTACTTCAAAGATTAGCTTGCCGATAGATAGTCTTTTTTCACCTCTAGATCCATACTTCTTAATATTCATTCCGTTAATTAACTCCCAATCATCTCTATGTGGTCCTACATTGGTATATCCAGTAGCAATATCTCTTTTCTTTGAATTCTCTAAGGCATCCTCCAAAGTAATATCACCATTTGATTTAATATATTCAATCTTTAAATCTTTAGTTTTCATTCTTTTAGACAATCTTTCTCTCATCTCTTGTATTTTTGTAGCTTCTTTTAAGAACTCTTTTGTCCAGAAATTTAATTGAGGATCATTTCTAGCGATAATACCTTTGTCATAGAATTGTTTAGATAACTTTTTTAAATATGCATTTCTCTGTTTAAGCACTTTCCTAAATTGTTTTAGAGTTTCTACATACTCATAATCTAAAGTGGATATTATTTCATCTAGAAACTCTCTTCTTTTACTAGGTGAAATCATTAGTATCTCAATCTTTTCTGGATTAAATATTGTAGATGCTGTTTCTTCAAAAAACTTCTTTATAGGCGTATTTTTATCATTAATTTTTAATACTCTTCTTAAATTTGTTTTGTAATATGAATATACTTTCTCCTCCGCTTCCTCTTTCATTGTAATCTCAATCCTACAAAATGGTGTTTCCTCTTCTTGTTCGGTAGAGATATATTCATCTGCACTAGCCCAAGGAGATTTACCATTTGTAATTAGAGATATTGCTTCTAGTATTGTACTTTTACCAACAGCATTATCACCATGTAATACTACAATATCTTTATCAATATCTAATTCTAAGTTTTTGAATTTTCTGAAGTTTGTTAGCTTGATATGACGAATCATTAGTATTGATTATATCTTAATAGGTGCTTTTTGTTGAGTTGTTTTATTGCTATTTGTTATTTCTTTTTATACAATCTTTATAGGACTCGGTATGTTAAAAGTAGCAGACTGATAGGGTGTGGTTATGTCCCCCCGAATTCGTGCCAGTGCAACTCTGGGCCAGTCCGAATATTATGTCTTCAATATAGCAAGAAATGCATCCTGTGGAATATGTACCTGCCCAATCTGTTTTAATCTCTTTTTACCTTTCTTTTGCTTTTCTAATAACTTTTTCTTTCTAGAATAGTCACCACCATACAACTTAGCTGTAACATCTTTTCTAAATGCCTTTACATCCTCTCTAGCAATGATTTGAGAACCGATAGCTGCTTGAAGAGGAATAGAGAACTGTTGTCTAGGTATAACCGTCTTCATGACCTCTAGGAGCTTTACAGCCTTTGCTCTAGCATCATCCCTTACTTCAAGGAAATCTAATACAGAAACTTCCTCATGATTTACTAGTATAGAAACTTTTACAATATCAGCAGGAAAATAATCAATGAATTCATATTCCATAGAAGCGTACCCACTAGAAATATTTTTCATCTGGTCAAAGAAGTTAGAAATGAGAGATACAAGAGGCATATCATATTCTAGAACAATATATTGATCTTTAAGTTGAATATCACTACTGTTTGCATGTAGATACTTTGTATTAACATATTGTCCTCTCTTAGATTGGCACAAACTCATTAAGTCACCTAAATATTTCTCTGGAGTCATAATTTCAGCTCTCACCCAAGGTTCTCTAATCTCTTTAATAGTAGCAGGGTCTGGAAGCTCATGAGGTGCTTGTATTACTAGTTCCTCACCATCTGTTTTTGTAACCTGATACTCAACAGTAGGAGCAGTAACAATCAAATCAATATCATATTCTCTCTCTAATCTCTCTTGGACAATTTCCATATGTAGTAATCCTAAGAATCCACATCTAAATCCAGAACCAAGTAAGTTTGATCTTTGATCTGTAAATACTAAAGAGGCATCATTTAACGAAAGTTTAATTAATGCAGTTTTAAGGTCTTCGTAATCCTCGGTATCTGTAGGGAAGAATGTAGCAAACATATTTGGTTTAGGTATCTGGTATCCAGGAAGTGGAGTAGTATCTTCTCTGTCTGAGATAGTATCTCCAACTGTAAAGAAACTAATATCTTTCATTCCTGTTGCAATATATCCAACTTCTCCAGCCTCTAATTTATCTATCTCTTCTAAATCTGGATTAAAAATACCAATCTCTGTTGGTTTGAATGATTGTTTTCTCTGTATCATATGTAAGGTTTTTGCTTTGCCTGGTTCATATTTATATGAACCATCGAATATCCTAATTGCAATTACAACACCTCTATGTTCGTCATAGAAGGAGTCAAAGACTAATGCTTTAAGTGGTGCACTAACATCACCAGTTGGGGCAGGAGACTTCTCAATTATCCTATCTAACAGCTCTTCTACACCCTGTCCTGTCTTTCCAGATACTTTGATGATCTCTTCTTTCTTAAATCCTAACAATGCTTCTATCTCTTTTTCTCTTTCTTCAATATTTACATCAGGTAGATCAATTTTGTTTAATACTGGAATTAAGGTAAGCCCTAAATCTAAAGCCTTTCTAGTGTTTGATATGGTTTGTGCTTGTATCCCTTGACTAGCATCTACAAGGAGTAGGGCAGCTTCACAAGCAGCAAGTGATCTAGATACTTCGTAAGAGAAATCTACATGTCCTGGAGTATCAATGAGATTCAATTCATGTCCTTTCCATGTCATCTTACAAGCTTGTAGCTTGATTGTAATACCCTTCTCTTGTTCTAGATCTAGCTTATCTAAAACTCTGTTACTCTTCTTTCTAGTAATACTACTATTCTGTGTTGCTTCTAACATCCTATCTGCCAAAGTAGACTTCCCATGATCTATATGAGCTATGATTGAGAAGTTCCTAATTTTTTCTAATGGTTTTGAGTTAGACATACAATGGATTATATCTAAAGAAAAGGTTTTTTTGTAGTAGAAGGTACAAGGGTCTGTCCCAGATCAGACCCTCTTTTTGCTAAGGTTTTCTTGTTGTACAGCCATTTTCCAGTTTACAATGTTGTATTTTGGATGAGTTTTGTAAGCCAAAATCAGAAGTACCCAAAGCAACAAACCTTGGTAGACAGGCAAAAGGGTGTGGAAAACAGGGGACAGATCTGGGACAGATCTAAGATGGTTTTTTTCTTGTTTTATATCTTTTCTCCAAATTCTTCTGTTTTTGTTGTAATACTCTTTCGCTTCCTCTTACTAAATTCTTTTTCTCTACCGAAACATATTGCATATATGTTTTAAACAAAAAAACCCATTCATCAATATTTAATTCAGAAGGTTTTTTATTCCTAATATGCAAATTCTTTTCAATAATCTTCTGTTGTTTATATGAAAATACTTTATCAAATGATTGTAATATAGTTGGTTTCCATTGATTATATCCGTATATTACAAAATCTCTGTATTCTTGTGCGAATTTCTGTTCTATTAAAGGCTTTTCTCTTTTTTTGAATTCTACTAACACAGTATCAACATTAGGTATAGGTTCATATTCTCTCCTATCTATGTGTTTTAGTATATCCATTTTATAAAAAGGTTGAAGAAGTATTGAAACTTGAGTGTTCTCACCTGTAGAAGAACCAATATATCGTTTAGCAGCCAAATCCTGCATGATTAGATATGTGTTTTGTGGAGGATTAGTGGATAGTAGTAATTTATCAATTATTCTACTTGTAAATTCAAAGGGTATGTTGGAGAAAACTTTGTATGGATATTTAGGGGTTTCAAACTTAAGAAAATCAGCCTCTACTATTTCAACATTTGAAGAGGTTGAAAAATTGTTTTTTAAATTTTGTGCAAGGTTATGATCTAATTCTATTGCAATTACATTCTTTGCTTTTTCCCCCAATACCTCGGTTATTATTCCTTTACCAGGTCCTATCTCTAAAACAGTATCATCTTTATCAATATCCGTCATTGAAACCAAAGATTCTACGAACTTAGAATCATGTAAAAAGTTTTGTGAATGCCAAAGGTTTTCTATTTTGGAAGGATTTATAAATATATTATTATGTTTAATTTCTCGTTAAAAAGAATACTACTTTGACTTTCTGTATAGAGATAGATTACTTTCTCTTCCCCTGGTTTGAGTTGTATCTTACTAGTGTCTGTTAGGTTATAACTATCCTTATCAATTTTAAGAGTGTGTGATGACTTTGTTGTACTATCAGTATAGCCATAGAAGGATAGTGTGCTTTTAGTTGTTCCTGTATTTTTAATGGTAATAATTGGTTTGGAATATGCTTTCTTCCCATCTCTCTTCATAATATCGGTAGAATATATATATTCTGTATCATCTTGTTTCTCTAATACCTCGTTTTGAAAAATATTATGTCTACCACCTACCTTTTCTATTACAATATTTTGTGTAGAATCTGTAACACCTAACACATCAGGTCTTTTTAATTCCTGTGTAATTGGAGATAGGTTAATAACAGTAAGGGTAGGTATTATGAAAAGTGCTAGTAATATAGCAATAGCTAATGGTTCAAATAATTTTGGTAGTAAATTTTGTTTTGCCATATTTTAGTAGAGTTCTTTCTCCCTTGGATATATCTTATCAATTTCTAACTCATATGTCTTTATAGTACCCCAAATTGAAAAGATTGCCAATGCTCCAGCCAAGATTCCAATCCATGAATAGTTA
>Ga0302236_1001107_pt1 | contig 19962 bp, 18 predicted proteins | sample AAG_UR_Gly_MG_FD_193509 | JGI IMG/M metagenome (GOLD analysis project Ga0302236, IMG submission 193509) | Enriched activated sludge microbial communities from anaerobic digester in WTTP, New Holstein, Wisconsin, United States - AAG_UR_Gly | ecosystem: Engineered > Bioreactor > Anaerobic >...
CGGCATTCGCAACGCCGCAGCAGGTCTCTCGTTTACGCCAGATACGCTCTTGGCTAACCCTGGCCCTCTTTTTGAGCAATGGGTCGGTATCGAGCTCTATAAGCGCCTCTCGTATCGTGGTGATGCGCAGCTTTCCTATTTTCGCACTGCAGGCGGATCAGAAGTCGATTTTATCATAGAACAAGCAGGTATCCTTTATCCCATCGAAGTAAAATGGACAGAAAATCCCACCACCAAGGACGCGCGCCACCTCGAAACCTTCCTCCAGGACCATCGCGATCGAGCTTCTCATGGCTACATTGTATGCCGGGCCTCCTATCCCCTCGCAGTGAGCAAGACAGTCACTGCGATTCCTTGGTGGATGCTCTAGGATTGGATAATGTTTCGACAGGATTGACAGGATAATGTTTCGACAGGATGACGGGATAAGACAAGGATGAACGGGATTTTTGGTTTGAGGGAAGAGAAAGGACGGGATGACAGGATGAAGACAGGATGAACGGGATGATTTATTTTAGGGGAAAAGAAAGAGAGAAAAGAAAGAGGGCGGGGCTGATTCTGGCTTAGGCTTTTGCCTGCCTTACTCTAGAAATATCCTGTAAATCCTGCAAAATCCTGTTATCCCGTCAAAGCATCCCGTAAATCCAAAGCGGAATGGCGTTTCGGGCTGGATAATCGGCATCATCGCGAATCACGAGGCATTTCTATTGTTTACCGCCTGCTTTCACAGTATTATTGAATTATGATTAGGCAACCACCGGAACGCCTCATAAGGCGAATGTTCTGGGATAGACCTTGTCCTACAATGGATGAATGGCTGGCTCTCGTAAACGGCAGTATTCCAGATTATGATGGAATAACTCGACACGAATTATTTGCACGAATGCTTGAGCGCTGGTCATGGAGCGAATTAAGAGAATATGTGATTGATGCGCTTCCTGACTTGTTGTCCGACCAGACGTTGCAATATGTGCATATAGAACCGATCCGGAGCAAATATGAGCGACTTAGACAATTTTTATACCACGGTTCTTTATCCCTTCCAGGATGGGATTCTCACCATACTGAAAAAACTGTCCACCCCGTTTTTTCTAACCGGCGGGACCGCTCTCGCGCGTGGCTATCTTAACCATCGTTATTCGGATGACTTAGACTTTTTTGTAAATGACGATCCTCATTTTCGGGATTATGTAAGAATAATTGAAGAATCTCTCATGTCAGAGAGCCTAGGGAATGCGTGGCGGCTTGATCAAGAAGGAATTATCCGATCAGAACGATTTATAAGTTTTTCTCTTGTTCAGGATGAAATTGTTTTAAAAATGGATTTTGTCAATGATATCGCATATAGAGTAGGTGTACCTTTTGAGCATCCAGTTCTGGGCACCATTGATACCATAGAAAATATACTGACGAATAAAATAGGTGCCCTTTATAGATATGCAGAAAAAGATGTAGCGGATATATGGGCTATCTGGAAAAAATATCCGATAGATTGGCAAGAAGTTTTTACCCAAGCAACAAGGAAAGACGCTGGAATTGATGAAGTGAGCGCTGCAGAAATTATTGCTTCATTTCCAGAACAGCGTTTCGATGTAATCCGTTGGAGCGGCACGGTCGATAAACGGGAATTTTTCGAAGATTTAAAACGAATCAGTTACGAAATACTGAAAATTTAGTAATTCTGTACATGGAAAAACCTTCCACGCTAGCCTTGGCGATATTCATTCCCGCTTGGTATTGAAACGCTTTACGATATCAAGGCCTTCGCACGCAAGGCAGGCATTGCGCCGATGTGCAAAAGTTGTTGACGGGATGAACGGGATAATGTGTTGACGGGATGACAGGATAGGAGAGGGATTGACGGGATTTTTGGTTTGGGGAAAGAAAAGGACAGGATGACAGGATAAGAGAGGGATGAACGGGATGATTTATTTTAGGGGAAGGGAAAGAAAAAAGAAAGAGGGCGGCGAAGGTTGGCTTGCGCTTTCCGACTTTAGGTTGTCTTGGTCTGGGGCTGGTTCTGCCTTCCTTACTCTAAAAACATCCTGTCAATCCCACACAATCCTGCGCATCCTGTCGAGATATCCTGTAAATTCTGCAAAATCCTGGCATCCTGTCGAGAAATCCTGTTCATCTGTCTTAGAGCATCCACCAGGGGATAGCGCTGATATGATTACCGAGGTCGAGCACATAGGGGCAGCGCGAAACAAGATAGCCATGGGTACAGCGAGTCGACTGTTCGGCGATAAAAGTTTTTAAATGGCGTGTATCGTTTTGACGCGGATGGTCTGTCCATTTCACCTCGATCGGGATGAGTTCGCGATTCGTCTGGACAATAAAATCGACCTCTGCGCCATCGGAGGTGCGATAATAGAGAAGTGTGCCCGATCTCGTATAGGAAAGTGCCCGCCAGAGCTGCCCGGCAATCCAATGCTCAAAGAAGTGGCCTGGATCGATGTTGACGCTTGATTCAACAAGTGGGATATCTGCTGCCGCATTGCGCACGCCATTGTCGAAAAAGAAAAATCGCGGTGTCGTGAGCGCGCTCTTGTGCGGGCTGCCCGAAAAAGCGGGCACGGTCAAGCCCACAAACATATCTTCAAGAATCTGGTAGTACGATTTTATAGTCGGTAGCGAAACGCCCGCCTCACGAGATAAGGACGAAAAATTGACAATAGCGCCTGAATCCACCGCAGCGAACTTAAGAAAGCGTACAAAGGCATCCCACTGCCGGATAGTGGCCTCACGCCGTATTTCTTCCTCAAGATATGAGGCCACATAGGTATACAGTAGATCAGCCTTATCAGCATCATCGTGCTGGAGCGCAATGCCGGGCAAATCACCAAAGACAAGACGATTTTCGAGGGTACGAAAGGGAAATTTTGCCACGTGGCTCGCCCCATCTGAGGGCGAAGGGCCAGGGTTGAAGACGCTTTCGCTGAGGGCGCCTGAAGCTTCTTCGGTCCTCCAGGGAAATGATGGCCATGCTGACCTTGGCGTTGCATTGATAATGCTTTCCATTGCATACTCTGAGGTTAAAAGCGGATGCAAAAGATGTCGCACACTTCTGCCAGGAAGAAGATTTGCTGACTGCGCGCGGAGCCGCCGGGCAGAGCTTCCACAGAGGATAAAGCGAAAGCGCTCCTTATTCTTATCATACAGCGATTGCACTGCATCAAAAATTGAAGGCACTGTCTGCGCTTCATCCACAAAGACCCACGATGGACCTTGCTCAGAAGGGAGCGAGCGACACACATCGATAAAGAGCCCTGGATCAGTGGCAAAGCGCATTCTTTCTCGAGGATCAGAAAGATCGATGATCTGCGCTTCAGAAGGAAGGATACTTTTGACGAGCGTTGATTTGCCTGTTTGCCGTGCTCCAAATATCAGGTGCACAAAAGGTTTTTCGATTTTTGCTTTTAAAATAGGGCCATAGAATCTATCCCGGATTTCCATAGTCCAACCATACTACAGTTTGCCAGATATTGCAATAATGACTTTATAATTCTGGCAGAAATTTATAGGTTCTGCTAAAATATATTGATTTGACAGGATTGGCAGGATAAGACAGGGATGAACGGGATTTTTGGTTTGGGGGAAGAAAAAGAAAAAACATCCTGTAAATCCTGCAAAATCCTGTTATCCTGTCGAGATATCATGTTCATCCCGTCGAGATATCCTGGAAATCCATCGAATGGGCGGGGATGAGCTCGATCCGCTTGCCTGAGTGCAGGAGGGTATCTCGCGTATCGGCAGTGATGAGGTACCCGATCTTTGTGTTGAAAAAATCGAGGGCAGCGATGAGGCCACCGATCTCTCGCGCTTCATTGTCGGAATTCAAATCCCTACACACTTGGAGACAAAGCGGCACTTTTGCGTGGGCATCGACAATAAAATCGCATTCATGGCCTTGTTCCGAAAAATAAGAGAGGTCAGCAGTGTGCCGCCTTAGTTCGAGATAGACAAAGTTTTCAAGGAACGCGCCACGATCAGGTGAGAAGGAGACGGAGCCAGTCTGGATTAGTCCGGGGTCGATCATATAGACTTTTTTGTGCGCAAGCGCTTGTGATTTTGGCGACCATGAAAAACGGGGCATGAGAAAGATAAGATAGCTGGCATTATTCCAGTAGTAGTGGAATATATATTTCGATAGGATTGGAATTTTTGACGGGATGGGCGGGATTTTTGTTTGAGGAAAAGAATGAAGGGGCGAAGAATGGCATGGAGCGCTGGATTTGGGACCTCGCGCTGACCTGGTTTGGAAGGCTTTGGCTTAGGATTGTCTTTTGCCAGCCATATGGTTGCTCTTTAATTTAATCAAACATCCTGTAAATCCCGGAAAATCCTGGTATCCCGTCGAGGAATCTTGTTTATCCAGCCTTAAAGCATCCACCAGGGAATTGCAGTGATGTGATTGCCGAGGTCGAGCACATAGGGGCAGCGCGAAACAATATAGCCGCGCGTACAGCGGCCCGACTGATCGGCGATAAAGGTTTTGAGGTGTCGTGTATCACTTTGACGCGGATGATCTGTCCATTTCACGTCGATCGGAATGAGCTCATGATTCGTCTGCACGATAAAATCGACTTCTGCGCCATCGGATGTGCGATAATAGAGAAGCGTGCCTACTTTCGTATAGGAAAGCGCGCTCCAAAGCTGCCCGGCGACCCAATGCTCAAAAAATCGGCCCGGATCAGCGTTGATGCTCGATTCCACAAGCGGGATATCCGCTGCAGCATTGCGAACCCCATTGTCGAAAAAGAAAAATCGCGGTGTTGTAAGTGCGCTTTTATGAGGGCTGCCCGAAAACGCGGGAACTGTGAAGCCCACAAACATATCTTCGAGAATCTGATAATACGATTTTATGGTCGGCAGCGAGACGCCTGCCTCACGAGATAGCGACGAAAAATTGACGATGTTTCCTGAATCCACTGCAGCAAGCTTGAGAAAACGCACGAACGCATCCCACTGCCGGATAATGGCCTCACGCAGTATTTCTTCCTCAAGATATGAAGCGACATAGGTAGAAAGTAGATCAGCTTTATCAGTATCGTCCTCTTGGAGCGCGATGCCTGGCAGATCACCGAAGATAAGACGATTTTCAAGCCTCCGGAAGGGGAATTTCGACATGTGGCTCACTGCGCCTGAAACTCCCTGGCCCAACCAAGGAAAGGAAGGCCATGAAGACCGTGGTGATGCATTGACCACTGTCTGCATTGCATATTCTGAGGTCAAGAGCGGATGTAACAGGTGGCGCACACTTCTGCCCGGAAGGAGGTTTGCAGACTGCGCTCGTAGCCTGCGAGCAGAGCTTCCACAGAGAATAAATCGAAAACGTTCCTTATCCTTGTCATAGAGCGATTGCACCGCATCAAAAATCGAAGGCACTGTCTGCGCTTCATCCACAAAAACCCATGATGGGCCAACCTCAGAACGAAGTGAGCGACAGATATCGATAAAAAGACCCGGATCAGCAGCAAAGCGCATTCGTTCTCGAGGATTAGAAAGATCGATGATCTGTGTCTCAGAAGGAAGGATACTATTGACGAGCGTCGATTTGCCTGTCTGGCGTGCCCCGAATATCAGATGCACAAAAGGCTTCTCTATTTTTGCCTTCAAAATCGGGCAATAGAACCTATCCCGTATTTCCATACTCGAAGCATACTCTGGTTTGCCAGATATTGCAATACTGACTTTATAATTCTGGCAGAAATTTATAGGTTATGCTAAAATAAATGGTTAATGAGGATTGAGCAGCCTGGAATTAGTGCGCTTAGAGTGGGGGCTTGTCTTGCGACTTTGGGTTGCCTTGGGCTTGGGCTTGACCGGTCTGGCTTTAGCCTGCCATGCGGTCATTCTCACTCAGTCATGCTTTCGGGTTCAATGAATTCTATCACAGGACGCTTCAGAGCCTTGGCAAGGCGCTTTGCCACCGCAAGCCCCATAGGGCGATGCCCATTCTCGTAGGCAGAAATATTCGACACAGTAAGATCCGTCATTGCTGCAAGTTCTGCCTGGGTGAGCCCTGCATTTTCACGCCTGATGCGCAAGGTGATTCCAGGATACCATGATGCCTTAACCTCTCGATACCATGCCGAATCTTCAGGGAGAATCATATCATTATTGCTGCGCTCAGCCGCCACAATATGAGCCTCAGGATCTTTTTCTTTTGCATATGCAAGAATTTCAGAAGCATCTTCTGCTGCCACCGAGATCAGCTTTCGCTCCTTCTTAATATGGCGCTTTTTCTCTGCTACCGGCATATTCTACCTCCACCAAAATAGTCCCTTTTTTATTTCTCCATACTGCCACCCATGAATATGACAAATGACAGTGATAAAAATCATTTCCAAGAGGAGAAAAATTTGGCCAATCCTTTCTCATTGGTCCATACTTCTCAAGATCATCGATCAATAAAGCAAATTTTTGCTGAATTGCTCGCGGGGCTTTTTCAATTGTCTTGTCAGCTTGCTTGCTGATCTTGACGATATATTTCACCTTTTCTCTCTGTGATCATATATTATCAAATTTGATAATAAGACGTCAAGAGAGAAGAAGGATAAACGGGATAAACAGGATTTTTAGACGGGATGACAGGATGATGACTGGATTGACGGGATTTTTGTTTTTAGGGAAAGAGAAAAAAGCGAACGGCGCAGGTGGTCCTTGGTTAAGGAATATTGAGCAGCCTGGAATTGGCGCGCTTAGAGTGGGGCTTGTCTTGCGATTTTGGGTTGCCTGGGCTTGAGCCGGACCGGTCTGGCTTTGGTCTTTCTCTTGCCTATCCCGCCCTATTGGAATATCCCGTAAATCCTACACGAACCTGATACGATGTGCGATGTCAAGAAAAAATTCTTGTGACCATAAGTTAAGCTGATCCTTGTCTTCTACAAAGGGATACACCTCATTCTTTGCAGATTCCACATTAAGCTGTTGTATTCTTTGCTCGAGCATCGATATCGCTCTATCATTGGAAAGAGGTATATTGGGATCATAGCCAAGACTCTTCGATTGTTCATTGAAGGCTCTGAGCTTTTTGGAAAGATAATCCAACTTTACTGGTATATTGTTGCGCACAAAGAATACAAGGTCGTACCAATCCCGTCCTTTTACGCGCTGCTTCCATTCTCGCTCCAAGATCGCGTGGAATTTTCCTGCGAACAAAGATTCAGGAGTAAGTACCTTTACGCTAAAAGGGATAGGTTCAAGTAGAAACTTGTTTTCAGTTGTAAAGCCTAGAGGAGGTTCAGTATCAGCCTCGAACTTTATCTTGATGAGTTTATTTGAAGGTACTGCCGCTGCAAGCTTATCTGCAACTCCTACGATGAGGAGTGCCTTTTTGGTTTCAGTTCTAAGAAAAGCAGGCTGAATAGTGCGAGCTTTTTTGCTATTTTTAATCTTTACCTCGAGACCCTGGGCAGCCAATTCTTTCTTGATATATTCAAACCAAGGATCGAAGCGAAAGCCGAGGCTTGGTGCTAGCAAGGTAAAGTCCAGGTCTTCAGAAAATCGATCGAGCCCATAAAAGAGACGGAGCGCAGTACCACCATAGAACGCTGCTTCATTGAAAAATTTGCCACGCCACAGCGCAAGCAAGATGAATTGCTGGATGACTTCGCGTAGGCTCTGATCGTATTCTTCAAGGCTCCTTGGATGTCGCTTTGCGACGAGCGCGGCAAGTGTATCAGCCATTTTCATTTTTCCTTGAGCGAGATTTGATGAATCTATGTAGGGAGATAATCGAACGACGATGACAGGATGCGAGGAGTGACTCAATTTTTGAAAAGTCGAGTCGAGAGAAATCTGCCTCCTCAATGCGCATATTTTCGAACAGATGGGCTTCGATCTCGGCATATTCAAGGTCGGGATAATGCAAATAGAGCATATCGAATAGCGCTTTTTCTGGTCCGGCCATCATATAGCCTCGTTCAGAGTCGATCGCATAATATTCTACTCCTGGTGAAAAATATCGTTCTGGCAGATGCAGATAGTCAAAATCACCGATTGGTGTATGGTAGCGCTTTTTTCTCTTGGTGGTGACTGAGGTTATGACACGCACTGCTTCAGGGATGAGTCCATGTTGCTGAAGGGCGTATTCCAAGGAAACATAGGAGGGGCCATAGATGAGGTTTGCGAGGATTTCCTTGGAATAAGGAATAGCGGAATGAGGGTCTACATAGAGCCCTTTCTTAATGCGAATAAGCTGGCCCGATGCGAGGAGCTTCGTGATTCTATCGCGAGGATAATTGTAGCCCTTTAGATGTTCTATGAGCTGCAGGTAATCGAGCTCTGGATATTTAAACGTTGAATACTGCATCAAGCATCCTCAGATTTTGACTCCAATGTCGACAGTATATCGACTTTCGAGTCAAATAGCAAGAAGAGCTTAGACCAGAGTATGTGCCTGCCTATGCCGATAGCGTTTCAGGGGGAGTGCTGCTATGAAGCACGAACGCATTGCATTGGCTCACAAGGTTCGTAGCAGTATTTCAATAAAGAAAGCCTAAAAACCAAAGGGGAATGCCGTTTCGCGCAGGATAATCGGCATCATCCCGAATCACAAAATCGGCATGTTTTGCAGATTTCGAGGAACCACCAACTTCGAGCGTATATTTTCTTACCGGTTTTATGCCCAGAGGAGAAGAGATGACAAAATCTGCCTTTGTTTCATCACGACACGCTTCGATGCTCCACCCCGCACTTTCGCACAAAAAGGCAACAAAGGCCTCTCGCGCTGTTCCTGCATTGCCTGCCAAAAGCTCGTAGAGCACAGGATCAGCAAAAAAGAGCTTTTGACCCGCAGTTTTCGCCTTGGTATCGTTTTCCAGCCTGATGATGCGCAGAACACCTACTGATTGCATAATTTCGAGAATTTGATAGAGTTTTTCGCTCCCTATCGACCAATCTGCACACAGCGAACGTACTTGCACACGGGGGATAGTCGCATGCGCAAGCGTTCCGATGATCGCTTTCATGAGCCTCAGATTGCCGTCGGTGACACCAGGCAGGAAAAATGGCACATCGGCATAGAGCGATTTATCCAAGATCGCCATCATTCGCTCTTCAAATTCCGACTGTGCATAAAATGGACGAGTACCTCTTTGCTTATAGCGCTGAAATGCCGTAAGAAGCTCTGGAGTAGGAGCCAGGGGCAAGGGAACATTTGGCGAGAAAGGGTCGCAGGCTGGATAGTTCTGGCCTGTTTCGAGGGCAAGGAATTCTCGAAAGGAGAGAAGCGGCATCGAAATCGGGACAAAGCGACGAGAGAGATCGCCCACCCCGCGCCGCAGCACGAGCAAAGATGAATCGCTCGCCCATATCGAATGGCGTGGAAAGTCATCGCTGAGCGCCTTGAGGTGAAGGCTCCAGTTTGCAGCAAAATGCACTTCATCGATAATGACGCCTTCGTATCCTTCCAAAAAAATGGCTCGGACGAGATCATAGAGGGGAAAGTTAGCGAGCGAAGGATTATCCATTGAAAGATAAAGAAAGCGCTTGCCTGTCGCATGATGGAGAAGAAAGGTCGTCTTGCCCACGCCGCGCGGACCAGTGAGCACCAATGTTTGAGGAAGGTCATGATATTCTCGCGTAAATGGACGAAGCGCGGAAGGCAAGATGGAAAGCCGCCGCTGCATGGCTTCCTCGAGGTTGGTAATTATTTCATGTTCGATACGCATAGTAGTGATTATATGTGAACTTTGTATCTGTGACAAGTACAAAATGCATAAATCGTATCTGTGATAGATACACATAACGATATAAGCGCTGTGAGCTTTTTTGGCTCTCCTACTCTATAAAATATCCTGTAAATCAAGTAAAATTCTGTTGGCCTGTCGAAGCATCCTGTGTATCCTTCAAAGGTTCTATGGCATTTTGTTTATCCAAATAACCAAAAATAGAGCAAAAATGGTTATTGCACTATTCAATCTTCTTGAGTTTGTGATATAGTTTGATCATGGAACGAATTATAGAACAGTATAGGCGAAGAATCGCTGCCACAAACCAGGAATTTATTCGCTCGATCGCCGACACGATTGCCTGGGATGCTCGCCTTGTCGGTATACGCGGCGCTCGCGGAGTGGGGAAAACGACACTATTGCTGCAACATATCGCGGAGGCTTTTAGCAACAACCTCAATGTTGCGCTCTATGCGAGCTTGGATAATCTATGGTTCGCGAATCATAGCCTCATTGAACTCGCTGATAATTTTGTAAAGCGAGGTGGAACTCACCTTTTTCTCGATGAAGTGCATGCATATCCGCAGTGGTCGCAGACAATCAAGAATATCTATGATGACTATCCTGATCTGCATATGGTATTCACTGGCTCTTCCTTACTGGAAATTCTCAATGCGCGCGCAGATTTGAGTCGACGCGCAGTAGTGTATACGATGCAGGGATTATCGTTTAGAGAGTTCCTGAATCTCCAGACAGGGGAAATTTTCCCCGTGATATCTTTGCCAGAACTCCTGCAGCACCATGAAACTTTGGCTCCTGAGATTATTGCGCACGTGCATCCTTTTCAATACTTCTCTGGGTATCTGCAGACTGGATATTACCCTTATTTTCTTGAGGGGCTCGATGTGTATCCTCAGCGCCTTGAAGAGACAGTACAGATGATTTTGGAATTGGAATTACCCCAATTGAGGGGCATCGAGATTGCGTATGTCCCAAAACTCAAGCAGCTTTTGCACATCATTTCAGAATCTGCGCCATTTATTCCCAATATCTCAAAATTGAGCGAACGAATCGGTATCAATCGACACACGCTTCTTGCCTATTTGCACTATCTTCATGAAGCAAAGCTTATCATCTGCCTGTATCGCGACGCCCATGGGATCAGTGCGCTGCAAAAGCCCGACAAACTCTATCTTGAAAATACCAACTTGATGTATCTCTTGAAAGATGCAAGGCCAGATATAGGAACAATTCGAGAGACTTTCCTTGCGAATCAGCTTTCCTATGGACATGAGCTCGAATATTCAGAAACGGGTGATTTTCTTGTCGATGGGCAGTATACCATCGAGGTCAGCGGAAAAAACAAGACACGAGCGCAAATCAAAACCGCTGCTGATGCATATATCGCGGCGGACAATCTTGAGTACGGGAACGATCGAAAGATTCCGCTCTGGATGTTTGGGTTTTTGTATTGAATTTTGGTCGGGATGAACAGGATATTCTTCAACAGGATGGCATGATGAAGACTGGATTGACGGGATTTTTCTTTGGCAAAAGAAAGAGAAAAAGGGGGCAGCGCGCGCAGGCTCTGGTTGATGAGTATTGAGCAGCTTGGACTTGGCGCAGTCAGTTCTGAAGGGCAGATAAGCGCTATCATTTACAAAAATATACATTTATGTGTATTATCGTAATCGATGAAATTTGAGCAATTATAAGAAAGCGTATACACAAGGTTCGTAGCAGTATTATAAGAATCCGTTATCCTTTCGAGGAAGCTGCGACAAGGCGGCAAGTCTGTTCTACGAGATACAGAGGTATTGAGAGAAGCTCGAAGGGGATTGCTTCCTTTCCGGCGATCGCGGTATGAGTATGATGGAGTGAAGGTATATCACTATTAAAACGGAGCGCGAGGGGAGCGTGCCTTTCCTGGACAAACATCTGCAAAGATTTGAGCCTTCCCGTTGCACCTGCCTTTACCTCAATCGGAAGGATATGCCCATCATACTGAATGAGGTAATCTACTTCTGCAGTCGATCCCTTACTCGGTCTATTCCAGTAATAGAGCGAAGGCTCAGCCCAAGGCTCATTGGTGTACAAAAGGTGCTGGCCTACAAATTGTTCTGCAACTGCTCCAGAATGGACAAGGGTGAGCTCGATGTATGGCAAAAAATCGGTGAGTTTGAGGCCCAGCGCAGCGCTTACGAGGCCTGTATCGAGAAAAATGAGCTTGAAATAGGAAGGATTGACTTCTGCGCCTAAGGGGACGCCATTTGCATCGGAATGGAATACACGGTATAGAAGGCGTGCCTTTTCTAGAAGATCAAGGCTTTCTTTGACAAGAAGCGATTTTGCAAGCGGATTCAATGCAGTATATTTGACCGTTTTTCCTATTTGTGTAGGAATTTTCTTGAATATATCTTGCAGAAAAGACACATTCACTTTCTTTTTGTACTTTCCAAAGTCGACATAGTAGGTTTGGAGGATGTTCTGCTGTTCCCGAGAAGTGACAATGGGATCGAGGCTCGATTCGATATAGGCTTTCACCACACCAGGAAGACCACCTACCACGAAGTATTCTCTTAAAAAGCCCAGCAATTTTGTATGAATCGCTTCGGGCATTGGCGTGGCAAGCGTATACGAATTGAGATACTCATGAAGTTGCTCCTGCCCTCGCGCACGCAAGAATTCCTCGAAGGTCATCGGTCCTAAGTACAGAAACTCAATGCGTCCAACGGGCACCGAATAGTCAGGTTCAGAGAGGATAAAATCTAGGAGCGAGCCTGCACAGATGACATGCAGCGCGGGCATCTTTTCGTAGAAATAGCGCAGGCGAGCAAGCACCATTGGCGCTGACTGAATCTCATCGAGAAAGAGGAGCGTTTTGCCAGGCACAATTTTTTGGTTCGCATCGATTTCGATGAAGCGAAAGACGTTCTGTATATCATCGTCTGAAAAGAGGCTTGCTTTTTGAGGATACTCATCGAAATTGATCTCGATGAGCGAGTCGAACTCCCGGCGAGCAAATATACGAACGAGCTCAGTCTTGCCGACTTGTCGAGCGCCGCGGATTATGAGAGGCTTTCTATTGGCTCTCGCCTTCCATTCGATGAGCACATCGAGTGCCTTACGTTCCATAGGAGATATTATAGGACATTTTTATATATAATTTCAAGCGATTTAGGATATTTTGATAGGATAAATAAATAGATAGATAGATAAATAGATAGATAGCGATGCGCAATGATTGCTCTCCATACCTAAGACTTGAAAAATCGTCAAATAATAAGGAATTTTGAGGTAATTGACAAAATATAAGAGGAGAAAGATATTTGATTTATGGAACAAATCTTGATCCAAATCGATGATTCACAAATAGCCACAATCGCTCACAAGTTTTCTATTCAGAAAATATCCATATTTGGATCTGCTATTCGCGATGATTTTAGTCCTAATAGTGATATTGATTTGCTTATAGAATTATCCCCTGATAGGGCATATTCTTATTTTGATGTTTTAGAGATTCAGGAACAATTTGAGAGAATATTTCAAAGAAAGGTGGACATAGTAGAAAAGAATAGTCTGCGAAATCCTTTCAGAAGAGAATCGATTCTTAGATCTGCAAAGGAGATCTATGCAATATAGCATTGAAGATAAGGCTTACTTATGAGACATAGTCGATGCATGCGAAGATATTCTACAATTCACGAAATGCATTAGTTTTGAACAATTTGAAAGTGATAAAATTCGTAGGTTTGCAGTAGAACGGCAGCTTTTGGTCATTGGAGAGGCATCAAAAAGGCTATCTTCATCGGCCAAGGATAATTTTCCAACAGTCGAGTGGAAGAAGATCACGGGGTTAAGAAACATTATTGCTCATGAATATGGAGAAATCATAACGGAAAGAATCTGGATCGTCGTTCAAAGAAATATTCCAGAACTATATAAATTATTAAAGGCCGAGGCTCTTTCAAAAGTCATTAAGTAAAGCAGTTTTCTAATGCAAAGCGGGGACGAGCCATAGATAATATAATTAATATTGTCATTTAACTGACAATATTTTGCCTAATTTGGTCAATTTATTGACAATTTTTCTATTAAGCGCGATACTTGCCGTGTGCAACGGATTCCGCGGATGTACGAAGTAGAGCCTGGCTCGCTTCTTCGAAAAGGCAAGGTGGTAGTGCTCTATGGAGCACGGCGGGTAGGCAAGACAATGTTGATGGAGAGGGTAATCGCGAACCTGCAAAGTCCGTCGGCGCAACGTGCGCTTCAGGGTGCGCAGACCGCGGGTACCGGCGCCTTCAATGGTTCAATAGTAAAAGTATTTCGAGGTGTAGGCGACGACTTCGAGCTCGCATCGATTCTCGGTTCGAGAAAAATCGAAACCTACCGGCTTTTCTTTTCGCCATACGATATCATCTTCATCGACGAAGCACAGTATATCCCTCAAATCGGCGCGTGTGCAAAGCTCCTCATCGATCTCTTTCCGGAAAAATCGATTGTGCTCACTGGGTCGAGCATGCTCACACTGTCTCAAGGGTCTTCTGAACCGCTCACAGGCAGAAGTGTCGAGCGACGCTTGTTCCCAATTTCTCTTTTGGAATTGAGACAGGAACGCGAATGGGCCGATATTTATCGCGAGATCGAGGCGTACCTCGTCTTTGGACTCTATCCTGAGGTGCTTGGCTTGGGTAGCGCCGCAGAAAAGGCCGAATACCTGGTGAATCTACGCAATAGCTATTTGTTTAAGGACATTTTGGCGCTGGAACAGCTTCGGAATTCACAGAAATTGCAGGACATTGTGCGGCTGCTTGCCTTCCAAGTTGGAAACAAAGTTTCTCTCAACGAGCTTGCCACACAGACAGCCTTGAGCAAAAACACGGTAGAGCGCTATCTCGATCTGCTTGAAAAGGCGTTTATCATCAAAAGAGTTGGGGCTTTTTCGCGCAATCTTAGGAGCGAAATACGCAAGAGCGCTAAATATTATTTCTATGATGTGGGTGTGAGGAATGCGGTGATCAACGACTTTAGGCCTATCCAGCTGCGCAACGATGTTGGTGCTTTGTGGGAGAATTTCGTAGTGATGGAGCTCTTAAAAAAATATGAGTATGAGCACCGCTATGCCAATTTTTATTTTTGGCGAACCTACGACCAGAAAGAGCTCGATCTTGTGATCGAGGAAAATGGCGCGCTTTCTGGCTACGAGATCAAATTGCGCGAAAGCGCGGCCAAGGTTCCGAAGCTATGGCTCGACACCTACAAGAGCGAGGTGCGCGTGATCACCAAAGAAGCTCTGCCTACGCTCTTGGAGCCGAGTACCGTGCAGGTGTAGAAAATCTAAGACACAACAATCCCGTTGTCATTATAAAAGGCTGAGGGCTGCGAAGGCTTTGTGGATCGGTGCAAAATAGATCGTGCAATGGTCATGGCGGCTTGTATATTCTGGGCCATCGTAGAGCACCACCGCATTTTTGGTCTCTGGGTAGAAACTCAGAAAATGGCGTAAGCCAGAAGGAAGGAGAGGAGGCTGCCAGGAGGATTTGACCTCAATAGGCAGGAACTGCTGATCCTTTTTGAGCACAAAGTCGACTTCCTTGCCATCGGCAGTGCACCAGTAATAGAGCGAATAGCGAATGTCGAGATGTTTTTTGAGTTCCCAGAAGACAAATTGCTCTCTGAGGATCCCAGCATCGGGCCTTCGATCGATATCCCTAAAATCCTGGATGATGCTATTGATAATTCCTTGATCGTAGAGATAGAACTTCGGTGTTTTGGTGAGCTCTTTTCCTTTATTGGTGGAAAGCGGTGGCACGAGCGCGAGCACAAAAGTACCCGCAAGGACGTCGAGATAGCGCTCGATCTGTCGGCTCGAGATGCCTGCGACGCTGCAAAGCGTACTTTTCTTGAGTTGTGCACCATTGTTGAGTGCGAGCCAGGTGATCGCTTTATTAAACGAGAGTACCGATTCTTCCTTAAGAAAAGCCTTGATGTCTTTTGCGATGTAGGTTTGATAGATTCCGAAGAGATACTCTCTCTTTTCAAGGTCATCTGAAAGCGCAGTGAGCCCTGGAAGTGCACCATAGCGCACAAATTCACGGAGGCGTGCGCGATGCGCTTCGAGCTTATCGGGCGGTGTGACTTCCTCGATATGGGGCGATAATGGCGGCCTTTGCGATGCATCCTCTTGATAGAGCCATTCGCCATAAGTCAAAGGATAGAGGACTGTCTCGAGTTTTCGACCTGCAAGCGACTGCTTGAGATGCGTTTGAATCTCCATAGAGGATGAACCTGTCGCATAAATCTTTATTTGAGGATTGAGATCATATACCGCTTTCAGAATAGAAGAAATATTGCTGCAGTACTGGAATTCATCGATGAAAATGAGTTTTGTGCGAATCGTGCGGATAAATGAGGTATATCCTTCATTAAATAAGGAGAGATGAAGAGGATTCTCAAGATTAAACATTTCAGATTGCTGCGCAAGATGCGCTCGAATCATGCCCAGCAGTGTGGATTTGCCGACTTGTCGCGCACCGATGATGATGCTGAGAGAATGATTCGTAGCCTGCTTTAGAAGCCTATCGAGGTCTTTACGAGGGATCATGCGGATATTTTATACGAAAGCGTGAATAATATCCAGATATTTTTTGCGATTTCGTGAGAAATATCTCGACAGGATGGAGCAGTCTGGACTTGGCGCGCTTAGATATGAAAGGCAAATGAAGGCGATCATTTACAAAAATATACATTTATGTGTATTATCGTAATCGATGAAGTTTGAGCAATTATTGGAGAGGCTTGGCGACCAGCCGATGTTCGATTTTGCGATGGTCTGCACGCTCTTTGAGGAAAAAAAGGAGACCGTGCGAACTGGACTCTCGAGGCTGAAGAGAGCTGGCAAGATCCTAGAACTCAAGCGAGGGCTCTACACATTTGCAGAGCCGTATCGCCGCGCTACCCTCAATGCAGCGTATATCGCGAATATGCTCTATGCGCCTTCCTATCTCTCTGAGCGATGGGCGCTTTCTTGGTATAGTGTGATCCCTGAGAAAACTGCATGGTACACGTCCATCACGACGCGACCCACACGGACTTTTGAGAATCGCTTTGGCGTGTTTCGCTATCGAACCATAAAACCATCGCTTTTTCATTCCTACCGCATCGAGACTATTCTCTCGCAAGAGCTCAGGGTGGCAACGCCAGAAAAGGCATTGCTCGATCTATGGTATTTGGAAGGTGGCGAGTGGACGGCAGCACGCATGGAATCGTTTCGATTCGAGCCAAAGGCGATCGATACCGCCCTTGTTATCGATTTCGCACGAGCCTCGAAGATTCCAAGGCTCATTCGGGCAGCAAAATACTGGCAAACCTATGCCGACAGCGTTTCAGGGGGAGTGCTGCTATGAAGCACGAACTCATTGTATTGGCTCGCACGGTTTCTGACCCCACTGATCGGCTCAATGTCGTACGAGAATATCTCCAAGCGCTGATCATGCGAAGTCTTCACGAATCGCAGGCCTTTCGCTCAATCGTATTTATGGGAGGAACGGTGCTGCGATTTTTGTATAATCTGCCGCGCTATTCCGAGGACCTCGATTTTTCGCGTGAATCTGCCGACGGATACGAGCCTGTGCTTTGGATGCGTAAAATCAAAAGGGATTTGAGCTATCAGGGCTATGAGGTCTCAGTAACATGGAATGCTACACATACTGTCCATGTCGCGTGGGTTGGTTTTGCAGGAATTATGAAAGAAGTGGGGCTGTCGGGCCACGCATCTGAAAAGATTTCAATCAAGATCGAGATCGATACCAATCCACCACAGGGCGCAACGATGAGCTCGAGCATCGTGAATCGCCACATGCTTTTTGCAGTGCGGTATCATGACCTTGCATCGCTCATGGCGGGCAAGATCCATGCGATCCTGACGCGGCCGTTTGTAAAGGGCCGCGATTGGTATGATCTCCTCTGGTATGAAAGTAGGCGGCCTCCTATAGAGCCGAATCCGATTCTGCTGCGTGCAGCCATGGCACAAAGTGGGATTGAGGATTATGGGGATTGGCGAATCATGATCAAGGAGCGCAGCGCACAGGTAGATTTTGGAGCGATTGCCTCGGATGTTGCGCCTTTTCTTGAACACCATGAGGATGCACGTTTGCTCACCAGAGAGAACTTGATGAGCTTGCTGGGTGTTTGAAATGTATTCCATAAATTAGCCTAATTTATGGACTTTTGCTCCATAATATATTATAATTTTAGGCATGAAGAACCGTACAATCGTTTCTTTTTTGATGAATCGCATGAAAAAGCCAGAAAATCGCATCATCGTCCTGACAGGGGGGCGCCAGACCGGTAAGACAACGCTCGCGCGCACGCTTTTTCCAGATTATCAGTTTCTGTCCATTGAGGATCCGATTTTGCGAGGCACTTACGCACGCCTCACTGCAGCACAATGGAGAGAGCTCTATCCAAAGGCCATTCTCGATGAGGTCCAGAAAGAGCCATCGCTCATTGAGAGTATCAAATCGGTCTACGACCAGTGGACTGAGCCTCGATATATCTTTACGGGCTCTAGCCAGCTTCTTCTATTGGAAAAAGTCCGCGAAAGCCTTGCCGGTCGCTGTATCATTGTGGAACTCTATCCGCTTACAGTGCCAGAACTCGAAACTGAAAATTGGGCTGAGCCCGTGGTGCCTTCGCCATTTCAAAAACTGCTGAGCGCACTAGATAATACTCAAGAATATATCAAATCGCTGTTACCCGATTTTGCGCTCGACCCCGCATATGCGAAAAAACTCAGGGCGTGGGATTTTTACACGCGCCTTGGCGGCTATCCGGCGCTTGTAAATCCCGAACTCGATGACGAGGATCGCTATCTGTGGCTTTTACAGTATGTGCGAACCTATCTTGAACGCGATGTGCGCGATCTCGCAGCGTTAAGGGATTTGGAGCCTTTTGTAAGGCTTCAGCGCTATGTGGCGTTTCAGACAGGTGCTATTTTGAATTATTCAGGCCTCGCACAACAAATCGGCATATCGACCAAGACTGTCCAGCGCTATATTCGCTATCTCGAAATGAGCTATCAGACGCTGATTTTGCCTGCCTGGGAGCGAAACAAAAGCAAGCAGCTTGTTAAGGCACCGAAATTGCATTTTCTCGACTATGGGGTGCTCCAAGCGATCACACAAAAGCGCGGCGCCCCTAATGGGCAAGAATTTGAAAGCCTCGTTATTGCGGAGCTTTTTAAACAGGAACGCTGCATCTTTGTGGATGCGCACTTCTTTTACTTGCGGACCTTTGATGGTAAAGAGATAGACCTCCTCATTGAGCTACCGGAAGGTTATTTTGCCTTCGAAATCAAGATGGCGGAGCGCGCGCTCGCGACCGATACCCGTCATCTTCGTGGTCTGCAAGAAATGCTTGACAAGCCGCTTCTTCATTCGTTTGTGCTTTCCAATGACCCGCAAACAAAAAGTCTAGGGGAGCATATCACCGCGGTGCATGCGGCGTATTTCTTAACATGATTACTGCTACGAACCTTGTATAAAAAGTAGAAGCAGGATGGAGTTATGAGGGCGATAAAGGCAATATAAAGAAAGCTCTGGCTCCCTTCCTTCCCCACTCCCCTTAAAAATAAACCAGAGTATGTGCCCGCCTATGCCTATGTTTGAGACAATTCCTTATAGAATGCCTAAAGTATACACAAGGTTCGTTGCAGTAAAAAAAGGAACTAAAAATCAAGGAGCAACTGACTGGAGCCCTCATCGCTTTCCGAACTGCCTACGTTGTATTTTCTGCATTTATTTTCGAGGCGTTTGACCTGCTTCGGATAACCTAGCTTCCCCCAAAGGCAGATGGCAGAAGCGAGATCACCCTTGTGCTCATACATCCTTGCAATCGACTTCTTATCTCCAAGACTCTCGTATAGCGACAAGGCCTTATCCCAATCCTTTATCGATTCATAAACCTTAGCTGCTTCCTTTATTAAAGAGCGCGATTCAAGAAGCTCGGCTGCCCGCCTCCCCTCCCCATGCAAACGAAGCACATCGGCAGCTTCCTCCGTCAAATAGTTATCGACAAGATAACTCACAACCTTCTCTTTCAATTGCGAATTCATGCTGAGAAAACTCCAATTAAATTCGTCGATGACTAGATTTTCAAGAAGAGGCTTGTCTACGGCCTTATTTGCTATCTCCGAAGCACAGACCTTTAGAACATCATCGCCTAAAGCAACCGCAAGTTCATCGAGATAATCGCCAACCGAGAGCATCTTTACCACCGATTCTTT